>Ga0163144_10001857_pt1 | contig 49446 bp, 36 predicted proteins | sample OliLak19BULKMAT1_FD_123175 | JGI IMG/M metagenome (GOLD analysis project Ga0163144, IMG submission 123175) | Freshwater microbial mat bacterial communities from Lake Vanda, McMurdo Dry Valleys, Antarctica - Oligotrophic Lake LV.19.BULKMAT1 | ecosystem: Environmental > Aquatic > Freshwater >... | reverse complement strand
CTTTCACGCCGCCGCGTGCTCGCGATGGGCGGGACGGGGCTGCTTGCACTGCTTGTCGGATGCGGGGCAGCGCGCCCCTGGCATCGGCTGTCGCTCTGGACGCTTGCGCTCCGGCCGTGGTTCGATGACTACATGGCGGAACGCATCGCCGTGTTCGAGGCGGCCTATCCACCCTTCAGAATCGACTGGGTCGATGTTCCCTACGACGCGATCGATCGCAAACTCATCGCCGCCGCGGCAGCGGGGATGGCCCCGGACGTCGTCAATCTCGCGGATCTCAACTTCGCGCGGTTCGCTTCGCTGGGGGCCTTCCGGGATCTCACGCCGGATCTGCCGATTGATGCCGATGCGACGTACCTCGCGGGTGCCCTGCCGATGTGCCGGATCGGTGGGCGGTTGCTCGGGGTGCCGTGGTACGTCAATCCGCAGGCGTTGGTCGTCAACGAGTCGTTGTTGAAGGAGGGGGGCCTTTCGCCGGCGACGCTCCCGCGTTCGTGGGGGGGCCTGGTGGAGGCGGCGCCCGCGTTCCGCGCGGCCACCGGGAAATACCTTTTCTCTCAGTCGCTGGGCGAGGAATCGCAACTCCCGATCATGATGCTCGCGGAGGGGATCGCCCTTTTCATGGCGGATGAGGACGGCCATGTGGTGAGCAACTTCGACCAGCCAGCCGTCCGCGACTACCTCTCGTGCTTCGCCAACCTTTATGCCTCGGGGAACCTCCCGAGCGATGCGGCCACGCGTGGGCACGCCCACTTGACCGACCTCTACCAAGACGGATCGCTCGCGGCGATCAACACCGGGCCCAACTTTCTGGGCCGCATCCGCGACGTCTCACCCTCCATTTTCGCGAGCACTTCGGTGCTGCCCGGGGTGGTGGGGGATCTCAATCGGATCCATATGCCGGTGATGACGATCAGCGTCACTTCGCAGTCGAGGCATCCCGAAGCGGCCGCGGCATTGGCGGCGTTCATCACGGGGCACGAGAGCCAACTCGCCCTCTGCAAACGGTCGGCGGTGATGCCGAGCACCATCCGCACGCTCACCGACCCGATGTTTACTGCATCGACCGATGCGAACGCCGATGCCGACGAGCGGAGGCTTGCCTCGGCCCGCGCAGTGGCGGCCCGCACGCTCCCCGGTGCGGTGGCGTTCACCCCTTCCATCCCGGCCTGGCCCGATCTGCGGCGGGCTTTCGAGGATGAATTCAAACGTGTTCTGCTTTCCGGCCGCACAGTCGGCGATGCGGCTACTCGCATCGACATCGCCTGGGACCGTATGCTGAAGGCGTCCGAACGTGTCACCATGTCGGCGGTCCCCGCGCCCGAACCCTATCCATCCTGAGACCGCCCGAGGCCGAATGCGAAGCGCCCACCACCCGCTGACACCGCTCGTCTTTATCGCCCCTGCGGTGATCGTGCTCGGCGTGTTCGTGGTGACCGGGTTCATGCAGACGATCGGCTATTCGCTCACGCGGTATACCGCGTTCAGAGAACCCGTGTACATCGGTCTCGACAACTATGTGCGGTTGTTCTCTTCGGACCGCTTCTGGCTCTGCCTTCTCAATAGCGCGATCTACCTGCTGGTGACGCCCGCCCTCATCGTGCTCAGCCTGACGGCCGCGATCACCGTCGAAGCCAATCTGCGGGGGATGAAGTGGCTCCGGCTCGCGCTCTTCCTGCCCGTCATCACGCCCACACTGGTCGGAAGCGTTGCGTGGCGCATCCTTCTCAAGGACGACGGCGTCATCAACACCATTCTGGGCGTGGTGGGCATCGACGCTGTCCGCTGGCTCACCGACTATCCGTTCACGCTCGTATCCGCGATGTTCGTGACGCTCTGGAAGGGCTTCGGCTTTTACATGATGATTTTCCTCGCCGCGCTTCTGGCGGTCCCCGGTGAACTCAAGGAGGCGGCATCGATTGACGGGGCCTCGCGTTTCCAGGTGTTTCGCAACGTGACACTGCCCGCCATCCGCCCCGCGATCGTCCTTGTCGCCATTGTTTCGTCGATTTCCGCGCTCAAGGTCTTTGAAGAGATCTTCGTGACCGTCCGGGGTGGTCCGATCACCCAGCAGACGGTTGTTCCGCTGATCTACCGGGTTGCGTTCGAAGAGGGGGAGTACGGACTGGCCAGCGCCATCGGCTTCGTGCTCTTCCTTGTCATTCTGGTCTTCAGCCTTGTCAACCTCTTTCTCGCACGCCGCGCAGGTTCTTGAAGGTTTCCCCATCGTTCCGGTATCCACCATGAATCGAGTTCCCATTTCGATCCGGCTTCTGACTTACGCTACCGGCATTGCTCTGGCGGTGTTGGCCATCCTTCCCGCGTTCTGGCTTATTCGCATTGCCCTGCAGCCCGCGGGGCAGGACATCGACTCGATCGGCGGGTTCTTGGTCGGCGGTTTCACGCTCGACCACTTCAAATCTGCATGGAACGACGGGCACCTTGGCCGACCCCTTCTCAACAGCGTGGTGGTGACGCTCGTGCGGGCCGCGTTCAACGTTGTCTTGGCCGCGCTCGCCGCGTACCCCCTGGCGCGGATGTCGTTCCGTGGCCGCGACACCATTTTCGTCCTGCTTCTCGCGACCATGATGATCCCCGACCAGGTTGTCGTGGTGCCGATGTTCCGCACGGTCGTCTCGATGGGGCTCTTTGATTCGCTCATCGCGGTGGTGCTGCCCTTCAGCGTGACGGCCATGGGCGTCTTTCTCTGCCGTCAGGCGTTCTCCGCCATCCCTTCCGAACTTGAGGAAGCAGCCCGCATCGACGGCGCGAACAGCCTTTACATCTGGTGGCACGTCATGCTGCCGCTCGCTGCACCGACGCTCGCGACCCTCTTTCTGTTCAGCGTCATCGGGGCGTGGAGCGAACTGCTGTGGCCGCTCATCGTGCTCCAATCGCAGGAGAACACGACGCTACCGGTTGCTGTCAACACGCTTCTCGGACAGTTTTCCACGAACCTCCGCGCGGCCTATGCCGGGGCCGTGCTCGCCCTCATCCCTATCGTCGTCGTCTTTATCGTCTGCCAGAAATACCTGAAAACCGAGCTCTTCGCCGGAGCCGTCAAGGGCTGACCCATGAGTTTCCTCGTACACTCGACGCCCATTCGCACATTCCTTCTCTTGGCCTCACTCCTCGCATCGACGACTTCGGCCCAGATCGCGATCCGGGCCGATGTTGTTCACACGATGGCCGGTCCACCCCTCAGGCCCGGCATCATCGTCATCGCCAAAGACGGAACCATCTCCGCGGTCGGAGGGCCGTCGACGCCGATCCCCGAGGGGCACACGGTGCTTGTGGCCAAGGTGGCGGTTCCCGGTCTCATCGATTGTCGGGGCACCGTCGGAGTCTCCGGCCTTTTCAATTCGCCTCATGATTCCGATCAACTCGAGCGATCAAGCCCGATGCAGCCTGAACTTCGCGCCATCGATGCCTTCAACCCCAAGGACGATCTCGTCGCGTGGGTCCGCAGCCTCGGCATCACGACAATCAACACCGGCCACGCGCCCGGGGAACTCATCTCGGGCCAACTCGCCGCGATCAAAACGACCGGCGAGCCGGTTGAGAAATCTGTTCTCAAAGACGTAACTTTCATCGCTGCCACACTCGGCCCTTGGGCTCAAAAGAGTGGCTCGGCTCCGGGCACACGGGCCAAAATGGTCGCCATGCTGCGTGACCAACTCATCAAAGCCCAGGAATACAAGCGGGGTCTCGTCGCTCCGCCGGTGGTGCCTGCTGCACCGGCCGCCGTGCCGCCGGCGGAGGGAACGCCCGGAACCACTGCTACAGCCCCTGCCACTCCGCCGCTCCCCCCGTCCAGGGATCTACGACTTGAGATGCTCGTCCGTGTCTTGGATGGCGAAGTCCCTCTCCTCATCACCGCCAACCGGGCCCAAGATATCGCCGCCGCCCTTCGGCTCAAGGCCGAGTTCAACATCCCGATCATTCTCGATAGCGCTTCCGAGGCCTACCTCCTGCTGGAAGAGATCAAGGAAGCGGGCGTGCCGGTGCTCATCCATCCGACTATGTTCCGGATGTTCGGTGAGATGGAGAACATGAGCGTGGAGACTGCTTCCAAACTCCGCGCCGCCGGGATCCCGTTCGCCATCCAGAGCGGCTTTGAAAACTATGTGCCGAAGACCCGGATTGTCCTCTTTGAGGCGGCGATTGCCGCGGCCAACGGGCTTACGTTCGATGAGGCGCTCGCTTCCATCACCATCGATGCTGCGCGGATCCTGAACCTCGACGACCGCATCGGTTCTTTGGAAACGGGGAAAGACGGCGACGTTGCGCTCTTCGACGGCGATCCGTTTGAGTACACGACACACTGCACCGGCACACTCATCAACGGTGTTCATTTCGTGGATGGTCCCCGCTAAGACACGCGAACATCGTCGAGGCTCGCGGTTTGGGTCTGGTCGTCGCCAGCGGTCCTCAAGGGCTCCGAACCCAATCGTCCATGGCAATTGCATGATGGGGTTTCACTGAGTCTAATTCGAGTCCGGCATCGAACCTTGACATATGCCCCTTCCTGAACCCTTATCTCCCGAATCCCCCGACGACCCCGCCCCCTCAAAGGTGTGGCTCATTACGGGTTGCTCCAGCGGGTTCGGCCACCACATCGCCCTTGCCGCGGCCCACTCGGGTGCGAGGGTTCTTGCGACCGCGAGGAACCCCGACGCGCTCGCCGAACTCTGTGCTGCGCATCCGGGACGCATATTTCCCTTTGCGCTTGATGTCACCGATGCCGCGGCATGCACGGCCGTGACCAACGCCGCCATCGAGCATTTCGGAGGGCTCGATGTCGTTGTCGCCAACGCGGGCTATGGGCTGCTCGGTTCATTCCAAGACACGCCCGAGAGCCGTTTCCGGGCGTGCTTCGAGACCAATTTCTTTGGCACCGCCAACACCTTCCGGGCGGCGATTCCTCACCTCGCCATGCAGCGCTCCGGCCACCTTATAGCGAACTCTGCCGCGGCCGCCATCACCAACTACCCGGGTTTCTCAGCATATGGGGCGGCGAAGTATGCGGTCGAGGGCCTGTGCGAGAGTTTGGCCGCCGAACTCAAACCCTTGGGCGTGCGCGTCACGATTTTGCAGCCCGGGCCTTTCCGCACGAACTTCGTTTCGCGCTCGCTACATCGCGATACGACGGCGAACCCGGATTACGCCGCAACCGTCGGGCGCTTCGGCGACATGCTCGCCAAACTCGACGGCACCCAGCCGGGAGACCCCGCCAAAGCCGCGGCGGCGATCGTGCTTATGACGCAGAACACTCGGCCCCCCATGCGGATGACGCTGGGCAAGTACGCGGCGGACAAGGCCAAACGCATGGTCGCCGCCCGCACCGCTGAACTTGGCGTCTGGGGCGAAACGCCGGTCGATTTCTAGCGTGACTCGCGACGGCTCAGCCTGGGAACGTAGCGGATGTGCGATCCGTCTCCCAGACGGTGACGTTGCGGAGGCTGCACCCGGACATCTCGTGCGAGAGTGGGCCTTTGAGCAACTCGAAGAAGACGCGTGCGATGTTCTCGACCGAAGGGTTGAGGCCCGAACCTTCGCGGAACTCCGCCGTGTCTTCGTTCAGGTTTTTGTGATCGAAACGGTCCAGAATCACGACCCGGCACACCGCCTCGACCTGGGCCGGGGCGAACGGGGCATCGGCGGGGACATCAATGCACGGCTCGAACTGGTAGTTGTGCCCGTGGCCCCGAGGGTTGTTGCACTTGCCGTACAGCGATCGGTTTTCTTCGTCGCTGAGGGCTGGATTGTGCAGACGGTGGGCCGCGGCGAAATCAAACCGCTGACGGTACAGCACGCTCTGGCCGGTGGTGGAGGTCATTTCGATAGAATCGTATGTGCTCCGGTTCCATCGAAGGGCCGCTAAATCGACACCCGCCGCCCGCAGCCGCAATTCCAACACCGGCCAAGAGGCCGTCAGGGCGGCCCGCCCCGAAGTCTGCGCGGCACGCGCCGAAGCGAATGCGGGGAAAAGGGTCTCTCGCACCGCAGAATCGACCGTTTTGATATCGACCACGTACTCGGTGACAGGGTTCACGCGGCCCCGGCAAGTCACGCGGACTTCCTCGATGCGTTCCCAATCGCTGAGCGCGGGCGCACCCGAATAGCCATTGCCCTTGGAGAGGCCCGTTCCGCACGCGAAACGCACTATTCGGGAGAGTTGAACCACGTTGATGAGAATAGGGCTGTGGATCGGCGACAGGGCCGGTTTGAAGGGCAACAATGGGATGCTTTATCCAATTCCTCAGCGAGAACACCCCCATGCACTTTCGTTCGCCCGCCGTCGCCTTGCTCGCAGTCGCATGCTTTGGCCTGAACGCGTGTGCGCAGGAATCGGCCCCTGTGCCGGCACCGCAGCCCTCAACGCCCGCCATGCCTGCCAAGCCCGCTGCGTCACCCGCGCCAGCGACGCCGGGCACCACCCCGGCACCCGCCGTCGCGTACACCTCGCTCTATGACATTTCGGTCCCGCCCCTTTCAGACGCCGCCAATGCCGCGCTCAAGCCATTGGCCGAGTACAAGGGGAAGGTGGCGCTCGTGGTCAACGTCGCGAGCCAGTGCGGGTACACGCCGCAGTACAAGGGGTTGCAGCAACTCTACAAGGAACTCGCGCTCGACGGCCAGCGACCGTTCACGATCCTTGCGTTCCCATCGAACGACTTTGGTGAGCAAGAGCCCGGCGGCGTAACCGAGATCAGCAAGACCTGCGAAAAGTACAGCGTGACCTTCCCGGTGTTCGGCAAGATCTCGGTAACCGGTGACGAACCGCACGCGCTTTACCGGTGGATCGTGCAGCAGCCAAAGTCGGGCCGGGAACCGCCAAAGTGGAACTTCACGAAGTTCCTTGTCGATCACAACGGCCAAGTGGTGGCACGCTTTGACAGCCGAGTGGGGCCGGGCGACGCCGATCTTCGGCGTGCGATCGCGGAATTGCTTGCCGCGACGCCGACACCTGCTACCCCCGCGTCCGCTACTCCGGCGCCGTCGGATTCTGCGCCAATTCCCAGGTAACCTTTCGGCCACGCTGCATGGCGCACACGGAACAACAATGGTGTAGGGACGCTTAACGCTGGGCAGCGGTGGCCCCGTACCCTCCTGACCCGTGGCCTCATTCCGATACATCGCGGTTTCGCCCAGCGGCCAACGCGTCGAGGGGTTGCTGATTGGTCAGTCCGAGCAGGCCGTGATCGCCGAACTTGAAAGTCGGCAACTTGTTCCCGTTGAGTTGGTGCCGCGGCACGAACGGGCCCGACGTTCACAACGCGTCGGCCTGCGGGCGTTGGGGCAGTCGTACGAACAACTCGCGGACCTTCTGCACGCGGGCGTCCCGCTGTTGCGGGGCCTGAGGCTCTTGGGTGGCCGAACCGGGTCGCCCAAACTCTCGGCGGTCTTTCGGGGCCTGGCGGAAGCGGTCGAAAAGGGTGCCGATCTCGGTCAGGCCATGGCCGACCGCCCGGAAGTATTTCCGCATGTTCAGGTCGCCATGGTTCGGGCGGGCGAGCGCGGCGGATTCCTTGAGAAAGTTCTTGCACGGGTCGGTGCCCTCGTCACGGCCCAAGCGGATCTTCGGGGCAAGGTGATCGGAAATTTGGTGTACCCCGGGGTGCTCATCACGTTCGGCGTGCTGGTCATCGGGGTTATTTTCGGGAAGTTCGTCCCGCAGTTCCGGCCGATGTTCGCCAAACTCGGTGATCAGTTGCCGTTCACCAGCAAGGTGGTGTTTGCCGTCAGCGACGCCGTAGGGCGATTCGCGCCTCTCACGATCGCGCTCGTGCTGGTCTTCGCGTTTGCGTGGTGGCGGATCACCCGCAACCCGAAGGTGCGCACTCGAATCGAGGAGTACAAACTTCGGATGCCGGTGGTGGGCGCGTTGCTCCGGGCGTACGCCACCGTCAGGTTCTGCCAGTTGCTGGGCACCATGCTGGATAACGGCGTCCCGATGATCGCTGCGCTCACCATCGCGCGCGACGGAGCCGGTCACCCGCTCTTTGCGAGCACCATCGACGGGGCGATCGAGCGTGTGCGGTCGGGCGGGCACCTCGCGGAGCCGTTGCGCGACAGCGGGCTGTTCGACGACGACGTTATCGAAATGATCTCGATCGGTGAGACGGCCAACAACCTCGATGAGGTGCTCCTGAAGATCGCCGTCACGATGGAACGCCGCCTCGACAGGCTGCTCACGATCGCGGTGCGCCTCATCGAACCCTTGCTGCTCGTCATGATCGCGGGGGTTGTGGGTATTGTCGCCGCGGGCCTGTTGCTGCCGATGAGCAAACTGGGTGATGCCCTTTAGCGCCACTGCCCGAGACAGGCCCGCAACGGGTGCGTGAAAACTCCTGCGGAGGTTCGATCTCGCCGCCGCCTTTTCCCGCTATCATGCCCATTCACGCTTCACGGAGGAACACCGCATGCGTCTCAAATCACGGCTCTCGCGTTCGTCTCGGGGCTTTACGCTCATCGAGGTTCTGATCGTCATTTTCATCGTGCTCGCGCTCGGTGGGCTGGTGGCGTACAACCTTCTGGGACAGAAGAAGAAAGCCACCGCCAATTTGGGCGAGATTGAACTCAACAATCTGAAGTCCGCCCTCAAGCAGTTTAATTTCATTCATGAGCGATACCCGACCGACGAAGAGGGTCTCGCAGTGCTGTGGAGCAAAGACGCCATCAGCGATGAAGAATCCCAAAAGAAGTGGCAGAAACTCATGGAGGCCCCCATGCCCAAGGACCGCTGGGGGAACGAGTGGGGGTATCGGCAGGTGAGCGAGCACGGCGACGACACCACGTTTGACCTCTGGTCATACGGCCCCGACCTGCAAGAGGGCACCGAAGACGACATCGTTTCGTGGAAGGCCGACGAAGAGGCCGGTGGGGTCGATTCCGCCGGCACAACTTCCTCGGGTGGCGGCACCGGCGGCGGCTGATGGTCGGGCGAGAAGGGAAGGAGGCCACCCGCTCATGTTTCGGCGGCGGCTCCAGCAGCGGGGTTTGGTGTGCCGACCCTCTCTCACGAGGGTTGGTTTCTCGCTGATTGAAGTGCTGATCGCACTCATGCTCACTTTGGCGCTCGCCGCGCTCCTGCTGCCGGATTTCACTTCATTCGGTGTCCGGGCCACGCGACAGAGCGCGGCCGACGCCCTGCAGGCCGCGGCGTTCGCTGGCCGATCCAAGGCCATGACACGACTCGAGCCGTTCCGGTTTGTGGCCCGCCGCACGCCGGGAGGGATCGTGCTTGAAGCCCAGTCCGCCGACATTGTTCGGTCAGCGGAGATCGACAGGAACGAGAACGCACCCCCGACGATCTTCCGGCTCGGAGAACTGCCGGCCGGTCTCACGATCGAGACCAAAGCCTCGCCGGGGACTTTCGGGTCGGCCACATCGGCATCCGACCCCGAGGAGGATTCTGCACCTCTCGCGGGCGAAATCTCGTCGGCACCGGTCACGATAGCGATGATCATGCCCGATGGCACATTCGAACCGGTGGCGTGCGTGGTCTTCCATCGTGGTCAGAGGGCTTCGCTCGCGATTGAACGCTGGACCGGTCGGCTGACATTCGGAAACTGGGGGGATGTCGGTGAGACCGAATCCGAAATGACGAAAGGGCCGACGCCCGGGGTGGACGGACCGCGCTCGCCAGAGACGGGCGATTCGGACGGACGCGAAGACCCGAGCAGAGGTGACCGTTGATGCCAGGGTCGAACTGCTGCAGCCGTGAACGCCCGCGATTAAAACGCGGTGCGATCCTGCTGGAGTGCATCCTGTCGCTGGCGATCCTGGTTGGCGCGGGACTTGCGGTGCTGGCGTTGATCGACCGGGCGAGCGGTGCCCTCGCTGCGTCACGCGATGCGGAGAGCGCCGCCGACTTGGCACGCTCTGCGATGAGCAAACTGGAGGCGGGGCTGGGTTCAGTGCAGACGTTGGCCGGGCCGGTGGAACCATGGCGCGACGAACGCGACGGAACGTTCGATGATGCACTCCACGAAGAATCGCCATGGTCGATTGCGATCGACGTTGAACCGGCCGAGTTCCCCGGGCTCACGCTCGTGACGGTGACGGCTGAAAAGACCGATCCGCTCGGGCGGACGCTGGCCGTTTACGCCTTGCGCCAGTTCGTTCGGCTGCAGTCCGCTGACGCGGCGGGGGCTGGGGACGCACCCATTGAGGAATGGCGTGCACCATGAAAAAAGTACGCACGCGTCACGGACGGTGGCGGCTGGCACGGCGGCCCGCGTTCACACTCTTTGAAGTGCTGGTGGCGATCGCGCTCTTGGGCATTCTCGCGACATCTGTGGTGACGTTCGTCTGGCGCATCGTGGAAAGTCGCGAACGTCTGGCCCGATCCGCCGATGCCATCATCGGAACAACAATGGTTCTGGAACGCATTGAGACCGACCTTCTGACCTCGCTTGCGGGCCAGGGTGAGACGGGGATTCAAGGGACCGCGGACACGCTGCTGATCCGCTCGCGTTCGGTCACGATGATTCTGGCATCGGACCAACCCCCCGATATGCAGGGCACCGAATACCGGCTCGTGGCCGGTGCCATCGAGGCCCGTCGGTGGTCGGGAGAGGCAGCAGCCGGGACATTTGAAACCATGGCGACCGGTATCGAACGGATCCGGTTTCGATTTCACGACGGCGAGGAGTGGCAAGATTCCTTCGACAGCGCGCGGGCGGGCGGGCTTCCGGTGGCGATTGAGGTGGCGGTATGGTTGGGCGACGGAATGCCACCGCTGCTGACGCCACCCGCCGCGGATGAACCGCAGCCCGATGAAACACCGTTGACCGCGCCGGACCGGCTTCGGGTGGTGGCGGTCCCCGACGGCCCCGTAATCGGCGCAAGGGGCCTGCCGTGATGCGAACCACCTCCCGGCGGGGCAGCATTCTTCTCGTCACGTTCATGGCGATCACCATCGCCGCGATGATTGCGACGGGATTGCTGCTCCGAGCCGATGCATCGCAGGACGTGGTGGGCGTATCGCGCACTCGGATGCAGGCCCGGGCCCTCGCCTGGTCGGGCGTTCAGGCCGCCACCGCGCAACTCTGGTCGCGAAGGTCGGAACTGTTGTCGGGTGCGGACCCGGAAGTGTTTGAAGAGTTTGAAATTTCGCTGGGCTCCTCGCGCGGCATCGCTCGAACTTTGCAACTCGCGGAGGACGTGCGAGTTGAGTGTGAGCCGGCGAAACTTCCCCTCAACCGTGTCGACGTTGTGTCGCTCGCCAAACTGCCCGGCATGGGCGAGGCGTTCGCCGAGCAGGTTGTTGGGAAGCGGGCGGACGGATTTTATAGCCCCGAATCGGCCCTTGCCCAGTCCTCGCGTCCATCGGATTCCGATCGACCGGAAGAGAGCGATGCAACCTCGCTGGGCGAGGCCGGAATCGCTCGGCCGGTGCGGATGTGCTCGGTCTTTGCGTTTGACCCCGAGATCGCGGGAGCGGCCGCGGCGGCGGTGTGGCCGGACATGGATGGTGAAGCAAGGTGGTTCGTCGGTGACGGATGGACGGTGGAACTGGCTGAAGCGGTGGCGGCGTGGGGCTCTGAAGAGGACGTGAAGCGTGCCGAGGCCTGCTTCAAATCAGAACCCCGTATCGAGAGTGCTTCGGGATTGGTCGTGCGATTGGCCGGGGCCGGTGTGCCGCGCGAGCAATGGGGGGCGTGGCTGGATGTGTTTACGCCCAATCCCGACCGCTTCCGGGCGGGCGTGATTGACATCAACCGGGCACCGGCAGCGGTGCTCGCGTGCATCCCGGGTATCTCGGCAGAGGCCGCTGAGCGTCTGGTTTCATTGCGGCCGACGCTCGATGCGGTCACGCGTGCCTCGGTCACATGGCCCTTGCTTCATGGTCCGCTGACGCAAGATCAGTTCGAGTTGGCGGTTGATTGGTTCACCACGCGATCGCTTCAGTTTCGTGTGCGGATCGAGGCGGGCACGGCCGCATCGGAATCGCTTGATGCGACTGCGGAGGCTGATTCGCCACCCCCGCTTGCCGGCCGCGTGGTGCTCGAGGCGGTGATCGACATCGCGGGCGAACGGCCGCGAATCGCGTACTTGCGCGACGTCACGCTTGAGCCGTGGCAAACGGCAATGCCGACCCCCGAATCAGAGACGGACCTCGCGCGCGAATCGGAAGTTGGGTCGGACGGCAACGAGATCGAGGAACCAGTGGGGGGCGATGGGCCCGGCGCCTCGGACGACTCCGAAAACCCCCCGCCGGCTGGGGGGCTTGAAATTGACGGGTTGAACATGGACGATGCGGTGGAGACGGAGCCGGACCTTTCGCTGGGCGATCTCGAACTTGGTTCGAAGGACCAGGAAGGCCGCGAGAAAGAAAGCGCCCGTTCGTCCGGCGTTGCCGGACCTGATGGGCAAGAATCAACATCTGACCGGGGCCGACCGACTGACAATCGAATCGGCCGATGGACGTTTCGCCGCGGGAGACCTTAGATGGCTGTGAGCCGGGATATTTCGGTGCTCGAACTCGACGGCCCGCATCTGGCTGCGATCACCGCATCGGTGAACGGGTCACGCATTGAAGTTCAGCGATGGCACTTTGCGGAGCGCCCCACGGATATCGCCCCGGACGATGTTCAGGCGGTGGGCGAATGGGTGGGCCGCGAGTTCCGCACGGCGAACCTCTCTCGCTCCCGTGTCGTGTTCGCGATTTCTCGCGGCGACGTGGTGCTGAAGCACCTGGCGCTCCCGGCTTCACCGAATGTTTCCGTGGGCGACTTGGCTGGGATGGTCCGGATTCAGATGGTGCGGCAACTGACGATGACGGTCGAAGGGACGGCGATCGACTTTCTGCCCTTGGAGCCAAAGTCCGCCGGTGCGCTCGTCCGGCCGGTGTTGGCAGGGGCGATGCCCGCTGAACGCGTCGAGTGGTGCCGCCGCATCGCATCCGCCGCGGGCATCAAACTCGCTCGCATCGGCCTTCGCTCGTTCGGCACGGCCGCATCGCTGGCCAATCTTTCGCAACGGCTCGATGGACCGGTGTTGGGAGTCGCCATCGGTGCCACCTCCACCGAGTTTGTGGTGGTGGATGATGGCCGCATGGTGTTCGCTCGGGCGGCGGACCTCGCCCGTCCCGCAGCGCCCGAAGACTTTGAGTCGTTCGCCGACAAGGTGGGGGTCGAGGCCCGGAGAACCTGGGTCAGTTATCGCGCTTCGATGGAGTCGCGCGAGCCGGCGGTCGCTGCGGTCTTGGCCGATGGTGACCTTGCCCGCATAGTCGCCGACCGGTGCGGCACGGCGCTGTCGTGCCGGGGTGAGACCGCGGCGTTGCCGGAATCGGTGGTGGTGCCCGCCGAACTTTCGCCCGCAGAACGGGCTGCGGCAAACCCGCTCGCGGGCCTGCTTCTGGAGCAAATGCTCGGGCGGCCAATTCTCGACTTTGCGAACCCGCGTCGGATGCCGGATCGGGCCGCCCGCAAGCGGCAACTCGTGCTTGGCGCGGCTTTGGGGGCGATCGTGTTGAGCGGAGCGGGGTATGTGGTCCGAGATTCTGCGATCAGTTCGCTCAAGGCTGAACTCGCATCCATGCGGACGACCGAGAAGGATCTTCGGCAACAGGTCGAGCGCATGTCGCTGCTCGCGGTCCGGGCCCGGCACGCCGATGAATGGCAACGCAACTCGATGAACTGGATCGCGCACCTCGATGCCGTTACCGCGGCCATGCCCGAGCGGTCACGGGCGAGGGCCGACGAGATCACCGGTTCGGTGGCATCGGCCGTGGTATTCGAACTCGGCGCGGACAAATCGACCCTCAAGGCCAAGTGGACACCCCGTCGGCGAGCGGTGATTCGACTCACCGGGGGCCAGGACGATCAGCGTTCGGTCGCGGAGATGCGACAGCGATTGCTCACGGGTCAGGTGTATGAAGTTGAGAGCAGCGGACCCGACAAGGCCGATCGCTTCGGGCTTGACTTGGTCACGGGCAGCACGAGTCCGGCCACTGCGCCCGGGCCGACATCGGCTTCTGGTGCGGTCACGGAACCGGCGACGAAGCCGGCACCCAATCCGGGAGAATCCAAGTGAAGTTCGCGTCACTCCCCTTGCGAACACGCCGATTGCTCGTCGGCGCGGCTGGTGCCGGTGCACTTGTGCTCGGATTCGTGGCGTACAACCGAATCTTCGTGGCCCCGCAGGCGGCCCTGAGGGCGTCGATCGACCTCACGACTTCGTCCATCTTTGCGCTTCAGAGTGAACTCGATAACGAGGTTGAGCACCGCCGCCGACTCCGTGATTTCGCGCGAACCACTTTGGGGGGCGAGGTCGATTTGGTGCAGCACCGCCTCCGAACCGGCTTGATGCGGGCGGCGGAGGAATCCGGCCTTTCGGGCGTCGTCGTCGATGCGGGCGACCCGCAGGAGATCCTGAACCCAGCGGTCAGCGCGAAAGGTGTCTCCGTGCCCACCAAGAGGGCCTTGCGCACCAAGCCCGACTTCGAGATGATTCGCGGATCTGTGCAGGGGACGGGCACACTCGACCAAGCCACCCGCACGCTGGCACTTCTTCAGTCGCAGGCGTGGATCCACCGCATCGATGCGTTCTCCCTTCGTCCTGTGGGCAAGATGCGCGACCGCTATGAGTTCCGGGCCGAGGTGGCCACCTTGTTCGCACGCGACTTGGTCGATCGCGATGCGGCCGAGCCCGAACTCAGCCCGCCCGCGGTCGACTTGGAATCTCTGGCCCGCATCATCGCGGCCCGGGCCGTCTTCTCGCCCCTCGATCCAAGGACGCCGGCGGTGGTCGCGGCAGTAAGCCCCGAGGGCGTTCCCGCAGCCCCCACGACCCCCGCCATTGTTTTTCCTCCGTATGAAGATTGGCACCTGACGGGCTTGATGGTCGGTCGGGCCGGGACGTCCGCCATCCTCCAAAACCGCAAGAGCGGACAGTCGTTGACGCTCGAAAAGGGTGGGACGATCTTGAACGCCATTTTTGTGGACTCTGGTAACGATTCTGCGATTTTCGAGATCGAAGGGAAGCGATATCAGGTTTTCAACGGGTCCTCGTTGGCGTCCCGTCAGCCCGAAGGATGAAGGACCAAGCCGTCAACGCGTGGGCCGCGGCTCAGGGGGCTCGACAGATGGCGACAGGTTGCGCCGACCTCGGTTGCGGGTTTTCGGCCGGGCAGTGGCTCGAAAGGTGGAGTAGACTGCCCGCTCTCTATGGATCGTGGGCATGGGAGCGGTGACGGTGGTTCGGCCCAGAGGGCGCGGCGGTGTTCTTCGCCCGTCAGGATCGATCCGATTGATGCTGGTGATCGTGCCGACCGCAAGTCGGAGGTTCACGGTCCGAAACGCTTGGCGGCACGGAGGTTATCATGCGAAAAGGATCCGCCTTTCAAGGCTCACTTTCTCCTGCCGGGCTCGTTTCGCCGAATCGTTTGACGAACCCGTCAGACATGGTGACTCCCGGTGGTCAACCGCGCTCCCGACGGGCACGTGGGTGGGCGACCGCCGCGGTCCTCGTCGCGACCGCCGGGCTCGCGGCATCTGCTTTGGCCCAGCCGCTTCCGGGTTCTTTGGCGATCACCCGCCAGCCCGATGCAGTGCCAACCACGCCGCCCGAGGCTGTCCCGCAGGTCCCACCCACCGTTCCCGAATCAGAGGCCGCCCCTGCTGCAGCGCCGGTGCAAACCCAGCCAGCCGAACCGGCGGCCCAACCAACGGCCCAACCGGTCGCCCAGCCTGAAGCCCCCGCGCCGGTCGCTCTGACGCCCGCTCAGCCCGAAGCCGTTCCTGCACCGGTTCAGCCCGAGGTCGCCGCGGCGGCAATCACCCCGCCCAATCCGGCCCCGCTTGCGGCCGCCCCGCAGCCCAAAGAGCCCGAAATCCGGTTCAACTTCCGTGAAGCACCGATCGATCAGGTTCTCAATTTCTTCGCGAAAGAAAGCGGGGTTCCGATCATCTACGAGGCGGCGGCTCCGGCCGGCTCGCTCAGTTTCATCAGTGCTTCCGGGTACACGTTCGAACAAGCGTTGAGCATTCTCAATCTGAACCTTCAGCGTTTCGGCGTCCACCTGCGCAAGCAGGAGCAGTACCTCTATCTGGCGACGCTCCAAGACGCGATGAAAAAGCCGCTGCCCGTGAGCGATCCTTCGGCCTTGGGCGACATATCTCCCGACAAGTTCGTCACCGTGGGCATCCCCCTCGAGAACGCGCGGGCCGACCTCGTGACCGAACAGATCAAGACCCTCATCGGCCCATACGGCGGTGTGGTCGCGGTGCCGGCGCAGAACATGGTGATCGTGGTTGAAAGCGCGGCCCAAGTGAAGCGCATCCGCGACATCATCTCGGCGATCGACGCCGTCCGGCCGGTCGATTCAGCGTTCAGGATTTTCTCGCTCAGGTTTGCACAGGCCGAGACGGTGCACAACGCGCTCAAGGGGCTTCTAGGCGAGCGTGTCGTCACCACGTTCATCGACAAAGACGGGCGGAAGACGACCACCCAGGATGTTTCCGTGGCGGGCCTCAACCTGCAGCCCGATACACGAACCAACTCCATCATCGCGGTGGGTTCGGCGTCACGCCTGCAATCGTGCGAAGAACTCATCGCGCTCCTCGACGTTCCAGAGGCCGGAACGGCGGAATCGTCGATGATCACCCGCTCGGTCTCGGTGCTCAGCCCACAACAAGCCGCCGACCAACTCGGGGCACTCTTCGCGGGCCTCGATCCCAAGCGTCGGCCGACGGTCATTCCCATGGCCGACTCCGGCAAGATCACGCTTGTGGGTGACCGCCTGCTGCTGGCGCAGGCCAGCGCGCTGCTCGATCAGATCGACCCTGCGGGGTCCGACGCTCCGACGGCCGCTTCCGATCGCATCGCCGTGACGGTTGCCCTCAAGCACGTCACCCCCGCACTCGTCGAATCGATCGCGCCGCGGCTGTTGACGCCCCGCCAAGTCCAAGCGGTCCGGTTTGTGCCCACCACCGACGGCCGAGGCATTGTGGTCGCCGGTTCTTCGGCCGATGTCGCGGCGTTCCAGAAACTCATTACGGCCCTCGATAACGAGTCGCGCTCCGACCGCGACGTCCGCATCGTGCGGCTCGATGCCGCCACCGCCGGGGCCACACTGATGCGGGCCAAGGCTCTCTACGCGCAGGCCGGCAAGGACCAGACGGATCCTGTGACAGATTCCCTCGACGAAGCAAGCGGCAGCGTCACGCTGGTCGGCTCCAAGCGATCCCTCGATGCGTTCGATGCTGTGCTACTTCAGGCCCGGCAGGCCGAAGCCGGCGCAACCCAGACGCGAAGATTCACGCTGACGCACGCTTCACCTTCGGCCCTCGCGGCGAAACTTTCCCGCCTCGCCAAACCGCTTCTGGCTCCTTCCGATGGTTCGCCCTTCACCGAGCCCGCCGTCGAACCTCTGGACGACATCAGCACGCTCGTCGTCCGCGCCACCGCAGCCCAATTCGGCATTCTCTCCGAACTGGTGACTCAACTCGATACACCGGCAGCGGCCGGACGCGAGTTCAGGGTGGTCACCCTTCCAACGGGCGATCCTGCGGCGCTGCTCGCGCGGGCCCGGACGCTCTTCGGCCAGCGGTCGGGGACCATCCCGGAGGCCGATGCGGCCTCATTGCAAACCACGATCGACGAAGCGTCGGGGAGCCTTTTCATCTCGGGGCGGGCCGCCGCCATCCGCGTGTTCTCTGAATGTGTCGAGCAGGCGATCCAACTTTCTCCCCCCGCCCGCACGACGCGCATTATCGATGTCCAGAACATCCCGGCCAAGGACCTACTGCCACGGCTTAAAGCAATTCTTTCCGCCTCCGATTCGATCGATGCGAACCGCAAAGTGCCGGAGCCGGGTCTCTCCGCCATCGAGCAAACCAACTCGCTGCTGGTGACGGCGGAGGATGCCCAGCACGGCGTTATCGTGCAACTCGTGTCCCGCCTGGATCGGGCCGAGCAGGGAGATGTCCCGCCGCTCAAACTTCTGCAACTCCGCACGGCCGAAGCGCCCGCCATTGCCGCCATGCTCACCGAGCAGTACGGCAAGCGTCCGCAAGCCGACCGCGCGTCCAAGCCCGTCGAGGTACGGGCCGATGCCGGTACCAACACGCTGATTGTCTCGGCCCACACCGATCTCTTTGACGAGATCCGAACGTTCGTCGAAGAGATCAACAAGGACAAGAAAACCGGGCCGGGCCGCGTGACGGAGTTATTCCCGCTCAAGGTCGCGAAAGCTGCGGACGTCGCCACCGCGATGGATAAGTTGTACCCCGAGCCTCCCACGCCCGCCGATCGGCTCGGCCGCCCGCAGCCGTGGCTGAAGCAACCGAAAGAAGTGACAGTCTCCGCCGAACCCACGAGCAACTCACTCATCATCGACGCCCCGGCCGACCGCATGGAAAGCCTGCGAGAACTCGCGGCCAAACTCGACCGCGTGGAACTCCCGCCCGCGGCCCAACTCCGCACGTGGCGTGTGCTGGGGCCGAGCCTCGACGCGGTGTCCAAAACGCTTGCCGCCATGGCCACGCGGGGCGTCCTTTCCGAGCCCGCCCAGCCCGGTAAGCAGCCGGTTCAGGTGATGATCGAGGTCGAACCCAAGTCTTCCACGCTCATCGTCGCGGGCGACGCCAAGACCTTCGAACTCACCGAGAAAGTTCTCAAGGACCTTTCGCTCATCCCCATCGAGAAGGGCCTGCGGATCATCCCGGTCGCCAACGACCAAGCCACGAACGTCCGCGAGCGGGCCATGGCGATCTACACGGCCCAGGTGGCCCAAGTCCCCGACGCCACGCCCATCGAGGTCACGGTCAACGAAGCGAGTAATTCGCTGATGGTCGTCGCCGACGAAGCCGGCATGCAGCGGTTCGTGAAGGTGATGGACGAACTCTCGCGCCAGGCCGGCGCACCCCGCGAGATCAGGCTGATCGAACTCAAACTCGCGAAGGCAAACGAAGTCGTGGGCTTCCTGCGCGATCTTGTCGGTTCAAGCGACACGCTGAAAATCAAGGGGGGCGCGGCGCCCGAGTTTGAACCCATCGAGGCGACCAACAGCATCATGGCGGCGGCCCAGCCCGGCCAGTTTGCCATCATCGAAGCCCTCGTCCGCGAGTTGGATAACGCCCAGACGGCCGACCGGCCCCCCATGCGGATCCTCAAACTCCGCACGACCGAGGCCACCAACCTCGCGGGAGTCTTACAAGCAGCCTTCGACCGCCGATCGATCGACGACCGTGGCAAGAAGCCCGTCACCATCGAGGCCGACCCGGCCACCAACACGCTCATCATTTCCGCCCACGCCGATGTGCTCCCCGAGATCGAGGCCATCGTTACCCAGTTGAATGAAACGCAGGCCGCCGACGCCGAAGGCCGCGAGATACGCATATTCCCGCTCAAGGTCGCCCGGGCAGAAGAACTCGCGATCACCATCGATCAGATGTTCCCCGAACCACCGGTTCCCATCGACCCGCGCACACGCCAGCCCCGGCCAGATCTCAAGCCGCCGCGGGAGGTCGTGGTCAAGTCCGACCGTGCCACCAATTCACTCATCGTCGATGCACCGGCCAAGCGGCTCGCGGGCTTTGAGCAGATCGTCAAGAGTCTCGATCAAGCCAAACTCATGGAGGACCTCGAACTCCGCACGTACACGGTGGCCCACGCCGATCTCGCCGCCGTCGCGACCGCGATCCGTGGCCTCGCGGCTTCAGGCTCGCTCTCCGGCTCGGCGGCCGCCCGGCCCGTGACCGTCGAAACCGAGCCCACCAGCCGCTCACTGGTGATCTCGGCCCCCAAGCCCGCGTTCGAGCAGATCGAGAAAGTGCTCGCTCAATTGGATGCGGCCCCCAACCGCCCGGAGAGCATCCTGCGCATCCACGCGCTCAAGCACGCCCGCGCCGACCGCATCCAGCCCCTGCTCCAGAAACTTTTGGTGGCCCGTCTGCAAACCCAGCGTGACCTCGGCACCTTCGTCGGCGACCCCGAGAAGTTGCTTGATATCTCCGCCGATGCGGCCTCCAACAGCGTCATCATTTCGGCCCCCGCCGATGTTCAGAATCTCGCCGATGAAGTGATCAAGGCGCTAGATACAGAGGCTTCCGCCGCAGGCCGGTCCATCGTTCGAGTGGTCCCGCTCGCGTACGCCGAGGCCGGCAATGTTTCGGCCGCGCTCATCGCCGCGCTCCCGGCCCTTTCGCTGCCGTCGGGCGGCACGGTATCAATCGTCCCCGCGCCCGGTTCCAATGCTCTCATTCTTTCGGGCGTCACCGCCGACCTCGCCAAGGTTGAGCAACTCATCCAGCCTCTGGATGTGCGCCCATCGGGGGCCGAGACACCGAGCGTCGAGACGTTTGCGCTCAAGCATTCAGACGCCACCACCATCGCAGCGCTCGTGCAATCGCTGTTAGTGCAGCAGCAGGAGACCGATCCTCGCATCGTTCAATTGCAACTTCAATTGGCCCGGCAGAACCGGATGGATCTGTTCAAACGCCCCATGATCCGCGTTGAGGCGGCGCAGCGCACCAATTCGCTCATCGTTTCCGCGCCCCTCGCCACGGTTGAACTCGCGAAGTCCATCATCGAACGGCTGGATGTCCCCGCCGATGTCACCGACCGCATCGTCGCGACCTTCACACCCGCCAAGGCCGAGGCCGCTTCGCTCATCGGGACGGCCCGGAGCATCGTCGACACCCTCGTGCCGGGCGCACGCGGCCCCGTCGAACTGCTCCTGCAGCCCGCCTCCGGCAGCATCGTGATCATGGGTTCCCAGGCACAGGTCGAGGAATCCTTGCGTGTCCTAGCCGAGTTCGACGACCGCTCACCCTCGCTCCCCGGGCTCGATGTCCGTGTCGTAACCCCCCAGCACTCCGACGCCGCTTCGTTGGCGGTCAGTTTGCAGAACCTGCTCTCGGATCGTTCACGCTGGCCCGCTGAACTGCGACGAGCCGAGGCCGCGGGATTGAAGGTCCCCTCGCCGACGGTGACGGCGGAAGCCGCATCCAACCGTCTTTTGCTGAGTGTTCCTTCACTGCTTCTCCCGCTGGCCGATGAACTCGTCGCGGCCCTTGATCAACCCTCTTTCGGCAGCGGCACTGAGGTTGAAGTCTTCAAACTTGGTTCGGGTGACGCCACGTCGGTGGCCGCCGCGGTTTCAACCGCCCTCGCCGCGACCGCAACCCCCGGTGAACCCAAGCCCTCGGTGTCGTCTGAGAAGGCAAGCAACACCGTGATCGTGACCGGCGGGCCGGCCACCCTGCGCCACGCGGGCGAACTCATCAAGTCAATGGATCAGGCGGTGGAGCCGGGCGGCATCGGCGTCCGAACAATTCTTTTGAAGCACGCCCGGGCCGAGGCCCTTGCGCCCGTGCTCGAAACCATCCTGACCCGCGAGTCGTTGTTCGACAAACTCCCCGAATGGATGCGGGCCCAGGCACTCGCCCGCGGCAATCAACCCGAATCCACCGCCGTCAAAGTCGCCGCCGATACCAGGCTCAACGCGATTATCGTGAGTGGTCCCAAGGCCGTTCTCGAAGTGACCGAGCAGGTCGTGGCGGAACTTGATGCCGCCGCGGCGGCCGGGGGGTCGGCCCGTCCGATCCGCATCATCACGCTTCAAAACGCGGACGCCACTCAACTCGCGACCAATCTTGAAGCCGTCTTTGAAGGCGATACAGCCGAACTGAAGCCGTCGATCCGCGTCGATACGTCCAGCAACAGCCTCATTGTGCGGGCCTCGACCGCACAGATGCAACTCGTCGATGAACTCGCTTCCAAACTCGACTCCGCCACGCTGTCTGTCAACCGTCAACTGCGCCTGGTGCCGATCGACCGGTCCCGGGCCGACGCCGCTCTGCTCGCCGAAACGCTCCGCAAACTGATTGATTCACAGGGTGGCCCCGGCGTCGAAGTGATCTCAACCGAAGAACTTCTGCGTCGCAGCCTGCCCATCGAAGCCACGCCTACCGCCACGCCCACCCCCACGCCAGCGGCAGACCCACTGAAGGAAGCCGAACCCAAGAAGAGCGGCGCCGCCGACGTGGCCGCCCCAGTGTTCCCAAACGTCGCCGCGACATGGGGGTCGAAAAGTCTCCCGATCCATCAAAGCCTGATCGCCGTGCCGATCACTTCAAGCCTGATCGCCCATCCGGGCTTTCCCCTTTACTCGCACATTCTTTTTGCAACACTCGGGGCGATCGGCCCCGCCCAAACTGAGTCCCAACCCGACGCCCCGGCCGTTGCCAAGCCCGCCGCTCAACCGGTCCTCATCGCGGTCGATCGCGCTTCGAACTCACTGGTCATCGTGGGTTCGCCGCGGGCCACCGAGCGGTTGGTGCAACTCGCGAAAGATCTTGAACAGCAGATGCCGATGGAACCGGTCAAGGTCCGCATCGTCACGCTGCCGACATCCTCCGACGCCATCAGCATCGCCGACGTCGTCCGTCAGACCGTCACCCAGATCGGTCGGGCGTCCGCCGGCAACCCCGGCGGCTTCAGCGGCGGCGTGAGCGTCATGCCCGATCCCGCGGGGGCCTCGCTCATCGTCCTCGCGAGCGAGTCCGACTTCCGCGTGGTCGGCAATCTCATCGCTTCGATCTCGCAGTCGGCCGCGGGCACGCCGCTCACCATCAAGCACTACCCGCTCTCCAACATCAACGCCGCCCGGGCCGTCGCATCGGTGCGCGATCTCTTCTCCCCGGAACCCCGCAGCGCCCAGGCCCGTCGCCTACGGCAACTCGATGTCACCTTGGCCGGTCCGGACGGCAAACCGATCTCGGCACGAATCGATCCCGCGTCCGTGCGTCTGACGGCGGACGCTACCGGGGCCTCGATCATCGCCGCGGCCCCGGCCGATGCGATCCCGCTCATCGACCGCCTGATCGAGACGCTCGACCAATCACCCGTCACCGATCGTCTCTCGATCCGTCGGTATCCATTGGGCCACGCCCGCGCCACCGAACTTTCACCGACGCTCCAGCAACTCTTTGATTCGCAGCGTCAGGGCCCGTCATCCGATGATCTTCCCGAAGCACGGTTCTTCGCCGATGATCGCACCAACTCGATGCTCGTCACGGCGTCCGACGCCCAGCACGCCGACGTCACCCGTGTTCTTGCTTCCGCCGATGTGACCTCCGACATCCCGGGGCTTGAACTTGCCATCATCACGCTGCAGCAAGCGTCCCCCGCGACCGTCGAGAACATCGTGACCGATGTCGTCATCGGCAAGGACCCCGCCAAGAAAGACCGCATCCGCATCTCGGCCCAGGAGAACTCGAGCTTGGTCGTCGTTCGAGCCTCCAAAGAAGACATCGCCCAAGTCCGCGAGATCGTCGCCCGCATCGATTCGGCCGAAACCACCGGACTCCCCGTTCGCTCGCTGAAACTCGAGCGTGCCGACGCCGCCGCGGTCGCGACGGCCGTCCAGAAGTTTTTCGCCGATCGCGCTCAGGTGTCCTCCCGTCCGGGACAGCGGGTCGCGAGCCGGGTCGCGGTGGTCGGCGATCGCAAATCAGGCACGCTATTGATCGCGGCGTCCGATGACGACTTTGAACAAGTCAAGAGCCTCGCCCAAACCTTTGACACACCCTCGCCCACCCAAGGGTTTCAGTTCAAGGTCATCCCCCTCAAGAACGCCCGCACCACGGATATCGCAGCCACCATCAAGAACGTGGTCGATGAGATCCGTTGGGAAGACGCGTTCGGCAACCGTGAACAGGGCGACAAAAACCGCATCTACATCGAGCCCAACGACCGTACCAACTCCATCGTCGTGATCGGCGAGGGCGAGGCCATTCCCGTGGTGGAGCGAGTCATCGCTTCGCTCGACGCCCCCGGCCCCGCCGCCGCCGCGATGACGGTGGCATCGGTGGCCGTCAAGAACGCCGATCTCGAGGCCGTCCGGGGCGTTGTCGAACGCGCCATGGCCACGCCCGGTTGGCGTTCCTGGCGCGGCACCGATCCCGACGGTGTGCTCGCCGAGGTCGATCGCTTCCGCCGCTCAATCATCCTTGTCGGCAAGGCCGATCGTGTGAAACAGGCGTCGGCCTATATCACCGAACTCGATGGCGGTACCACTCAAGGGCAAACCATCGAAGCCCTCACCCTCGAGCACGCCAAGGCGGATCGCGCCGCCCAGACGCTCCGGCAGTTCTTCACCGATCGCTCCCGTGCCCAGGGGCTCGATCAACCGGGTGTCACCGTCATCGGTTCGGCCGATGGAAACGTTCTGATGGTCTCGGGAGACGCCGCCAGCCTCGCGACGCTGAAGGACTTGGTCGCCCAGATCGACCAGCCGGATATCGCCAAGGACCGGCGCATCGAGGTCTACGCCCTGCGCAATTCGACCGCCGCCGACACCGCGGCGGTCCTCCGCAGCATGTTCCAACGGTCCAAGAACGCCGAGGAACAGGTGGTCATCACCCCGCAGCCCAGCACCAACGCACTCATCATCTCCGCCCCTGGAGCCGTGTTCGATGAGGTCCAGACGCTCCTGACCCAACTCGATGCGGCCCCCAGCGCCGATGAAGTTTCGATCGTTCCGGTGGCGCTCTCCTCGGCCCGCGCGGTCGATGTCGCCTCGGCCCTGCGCACCGCGCTCCCCCCCAACATCAAGGTCACCGTCACCCCGGTCGCCCGTAGCAATTCGCTCCTGCTCACCGGCTCGAAAGAGGCCATCGCGCTGGTGATGGAGCAGATCTCGGCGATCGACAAAGAGCCCGTCCGCAGCGGGCTGGTGTTCCGCAAGTTCCGTATCGAGCACGCAGAGGCTTCCGACCTCTCGTTCACGATCGAGCAACTGCTGAGAGCGCGGCCGCGTGCCCAAGGTGAGTCGGATACCACCGTCGAGTATTCCCGCAACGACAACACCCTGATGGTCAACGCGCCGACCGACCAGATCGAAGAGATCGAGAAAATGGTGCGCGAACTCGATATGCCGGTCGGCGTTGATCGCACCACCGAGTTTGTGAAGTTGGAGTTCGCTAACGCCGAGCAGACCGGTGCTGCCCTCAAGGTGTTCTACGGCCGATTCGCACCCGAAGCAGCTTCCCCCGCCGCTCGCAACGTGACGATCCTGCCCGATCCGCTCTCCAATTCGCTCGTCATCCGCGCCGACAAAGCCCAGTGGGACGGCATCAAAGCCCTCCTCGCGAAACTCGACACCGAGGAGTACGACACCACTCGCCAACTCGAAGTGATCCCGCTGATCCACGCCGACGCCGTCTCGGTCGCCCGCGCGCTCAACGAGGGCTTCCGGGCGCCGCTGGAAGAACAGTTCCGGCAGGCCCAAGCCCGCAACGCCCAACGCATCGGACCCCAGAACCGGAACCAGGACCAGCGACCCGAGGCCACCGTGCTCATCGACGCCGAGGGGGTGCCCACGGTGTCGCCCGAAACCCAGACCAATTCGCTCATCGTGTTCGCGGGCCGCAAAGAACTTGGCCGCGTCCGCGAGATCGTCCGCCAACTCGATGTTTCGGGGTTTGCCGACATGCCCACCGCGCGGGTCATCCCCCTGGGCAGCGGCAAACCTTCCGCCATCGCCGCCACGATCCGCGAGATCTTCAACAACAAGGGCGAGCGTCCGCTCGGGCCCCGCGCAGTTCTCATCATCGGCGACGATGCCGCCGGAGCGCTCATCGTTCGGGCCGATGACGAAAAGTTCGCCCAGATCAAGACCGTCGCCGACACCCTGCAGCAGCAGGGTGAAATGGGCCGCGTCACGCCGCACGTCGTCCGGCTCAAGTCCGTCGCCGCGGGCCGTCTGCGGCAGACGCTTCTCGCCACCTTCACCGCCACGGCCCAGGCCCAAGGCGAGTCGCTCGCCATCGAGGTCGATCGCGCCAGCAACTCCCTCGTCATCGCGTGCAGCCAGCGCCTGCTGGATGAGATCAAGAAAGTCATCGCCGAACTCGACGCCGGCCCGCTCGCCAATGCCAACGGGGCCGATGCCTCGAGCCCGCTTGGTCAATCGGTGTTCATCGTCGATGTTGTGAACAACGACCCCGCCGCGATCATCAACATTCTCGAAGGTATGGGAATCACCAAGGCCCAGCCCATCGATCGCCCGGGTGTCGTTTCCGAGCCCGTCATCCTCACGCAACTCGGCACGCGCCGGGCCGTCGCAGTGCTCGCAACCCCCGGCGATGGGCTCACCATCGAGTCGCTCATCAAAAGTCTCGACGCCGCCCCCATCGATGCCCAGCAGGCGGTCGCCATCATCCCCCTCAAGCAGGCTGGCGCGGCCACGCTCGCGGCCACGCTCCGCACCGTGCTGACCCCGCAGGAAGCCGACGGCTTGGTCGGCCCGGCCCGGGCGCTCACCGAGCACGTGCGACGGCTCAATCTCATCAAGCCGGGCCTCGATCAACCCCAAGGAGAGGTCGATCTCGCCAAGCCCATCCGCATCATCGCCGATGCAGGCACCAATTCGCTCATCGTGGCGTCCACACCTTCCAACCTGCTCGCGATCAAAGAGATCGTGCGCACCCTAGATGCCTTGCCGCTCGGCGACGCCGTCATCGTCCGCTTCTTCGCCCTTCAAAACGGCTCGGCCACGCGGCTCAAGGCCGTCATCGATCAACTCTTCTCCCAAGGCGAGGCCCTCCGCCGCCTGCCCGGCACCACCCGCCAAGGTCTGCCGCCCACCGCCACCGGTCAGGCACTGGCCGGTGAGATCGCCATCGCCGTTGAAGAAAGAACCAACACGCTCGTGGTCGCCGGACGCGAAGAGGCCGTCGCCCTCGTCGAGGTCCTCCTCAAGGAACTCGACAGCGAGAAGGCCACCGGGTGGGTTGAACCCGCAGTCATCGCCCTCAAGCATGCCGATGCGGCAACCCTCGCCGCGACCCTCACCCGAACCCTCGTCCAGGGGCTCGCGGCCACGCCCGAGGCGGTCGGCCTCCAGAAGCAGTACGGCCGCTTGCGGATCGCGCAGAGCCCCGCGGCCATCCTCGCCGACCCATCAAAACCGAACATCGACGCCGACCTCTTCGCACCTCTCACCGGGCTGGTGATCTCGGCCGATGAGCAACTCAATTCTCTCCTCGTGGTCGGCAGCCCGAACAACCTGGCGGTCGTCCGGTCCCTCGTTGAGATGCTCGATGTCGAAGCCGCTTCCGCCGCCAACACGGTCCGCGTCTTCCCACTGAAGTACGCCGCGGCAGAGCGCGTGGCAACCATGGCCCGAGATATCTTCCGGCAGCGCAGCGTCGCGAATCAGCAGCGCCCCGAAGACGCCCTCGTCATCACGCCCGACTCCCGCACCAACGCCCTAGTCGTCTCCACCAGCCCCAAGAGTTTCGCGATCCTTGAGGGCCTGATCGCCACGCTCGACGGCGAGAAGACTAACTTCTCGGTAGGCATGTACGTCATCCCCGTCGAAGGCACGGATGTCCGCATCTTGGCCCCTCGCATCGACCGGCTCATGAAGGAGCGCATCGAGGCGGCCGCCCAGCAGGGCTCCGTCCGCAGCCCGCTCGACGCCTTCAGCATCGAGGCCGAACCTGTCTCCAATCTGCTCATCGTGGCGTGCAGCGAGGAGAACCTCGTCGTTGTTCAAGAACTCGTCAAGGCCCTCACGGCCGGCGCCAACTCGTTGGCCGCCAGCGAGCGCGTCGAGATCATCCAACTCCTTCGCAGCCGTTCCCCCGAAGTTTCGCAATCCATCAACGCCCTCTACGTCACGAAAGAAGTCGCCCGCCGCGGCGAGAACAGCGTGAGCGTCGTCTCCAACGACCGCCTGAATGCCCTGGTCGTTTCCGGCAACGAGCAAGACATGATCGAGATCCGGGCTTTGGCCTCCCGCCTCGACAAGGCCGAGATCGCCGCCAGCCAGCAGATCAAATGGATTGAACTCAAGAGCGCCAACGCCGTCGAGGTCGTCAACCTCATCGAGAATGTCATCGCCGGACGGCCGGTGGGCGGCGGCCGGGGCGTCGCCGCACGCGCCGCTACACGCCTCCAGTTCCTCCGCGAGAAGGTCAAGACCGAGATTCTCGCCGACGGCCAAACCTCGCCGGAAAAGGCCCGGACCGAAGCCGAGATCGACGGCGCGATCCGAGATCAGGTCACGCTCACGCCCGACCAGCGCACCAACTCCATCTGGATCACCGCCCCAGACTCGATGGTCACAATCATTTCCGAGATGATCGAGGACATCGAGAAATCGTCCGCGGGCTCGCGCAAGATCGAGTACTTCCAACTGAAGAACTCCGACGCACGGGCCATGGCCGATCTCCTGCGCGACACCTTCAACCTCCGCCAACAGGGCAACAACCTCGTCTTGGTCCCAAACCGTGTCACCCCGCCCGAAGGTGCCTTGGTCGATCCTTCGGACCCGGCGTCGGATTTCGTCGCTGGTCCCTCGCTCACCGCCGTCCCCGATGAACGCCAGCAACTCGCAATCGCCATCGACGCCCGCACCAACACCCTGGTGGTCTCCGGCACCGATGAATACCTCACGCTCGTGCGCGACCTCATCACCCGGCTCGACGGCATCGTCGCCAACGAGCGCGAGCGCGTCGTCTACAACCTCCGAAACGCCAAGGCCATGGAGATCCAGGAAACCCTTCAGAACTACTTCTCCGGAGATTCCCAGCGGCTTTCGAGCGCACTCTCCGACAGCCAGACGGGTTCATTGCAGCGCCGCCTCGAAGAAGAAGTCACGGTCATCGGCGACGAAAACTCCAACAAACTCGTGATCTCCACCAGCCCTCGCTACATGGAAACCGTCGTCAGCATCGTCAAAGAACTCGATGCGGCCCCCCCTCAGGTGATGATCCAAGTCCTCCTCGCGGAGGTCACGGTCGACAGCCAGGACCAGTGGGGGATGGACGTTCAGGCGGGCCCGTTCTTCGGTGATTCCTACCGCTTCGGTTTCGGCACCGGTTCCGCGGGCGTCGTCACGAGCCTTGGCGTCCCCAACTTCTCCGTCTCGGCCGACAACTTCGGGCTGCTCATCCGGGCCCTCGAGGCTCAGGGCAAACTCGAAATCCTCAGCAACCCGCAGGTCACCGTCAACAACAACCAGAAAGCGGAAATCCAGGTCGGTGACGAGATCTCCCTCGTCGACGGCGTCGAACGCTCCAGCCAGGGCAACAGTTTCGCCAACGTGAGGCGCGAAGACGTCGGCATCATCCTGAACGTCGTCCCTTCCATATCGACGGACGGTTTCGTCCGCATGGAGATCAAACCCAAGATCAGCCAGTTGTCGAGCCGTACCACGCAGATCACCTCCGACATCAGCGCCCCCGTCATCAACAAGCGCACCGTCGACACGGTGGTCACCGTCAAGGATGGCCAGTCGATCGTGATCGGCGGCCTCATCCAGACCACCGACGAAGAGCGCCGTACCAAAATGCCCATCCTGGGCGACATCCCGCTCATCGGCGGCGCCTTCCGCTCCAAGAGCATGCAAAGCGTCAAGACCGAACTCCTCGTTATCCTCACGCCACGAATCATCCCCGGCCAGTCCTCAGACACGGCCGATGTCGTCACGGAACTGCGTGAGCGAGCGGTCGAAAGACTCGAAGACCCAAGCAAGGTCCAGGATTACCTCGAACAGATCCGCCTCGACGTCCAACGCCGCCGCGGCTTGCGATCCTCCGCCGATCCCGCCGGCCTGCCAAATGATCCATGGTCTTCGGTCCCCGACGCCGTCTCGATCGACGGCTCCCAGCGCCAGCCCAACCCCGTCCCGAGAGATCAACCCGAAGGTGTTCCCAGCGCACTCCCTCCTGCCTACACACCCCGCCGCGAGTGATAACATGATTTGCCTTCAAAGGGCCGCCCTGCTGTTGGTCCATTTGCCTGTCGCCATTGGCTTCTTGGCCCTGCCCGCGTGCGTCTCAGACCGCCCGGCCAATAAGCCCGAACCCCGCCCACAGCCGGCCGCCATCGCGGTCGGCAAAGTCTGGATTTCCTCCACCCCGCCGCAAGACACCGACATCAACGGCTACTTCGATAGCGTCGATCTCACCATCTACCTCTTTGGTGAAAACTACCCCGCCTCGCTCCTCATCCCCGGTGCGTTCACGTTCGAACTCGTCGCCAAACTCACCAACGACGCGAAGCCCGCAATCCCTCCCGCGCCCCTCGCCGCATGGACAATTCCCGCCGACGCCGCGGCCGCCAACACAGGCTCCTCCGCCGTCGGACCTTTCTATTCCTTCCGCCTCTCGTTGCTCGATCGGGGCGGCGACAAACTGCCGGACCAGACGGCCGACCTCGTCGTCACCTTCACGCCCTCGGCCTCTCCCACGGCGGGCAGGCCCATCCGTGAAACCGTCGCCGTGCGCGTGGGCCGTCTGCGGTCCTGATTCGCCGACCGCCGTCACTTCGCGATCAGCACACATTCAGCCGTCGCGTTGCGTTTGCCCCTGCGAAACCCCACCGTGACGGTCTCGCCGGGTTTCAGACTCCCCAGCACCCGCACAAGTTCGGCCATGTCGCGGGTCGGCCGTTGTTTGACCGACGTGATGACGTCGCCCAACTTGAGGTCTTTCACCTCCGACCGCTTCCGCGAAAACCCGATCACACGAAGGCCGTCACCCCCGCCAGATTCGACCTCGATCCCCAGGCTCGCCATACCCGGTTTGATCTCCTCCGCGACGTTCGGCACGGCCCGCAACCACTGTCGGAACTCGGCTTCAACCCCGCTCAGCGGATCGCCAAACACTTTCTCGAATGCACCACGCCCCGTCGGTTCTTCATCAAACCCCGCGGTGAACGCGGCGTACCACTCTTCAAGCAAACCCCGATCACTTAGGAACAGGAAGAGCGCCCGCGCCTGGGCATAGTTGGCGAGCGGCCGCGAGCCGGTGAACTTCATCTGTGGCAACACCAGGAACTTTTCGAGCGGCATCAGCCCGTTGCTCTTCTCCATCCGCTTGGCGATGTTCGTCCGCCACGATGTAGCGGGCACAAGGGCCCCATCGGCGGTCAGGTCGTAGTCTTCCACGAGGCTGCAAAGCCCCTCCATGACCCAGATGGGGTGCCGCTGTCCGCGCCGATCCATATCACGCCAGTGCAACACATGAAAGAACTCATGCCGCAGCGTACTGCCAAGATCCATCGCCACCAACTGCCGCGAATCATGGTCATACGAACCGCCGATGCCCGAAACCCCCTCGACGGCATCAAGCCCGAACTTGGTGACGGCCCATCGTGTGAAGTCATTCGGCGTCGGCAGAATGACAGTTACCCAAGGGTCCATGATCGAAGCGTCTTGGTCAAGCACGCCCTTCAGCACCCCCGCATCGGCCCATGCCGCCAGCCGAGAGAGTTCGGCGCGGGCCTCTTCAAAGGCCTTCGCATCAAACCCCGATCGATACGTCAATCGAAGCGGATCGTCCGAGATGGTCGCGTAACCGTTCACATAGTTTGATTCCGCCTGCTTGATGTTGGCGTCGCGCCGAGCCTCCAGCACCTTGGGCCACTGAGCCACCACCCGCGCGACCTCGGCCCGCTCCAGCAGCGGCACAATCGCCCCGTCCCGTTGCATGAGCCGCAGGTCACAAAAGCCCTCTTCGATGGCTTCGATCAGCATCCCCGCTGCGCCGTCCGCATCACCCGCCAACGAAAGGGCACACGCGACGTTGTACGTTGCGAGATAGTCCCCCGGCCGCAGTTGGCGTTCACGGGCAAAGAGAGAAGCCGCCTCGTTATATCGGCCCGCCACGAACGCCTCTCGGGCCGCCGTCCCGGCAGCCGCTGCTTCGCTCGCAACCTGTGCCCTGCGCTTGGCGGAATCAACCGCCGTCTCAGGTGGTGTTCCGGCGTTCGCCGGTGTGGCATCCTCCGGTTTCATTTGGGCCGTCGCGACCCCGCCCAGCATCACCGCCGCTACCAGCAAGCACGCCGTTCCGATGGATCGCATCGCTTCCTCCACGTCGTTGGCGATGGGCGCTCAGGGTTGCGAGAAGCCCAGCGAACTCAGCACCTTTCGAACGGCCTGCGGATACGCCAGGCACTCCTGTTCAAACACCCGGGCCGCGAGCGTCTCCGCCGTATCGGTTGGGTATACCGGGCAACGCCGCTGCAGGATGATGCCCCCGCTGTCATACGTCTTGTTGCAGAAGTGCACCGTGCACCCGCTCTCGGTTTCGCCCGCCGCCAGCACCGCCTCGTGCACTCGCCTGCCGTGCATGCCCTTGCCCCCGAATTTGGGCAGCAAGGACGGGTGAATATTGACGATTCGGCACCCGGTGCCGCTGAGCATCGGAACCAACTTCAAATACCCCGCGAGCGCTACAAGGTCGATCTGTCGGGAACGCACCATCGCGCCGAAAACGTCCGAACCCAGCACCCCCGGGACAATCTCCACCTCAAGGCCCCGCTCCCGGGCCCGCTCCACACCCCCGCACGCGCCCGATGACACCACATGAACGATCGTCCCCCGCACCTCGCCCCGATCAATCGCCTCCAGAAGGTTCAGCAGGCTCCGCCCACCCCCTGAAATCATCGCAAGAATCCGCGGCACGCGCGATCGACGTAAAGCCCCCGCGCCAAGCGCTGCCTCAACGGCTTCATCCACCGTGGCGCAACTTTCGACCACCTGCTGCAACTGCGAAAGGCAGAGAGCCTGCATCCACAACTCATCGCCCGATGCCACCACGCAGCAACCACCCCTTGCCCGCACTTCCTGAAGCAGCAGCATCGACAGCGTCAGCCCATCAGCGGGCCCACTGAACCCCACCATGTCCAGCACCACCAGTGGGGCAACCTTGGGCAGGCCACCCGCAACGGCCGCGACAATTCCCGTCCGGGCCTCATCAGTGTTCCACGAAACCAGCGGCCGCGCGACCAACACGCCACGCCGCATTTCAAGATGGACAACTCGATCCGTCAAGAGTGGGCCGCCTCACGAAACAAACGCGATCGCATCCTCGATCTTCGGGAAAATCTTGAGCATGCGGTCGATATTCGTGATTTTCATCGACATCAGAATCTCGGGGCTCACCCCCGTGATCGCGATCTTGCCCTTCGCCGCCTCCGCTTGCTTGCGGAGCGTCAGCAACAGCCCCAGCCCGGACGACCCCACGAGCAACACCTGCTTCAGATCGAGCACCACACGCCAGCCCGTGGTAGCCGCGGCCCCGGTGATGTCCGCGTAAAGCCCATCCTTCTCAAAGTCGCCCACCTTGGAGCAGAGAACCTCCGCCACTAAGGCCGCCCCGGATGTGTACAACTTTAACCGTTCATTCGAAACAACGCCCATAAGTGAGTGGAGGGTACCCGATTCCCGAACCCCCGGCCGCTCACTCTCAAACCGTCGGGGGCGACCGGAACGGCACCGCCTTCCCGGACGCATCCACCGCCACCATCGTCAGCGAGGCGCTCGTCACCGGCACGGTCTCGCCCCGGTGATACCGCTCGGCTTCCACTTCCACCATTACCGTCACCGAACTCGTGCCCGCCCGAGTCGTCGTCGTAAAAAAATTGACCACGTCCCCCAGGCCCACCGGTGCCTTGAAGTCCACCCGTTCCATCGCCGCCGTCACCCATCGGTGGGCCCCGTGCGTGCGGGCTTCCACAAACCCCGCCTGATCGATGTACGAAAGAATCACACCACCGAAAATGGTCCCATATTGGTTCGTGTCCTTCGGCATGGTCACAACACGGAGAGACAAGCGGCGCACTTCGTTCGGCATAGGGCCAAGAGCGTAAGGCCGGTTCACCCCACCCCCATTCATCCCTACGCTTCTTCTAGTATCAGGCCGAGCACACACGTTCTGCAAAGGGACCGCATCATGTCGACATCAGAGGATTGCTGCCAGGGGGAAACCAAGGCTTCTGGCGGATGCTGCGGGGGCTCGGGTGCCGCAGGTGGTTGTGCCTGCAAAACCGCCGAGGCCATCGCACCGCTCACGGTAGAACAACTCGAAGCACTCCCGTCCCTCCAACTCGTTGCTCGCTTCCGCCGCGGCATCGAATCCTTCGACCGCCGCGTCTTCGACCTCACGGAAGAGCAGATCGACATGGCCTTCCTCCCCGATGCCGACGTCGGCCGTTGGCCCGTCCGCGTGCTGCTCGGCCACATCGCCGACGCCGACCTTGCCGCTGCCCATCGCATGCGACGGGCCATCGCGGAAGATCATCCCATCTTCGCCGAGTGGGATGAAAACGCCTTTATCGATGCCAACCTCTACGGCAACGTGCACGACGGCTACAGCGACGACCCCGAAGCCGATCATGCCCGAGTGATGAACGCCTTGGGTGGTCCCATGGCCACCATTCACACCCTGCGCCAATGGACAGGCCAATGGTTGCTCACGTTGTCCGAAGCGCAACTGAGCCGCACCGGCATGCACCCCACCAAAGGCCCCCAAAGTGTCCGCCGCATCGTGGCGATGTACGTCTGGCACCTCGAACACCACGCGGCATTTCTTACCAAGAAACTCGACCGAATGCTCGGCCCTGTCAGCGAACAGGTTCCGGAAGTTGCCATCCCGGCCGTTGGAGGAGGATCCTGCGGCACCGGATGCGGGTGTCGCTAATCCACTATGGAAGGTATCTTTGATCAACGTCGCTACCTGATCCCGTTCCGCTCGACGCTGCTCCCCCAAATTTTCACCGACACGCTCATCATCGGTGGGGGCGTGGCTGGCATGCGGGCAGCAATCGCCGCCGCCGAGCACGGTGAGGTCATCGTGCTCTCCAAGGGCGAACTCAAGCACACGAACACCGCTTGGGCTCAGGGCGGAATCTCAAGCGTCATGGACCCAAGCGATGGGTTCCTTTCACACGCCGAGGACACCCACGCTGCGGGCGCGGGGTTGTGCGAACCCGACATCGTGGACCTAGTCGTCGAACGTGGCCCGAAATTGATCGAAGAACTCCTGTCGTGGGGCATGAGGCTTGATCTGGATCCGTCCGGCCGCCCGCTGCTGGGTCGAGAAGGTGGGCACTCCGCTGCCCGAATCGTCCACGCCGGCGGCGACGCCACCGGCAAAGAACTCCAGCGCTGCCTCGCCGAAAAAGTACGCACGTTGCCCGGCGTCAGGCTCTTTGAAAAGTGCTTCTCGCTCGACCTCATCACGCCCAGCAACGCTCCCGGCACGCCGGTCATGGGGGCTATCACTCACCACCCCAAGTTCGGCCTTCAGATGATCTGGGCAAAGTCCACCATCCTCGCCAGCGGTGGGGCGGGTGTGCTCTACCGCGAGACAACAAACCCTTCCCTCGCCACCGCCGACGGCCTCGCCATCGCCTATCGCGCCGGCGCAACCCTCTGCGACATGGCTTTCGTCCAGTTCCATCCAACCACTCTCTACCTCGCCGGTGCCAGCCGCGCCCTCATCACCGAGGCCGTCCGCGGCCACGGCGGCTATCTCCTCGACGACGCCGGCCAACGCTTCATGCAGGCCGTCCACCCCCTCGCCGAACTGGCGCCGCGCGACATCGTGAGCCGTGCCATCGTCCGGCAGATCGCAAAGCAGGGCGGCCAGCACGTCTGGCTAGATTGTCGGCATCTTTCCGATTTCGGTGACCGCTTTCCCGAGATCCAGGCGCTCCTCAAACGCTTCGATCTCAACCCCGCCGCCGACCTCATCCCCGTCCACCCGGCCGCCCACTACATGGTGGGCGGCGTCCGCACCGACGCTTCCGCCCGCACCGATGTCCCGGGTCTCTTCGCCGCCGGAGAGGTCGCCGCAACCGGTCTGCATGGCGCCAACCGCCTCGCCAGCAACTCCCTCCTGGAAGGCCTCGTCTTCGGAGAAATCGCCGGCCACGCCGCGGCTGAAAGCCGCTTCACCAACGGCCGCTCAAAATCCGTTGACGGTGCCGACGCTCGGCCAGCACCCCTCTCCATCGTCAGCGACATACGCCCCAGCGACCGGGGCGAACTCGATCTCGCCGATGTGCGGTCGAGCGTGCGAAGCGCCATGTGGAAGAACGTCGGTATCGAACGCACGGGCGAAAAACTCTCCGGCGTGATCGAAATGCTCGATTTCTGGGCCCGCTACACGCTCGACAAAATTTTCGACGACCCGCAAGGCTGGGAAACCCAGAACCTCCTGCTCGCCGGTGCCTTGGTCGCCCGCTCGGCTGCGTGGCGCACCGAAAGCCGCGGCTGTCATGATCGCAACGATTTTCCCGAAACTTCCAGTGCCTTGGCTGCGCATGATTGCTGGCGGCGGGGCAGGGCCGAACCCGTGGCCGTGCCCGTCGGGGAACTCTCGAAGGTCACGGCCTAGATCCCCCCGGGCATATTCCCTGCACCTCCCCGCACCTCCACGCACGCACCTCATGACCCGCGCCCGCAAATCATCCCCGTTCGCCGCCCGCAGCGTGTGCGGCCTACCGGCGATGACCGTGGTTGCGATGACCGTGGTTGCGATGACTCCCCTCGGATGCGAAACCCGCGTCGTCCGTTACGACCCCATGTTGGGCGGCCTCCCCGGAGTCGAGTCCAACACCCGCGTGGTCCGCGACCTCGGTGACTACCGCGACCCCACCAAGGTAACGGCCAACAAAATCGAGGTCGAGAACCCCGATGGCACCAAGACCCTCACGGCCCGCACCGGCCGTCACCTGATGGTGCACATCTACAACACGCTCGTCCGCGACGAGAAGGCCCTGTTCAACGAGCAAGTCCTCAGCGAAGTCACCCGCAAGGAATTCGCCGAACGCGGTAAAAAGCCCGATGAAGCGTTCGAAACTTTGCTGGCACGCTTCGACGACATCCAGGAACTCTTCAACCGCATGCCCCTGGGCGAATACACCCCCGGCGTATTCATCAAGAGCGTCGGCCAGCGCACCAAGCGCGTGGCCCTCGACGACGTCACCGCCCGCGACCTCGTCTACTCGGGCTTCGACATGGTCATGGAAGATGGAAACTACCGACTCCGCTGGTTCATCCCGGGCGGCGCAACGCCCGATTCATCGCCCCGCACAAACCCCGCCTCCAACCGCCTCGAAGAAGGCGAAGCAGCCCCCGCGAACGATGCAAAGCCCGGCATCCGTTGAAGCGGATTCAGAAGGGTCAATCCGCGGCCAGCCGCGAAGCGCCCCGTCAGATCCTCATCAACTCCTTCGCCACGAGCATCATCTTGGCAAACTTGCCCACCCGCGGCCGCTTCCACAGCGTTGAATAGCCGCCATCTTCCACGCGGTCCAGCACCGTCACACCCCCCGATGCGAACAACCGAACACACCGGGCCAGCCATGGCGCCGTCATCGAAGGCAGCATCGAGCCCGCACGAAACAGAGTCCGCGTCCGCTCGACGAGAGGTTTGACCGCCTCCGCAAACCGCTCACGCCGATCGTCGGTCGCAGGTTGCCCGGCCCATGCACGCAACTCCTCGGCCGAAAGCCCCGTTTCCTTGAACGGCATGTAGACCCGGTCTAGGTCAAGAAGATCGCGCCGAACATCCTGCCAGAAGTTTGCGAGTTGCAGTCCCGTGCACACGCTGTCACTCATCGAGAGCCGGGGCTCCATCGCGTCCGACTCCACATCCCACCGATGCCCCGCCAGCCACAGGCAGATCCGACCCACGGGGTTGGCACTCCGCTTTGAATAGTCCACCAACTCGGACCACGTCGAATACCGCGTCACCCGCTGGTCCTCTTCGAACGCGCTGAGCAGTTTCTCAAAGAACACGGTCGGCATCCGGTGCTTCCGAATCGTCTCCCCGAGCGCTATGAACACCGGAGAAAGTTCGACGCCAGGGGCACGCACCGGCGAACCGCACCTCGCCAATTGCTCACGCCACCGCGCCAGTTCCGCGATCGCAGCCGCCCGCGAAGCCTCATCGGCCCCCGCATCCGCAATGTCGTCGGCCCCGCGGCAGAACGCGTACACCGCCCCCATATCCCCCCGCAATTCTCGCGGCACAAACGGAGCCAGAACCGTGAAGTTCTCGGTTTCCCGCGCCGTCACCCGGGCGGCAAACGCCGCCGCCGAGCGCACACCAAGTTCACCTTCTGCTTCACTCACCGCTTGCATCTCCGCCGGGCGCTTCCAATCCCCATATGGGCCGACCTCTCTTCATCGGCTTAGAATCGTCAACGTGAAGATCATCCTCGCCAATCCGAGAGGTTTTTGTGCGGGTGTCCGCATGGCCATCGACGTCGTTCAGCAGGTCGTGGACCTCTTCCCCGGCCAACCGATCTACGTGTACCACGAAATCGTTCACAACAAGCACGTTGTCAACCGTTTCGTGGATTCCGGCGTCCGATTCGTTGAGTCGCTCAATGACGTTCCCATCGGCAGTGTCATAGTTTTCTCCGCTCACGGGGTCTCGCCCGAAATCCGCCGTCTCGCCCAATCCCGCGACCTCACCGCCATCGACGCCACCTGCCCTTTAGTCACCAAGGTCCACAACGAGTCCCTTCGTTACGCCCGTCAAGGGTACCAGATTCTCCTGATCGGGCACAAAGATCACCAAGAAGTCGTCGGCACCTTCGGCGAGGCCCCGGAAGCCACCCAAGTGGTCGAGTCGCCTCGCGATATCCCGTACCTGCACATCAAAGATCCCGGCAAACTCATCTATCTCACGCAGACCACGCTTTCCACCGACGACGCCGCGACTGTCATCGACGCCCTCAAGGCCGCATTCCCGCTCATCAAAGCGCCCCCCTCAAGCGACATCTGCTACGCCACCACCAACCGCCAGCACGCCGTCCGCGTCATCGCGCCAGAGTGCGATGCCGTGGTCGTCGTCGGTTCGCGCAACTCATCCAACTCGGTCCGCCTCACCGAGATCTCGGCTAACGTCGGCACCCCCGCCTATCGCGTTGACGATGTCTCCGAACTCAACTTTGCCTGGTTCCCCAACGGCAACGAAACCGTCCTGCTCACCGCCGGCGCTTCGGCCCCCGAAGACCTCGTCGCAACGATCTGCCGAACACTCATCGAAAAGTTCGGCGGCACCATCGACGTCCGCGACATCTCCGAAGAAGATGTCGAATTCGGAATCCCCGGCACCCTCAAACGCATGATGCGCTCCGAAGGAATCGATCCCGCCGACCGCGTCATCCGTATCTCCGCCCCCAATATCACCGCCGAAATCTACGGAGCCGTCCCCATCACGGTCTCCGCATCCCGCCGGTAACACCCGGCAGCCACTCCGCCGAGTGCTGCGGCCCCGCCCGGTAAACTCCGCCCCACTCCACTTCAGGTCTTCACCGAGAGGGCGACGCGCATGATCCTGTTCTTTATCTTCGGCATCGTCGGCGGCTTTCTGCTCGCATTCCTCCTCAACATCCTCACGAGCGAGGAAAACAGTTACGGAATCTGCTGTGGCGCGATGTTCGCGGCGTCGCTCGTGGCCAAAATCCTCTTCACGGTGCTCATCCGGTCCGATGTCGGGCTGTTCCCATCAACCGCCATCTCGGTCGCCCCCGGCTTCCTGATCCTCCTGTTCACCATCAAGTGGGGCCTCCACATCGATTGGAAACAGTCCTTCATTGGCGCGGCAGCCGGCACGCTCTATTTCGTCGCCTGCACCGTCGGCCTCTCGCTTGCGCTCTCCTGAAACCCGACGACAGCCCCGAAAGCAGACCGCAGCAAGCGGTCTACTCGACACAAAAAAACAACCGACTCCGCGGCAAGGCCAGCGGAGTCGGTAGTAAATTGCTCGATCAAAGATCGCGAACCGAGATCAACTCGCCATCTTCGCATCCTTCGACGTGTGCTTGAGGCCACGACGACGATCCCGCAGCCGCTGGCTCTTGCCCTGACGTTCACGCAGGAAGTACAACTTCGCGCGGCGAGAATCACCACGACGAACCATCTGAATATCACCCACCAAAGGGCTGTTCAGCGGGAAGATGCGCTCCACGCCCACGCCGTCCACGATCTTGCGGATCGCCACCATCTCGTTGATGCCGCGGCCAGTCCGGGAGATCACCACACCCTGGAACACCTGCTCACGCTTCTTGTCGCCTTCGACAATCAGGAAACTGATATTCACCGTGTCACCTACGGCAAAGGGAGTGACATCCTTCTTCAGGAGGTCGGCGTTTATGGCTTCGAGAACGCGTTGCTGGTCCATGGCTTGAATCACCTTCGAAAGTCGCTCGGAAACCCCGACGCCGCTTCAACCACCGCTTCCGGGGAAAGGGCCGATTCCGGGGGGAGAGAAGGTTAGGCGCACACCTTTCCGCTGGCAATACGCACGTTCACGCCGGCCCCAGCAACCCCGGCCGCCGCGACCCCGTCCTTTTCACACGCTGTTCCAGCCGCCAAGCCGCGATCTTGGCATGGTCGCCCGACACCAACACCTCCGGCACGCTCACCCCGTTCCACTCACGAGGCTTGGTGTAATGCGGGCAATCCAAGAGCCGGCCCGCCGCTGTGAGTGAGAAACTATCGGTCTGGTTTGATTCCTCATCCCCCAGAACCCCCGGCAAAAGCCGAGCAATCGCATCAATCAACACCAGCGCGCCCAACTCGCCCCCGCTCAACACAAAGTCCCCAAGGCTGATCTCCAAGGGTGCCAGCCGGTCGATCACCCGCTCATCCACACCCTCATAATGACCGGCAATCATCAAGATCCGGGGCAGCCGCGAAAGCCACTCCACCCGCGCTTGTGTCAGTGGTTCCCCTTGCGGCGTCAGGTACACCCGTGTCGCGCTCCGTGCATCGCCAGCCTCAACCGCCATCACCGCGTCCCACATCGGCTGGCACATCATCACCATGCCGGGCCCACCACCGAAAGGTCGGTCGTCCGTTTTTTTGTGCTTGTTCTCGGCGAACGTCCGGATATCAGTCGCCACCACCTCAAGCGCCCCGCTCCGGATCGCCCTCCCCGGAATGCTCACCCCCAGCGCGGCCGGAGGCTGCGAGCCGAACATCTCCGGAAAAGTCGTCAGAACATCAATGCGCATCAGTGCCAACGACCTTCCCTCGCGAAACGCCTTCCACCCAACCGCCTATTATGGCGACCCTCCCGCCGCACGCGAAATAGGGTCGCCCCCGATCCCGCGGCAATGGCAAAAACATCAGGACCGATGACCCCATGAAAGCGACCGACCTCCGCAAAGGCCTTGGAATCAGACTCGACGGCAAACTCTGTGTCCTCACCAACGTCGAGCATCGAACCCCCGGAAATCTCCGGGCCTTCATCCAGATTACCTACAAGGACGTTCTTAAGGGCAACGTCCTCGATAAGCGCTTGGGTTCGGGCGACGACATCGAGGTCATTGATCTCGACCGCCGCGAAATGGAGTACCTCTTCTCCGACGCCAGCGGCGCAACGTTCATGGATACCGAGTCTTACGATCAATTGGTCATCTCGAAAGATATCCTGGGCACCGCCCTCATGTATCTTCGCCCCAACTCCATGACCATGGTCCTGACGCACGACGGCAACCCCGTCACCATCGAGTTGCCTCCCTCGGTCGAACTCACGGTCAAAGACTGCCCGCCAGAAGTCAAGGGTGCCACAGTCACCAACCAGACCAAAGACGCCTACATGGAAACCGGCCTCATGGTCAAGGTTCCCGCCTTCATCAAGACCGGTGAGACCCTTAAGATCTCCACCGAAAACGGCAATTATCAGTCCCGCGCCTAGGTTCAGGCTCACCTAGGTTCAGGCTCACATAGGTTCCGTCACGCCAGCCCAGTTCGAAAAATCCGTGTTTCCCCTCCAGCCAACCGTGCTCCTCATCGGCCTCCGCGCCAGCGGAAAGTCCACGGTCGGGCCGCTTGTGGCCGCGGAACTCCGGCTTCCGTTCATCGACCTCGATCCGCTGACCGCTCAGGAACTCGGCGAATCATCCGCCGCCAAGGCGTTCCTCACAAAGGGTCAGGCCGCTTTCCGCATGGCCGAATCCACCGCCCTTTCGCGCGTGCTGCAAAGTTCCGCGCCGGCGGTCATCGCCTTGGGCGGCGGAACGCCCACGGCACCGGGCTTCGCCCAACTTCTCGCCGATTATCCGGACGCCACCCTCATCTACCTTCGCGCAACTCCCACAACCCTGCGGGCACGCCTCGCGAACACCGACACCGCCTCCCGTCCTTCGCTCACTGGCAAAGGCACGCTCGACGAGATGGCCGAAGTCTTCGCCGCCCGCGACCCGCTCTATCGCGCACTGGCGCACCTCGAAATTGCCGTCGATGGGTTGTCAGAATCCGACGCCGCCGCACGAGCGCTCAGCGAGCTCGCGTCGCGTCGTCAAACATCGTGAGTTGCGAACTGTCGAGGTGGAACTCAACACTCGGATGGTGGGGGTCCAGCCGGTAGTCGCCGTCGTAGCACGCCGTGCAATAGTGCTGGGACGGCCGCTCCATGCAAGCCAGCAATCCCTCCTGCGTCAGGTAGTGCAAAGAATCGACGCCCAGAAAACGACGAACCTCTTCAACGCTCTTTTCCGCGGCGATCAGTTCGCTCCGCCGCGCGAAATCGACGCCGAAATAGCACGGATGCCTGATGGGTGGGCACGAAATCCGGAGATGAATTTCGCTCGCCCCCGCCGCCCGTAACTGATCCATCTTGGCCTTGGTCGTCGTGCCCCGCACGATCGAATCGTCAACCACGATCAACCTTCGGCCCTTCACCAGTTCCGAAATGATGTTCAATTTCAGCCGAACCGCCGACTGCCGCTGTTCCTGGCTCGGCTTGATGAACGTCCGCCCCACATACCGGTTCGGCACAATGGCCTCGCGATACGCAAGACCGCTGGCACGCGCGTAGCCCAGCGCAGCGCTCCGACCCGAGTCCGGCATCGGCACCACAAAGTCGGCGTCCACCGGGGCTTCCTTCGCAAGCCGTTCGCCCAGATGCTCGCGTGTGATCTGTACGTTCTGCCCGAAGACGCGGCTCGCCGGGTTCGCGAAGTACACATGCTCGAACACACACTGCGCCATCCGCGGCGCGGGGTCCGCAAACCGCCGCGATGAGATCCCAGCATCGTTGATCGTGACAATCTCCCCAGGTTCAACATCGCGGATCACTTCCGCGCCGACTACGTCCAGCGCCACCGTCTCGCTCGCCACCACCACTTGGCCGGTGGGCAACCGCCCCAGCGTCAACGGCCGCCAGCCCCAAGGGTCGCGGGCCGCCTCGATCCGATCCGGGAACAGAAACAAAAGGCTGAACGCCCCCTGAAGGTGCCTCAACGTCTCGGCCAACGGGTCCACCGCACGCTGCTGGCTGGGCGACGCCAGAATATGAATGATGACCTCGGTATCGCTGCTCGTGTGAAACAGGTGGCCCGCTTCCTCAAACCGCAACCGCAACCCATCCGCGTTGATCAGGTTGCCGTTGTGCGCGAGTGAAACCTGCCCGCCGATGTAGTTTTCAAGCAGCGGCTGCGCGTTGCACGCGACCGACCCGCCCGCCGTCGAATAACGGTTGTGCCCGATAGCCCCGGCACTCCCGGCGGCGTCCAACTTTGCGAGGTCTTCAGGCTGAAAAATCTCCGCCACCAGCCCCATGCCCGTCAGTCCGGTCAGCACACTCCCATCCGAGACCACAATGCCAGCCGACTCCTGCCCACGGTGCTGCTGCGCATACAGCCCCAAATAGGTCAGCCGCGCCCCCCCATTGATACCCCAGACACCAAAGACCCCGCACTTCTCTTTCTTCTCATACGCCGACGGTTCAGCATGCGACGCATTCAGGCCATTCAGCACAGGTAGCGAGTGGGTTCGACTCATGGATAAGAAGCGTAAGCCCGATGCAGAAGTCACGAAGGCGTCATTACCGGTCCGTGCGTGCCCAAGCGATGCCTCCCAACCGCTCCAATCGCGTCCCGCGCCACTAACCTTTCATGCCACGCCTCAATCGCTGATCCACGCTCGCCGACGTCTATACCATGGACTTCGTGAAGCGAATCGGGATCGGCAGAAAAGTGCCAGTCCCAACCAAAGCACCTCGCTCGCAGAAGCGAGTGCCCCTCCAACGCCTCCGCTGGCAGTTCGGCGAAGTGCTCGACATCTCCGAGTCAGGAATGTGCGTTCGCCTCGCCATGGGAGCCGTTCCGCCCGTCGCCTCACTCCAGCGCTTCACCCTCCGCTCAGGCCAAAGTTCCGTCGAAATCGTCGGCCGCGTCATGTGGCTCGGCAACAACCGTCGCGGCTCCAATTCCATCCACGCCGGTATCAAGTTTGTCGATCTCTCGCCCGAACAAGCCCGGGCGATCGTCCACACCCTCCAGCACGGGCACCTTCCCGCCCCGCATAAGCCAGCCGCGGCCCCCATCATCTCCGCCGATATCGAAGTTCAAGACCTCTACGCCGTACTCGGTATCGCCCGCGATGCCACCCAAGAGGAAGTGCGGGCCTCCTTCCGCGCACTCGCCCGAATCCTCCACCCAGACCATTCCACAGACCCGGCCTCCGCCGATCGCTTCACCCTGGTGCATAAGTCGTACTCAGTCCTGAAGGACGCCGACAAGCGAAGGCGGTACGACGCCATGCTCAGTCTCCGGGCTGCATAGACAATTTTCCCGCAATACTTGCGGGAAAACACTCAAATTGAGGGAAAATAGGTACTGACCCCGTCAAATCGGTTGGCCGTTATCGCTATTCAAGGCAGATAGGGTGTTTTCCTGCCTGTCTGGGTAGAAGCACTTATTCGTGCGACGCCTCCTACCGGCCACATCCGAGACAGGTCTCCATGCCCTCCGCCATCCGGGTCCTCATTGTTGACGCACAACTCACGTTTCGGGCCGCATTGGCCGGCTGGTTGCAACAACAACCCGGCTTAGACGTGGTCGCCGATTTCGCGGACGCCACTCTCGCCGTCGAACATTGCGCAGTTCAACCGCCCGACGTCATCGTCATGGATCCCATGTCGTCCGGCCTCTGCCCCTTGGCCGCGGCACGGGTGATCACCACCCGATGGCCGGAACTCCGAATCATCTTTCTTTCGTCCCGCAATTCCGAACGCCTCGCGTGCGACTGCCTGGCCGCCGGTGGAGAGTGCTTCCTGAGTAAGGACGCCCATCCCTCGGGATTTCTCGAAGCCCTTCACAGCCGACCAACGCAGTCCGACGCCACGACCAACGGAACGCTCGCACCCCGCCGCCTGACCGCCCGCGAACTCGAAGTGCTCCGCTACGTCGCTCGGGGGCTCTCACACCGCGAGATGTCCGAGGTCATGTTCCTCAGCCCCAAAACGGTTGAACGCCACGTCTCCCGCGTGATGAAGAAAGTCTCCATCCACGACCGCGTTGGCCTCGCCCGCTACGCCATTCGCGAAGGCATCGAGCCGATCTAACTTAACTCAAGCGCGTTCACTCAACCGCGTCCACCGCCGACACGCTGGGCTTTACTTCGGCGTCGCAGGCACAGCCTCAACCGGTGCCGGAGCGGGCGCTCCGGCCGGGTCCGCGGCGGGTGCCGTTGCCGCAGGCGGCGCATCCAGCACCACATTCTCAAGACCAAACTGCTTGATGAGCCGTTCCGTAAGGTCGTCCGCCGCGTTGCTCTTGATGAGCGGCCGCGCGATGATCTCTTGCACCGCGCCGGCCACGTTGTTCGAGTTGATCTTGGCACCCTCGCCGCGGCTCACGATGATGTGCGAATACCCAAGTTCCGACGCCAGCGAGTTCGCGGCTTCGACCGTCAACCGGTACGCCTCGGTCACCTGATTGGTGTTGAACTGCTCGATCTGGCCCTGGGCATCGTTGCGGGCCTGCTCAAACTCCCGCTGCTTCGCCTGAAACTGCTGCTGCAAAGGTGCAAACTCCGGGCTCTGCTGCGTGAGGCCTTGCCCCTGCTTCTCGATCAGGCTCAGTTCGCCGATCAGGGCCTTCAGTTGCATGTCAAACTTCTGCGCGTTCTCGATGTTCGACGGCTTGTACCGGTCAGACTCAAGGAAACGGGCCACAATCCCAAGCACGTCGACGCTCGCGATGCGGGCCGGCTCGATGGCCACTGCAACGGGAGCGCTCGCCGTCGCGTTGCTCTCGAACCGCCCATGACTCATCACCATCACCGCAATCCCGGCACCGAGTCCAAGAGCGAGCGTGGCAGAAATGACGAATCGTGGGGTCTGGCGCATCATGATGAAGAACTCCTGCGGGTTTGATCGTGATCGGAGAATCTCTCGGAGTTGGCGAAGGCCGAAACCCGAGGGCTGCAATGGTAGCCGAATCGGGCCGGGCCACGCCGCGCCACGCTGCGTTGTTATAGTCTCCGCCGCGCCAGACCGCCCCTTCAACCGTCGGAAAGTTCCCCCGCACACCCTGAAAGGCTTGAAACCATGCAGGATCCGCGTCTGACAAAGTTGGCCGACGTCCTCGTGAACTACTCGGTCAAAGTCAAAAAGGGTGACTTGGTCGCCGTCGCCGCCGAGCCGCACGCCATGCCCCTCACGCTCGCCGTCACCGCCGCTGTCCTCAAGGCCGGCGGCAACCCGTTTTGGCTGCCACGCTCCGAGGAGTTTACCGAGGCTCTCCTCACCCACGGCACCGACGACCAGATCCGCTTCTGCTCTCCCTTGATGTCGCACATGGTCGAGAAAATCGACTGCCAGATCGGCTTCTGGTGCCAACTCAACACCCGCTTCATGAGCCGCTTCGATTCCGCCAAGGCCGCCCTCCTCCAGCAAGCCCGCCGCCCTTGGTTCAAGACCTTTATGGAACGCTCCGCGGCGGGCTCCCTCCGCTGGGTCGGCACCGCCTATCCAACCAACGCCAGCGCCCAAGACGCCGAGATGAGCCTCACCCAATACGAGGACTTTGTCTTCCGCGCCGGCTTGCTCCACCTCGACAACCCTGCCGCGGAATGGGCCAACATCCACACCCGCCAGCAACAGGTGTGCGACTACCTCAACACCAAAAAATCCGTCCGCTACTCGGTGCCCCCCGCGGCCGGGCACGACGGCACCGATCTCACCGTCAGCGTCGACGGCTCAACATGGATCAACTGCGCGGGCGACTCCAACTTCCCCGACGGCGAGGTCTTCGCGGGGCCCAAGGGCGTCGATGGCCACGTCAACTACACCTTCCCCGCCGTCTACAACGGGCGCGAGGTCGAGGGCGTTCGGCTCGCTTTCAAGGCCGGCCGCGTGGTCGAGGCCTCGGCCAAAAAGGGTGAAGACTTCCTCCTCAAAATGCTCGACCAAGACGCCGGAGCACGAGTGATGGGCGAGATCGCCATCGGCACCAACTACGGCATCAAAGACTTCTCCCGCAACACGCTCTTCGATGAAAAAATCGGCGGCACCTTCCACGCCGCCGTCGGCGCTGGATACCCCGAATCCGGAAACTCCAACGAAAGCGGCCTCCACTGGGACATGGTGTGCGACCTCCGCTCGGGCGGCTCCATCTTCGCCGACGGTGAAGAGTTCCACCGCGATGGCAAGTTCCTGCGAGCGGGTTGGCCCGGGGCCTGAGGCCCAGCAACGGTGTGATCAACAAATTTGCCGAGCGATCGCGTCCGACCAGCTATCAGTGCGCACCCAACACGCAGCGCGTGCAACCTTCCCCAAGCCCTTCGCGTAAACACCCTTGCGAGGTTACAACCACAAGGAGTTTGCCATGCCTGCATTCCGGCCGCTCATCGTTTCGCTCACGATGGTGATCCTGGGTGTCGCCAACGCGGCCCAACCCGCCGCGCACCCCGAAGCCCAGTCGGAAGTTGTCCCCAACATCGACACCGCCGCCCTTGAGGCCGCCCTCAATCGCCACACCTTGGGGGCTTGGTGGGGGGCCGTTCTCGTCTCCCGGAACGGCGACATCAAACTCGCCAAGGGCTTCGGGTTCGCCAACGAGTCACTCGCTCCCATCAACGCCGACACCATCTTCGATATCGCGTCGTGCAGCAAGGCTTTCACCGCCGCCGCCGTTCTCAAACTCGCCGAACAAGGCGTCTTGTCGCTCGATGACCGCCTCGACCGCTTCTTCCCCTCCTTCAATGGCGAGGCCGGGCAACGTGCAGCGTCCATCACCATCCGTCAGGTCCTTGCCCACACCGCCCGACTCGACGATTCCCACGCCATGCAACCGCTCGACTTTCCCGACCGCAACGCCGCGGTCAAGGCCGCCCTTGCCGCTGAGCCTTTGCCAGAGAAGTCCGGCTTCCGATACTCCAACGCCGGCTATGTCATCGCCGCGGCCATCATCGAAAAAGCCACCGGCAAGCCCTTCGAGGAAGCCATGAAGGAACTCGTGTTCGCACCCGCAGGTCTGAACGCCACCGGCTTTCTCAATGACCCCGCCATCGATGAGGCCAACGCCGCCGTGCGGACCGTCGATCGGGGTGGCAAGGCCCGCAGGCTCACCATCCACCAAGACGGCTGGGGCTGGGGCCTACGCGGCGCGGGCGGCATCCTCACCACCATGGCCGACCTCGCCAAGTGGGATGCGTCCCTCACCAACGGTCGCGTGCTCTCCCCCGAAAGCACCGCCCAGATGTTCGCCCAAGGCCCCGGTGGGTACGGCCTCGGCTGGTTCACCGAGCCGACCTCCCGCAGCACAACGCGCATCCATCACAGCGGCGGTACGCGAGGCTTCACCTCTTGGTTCATCCGGCTGCCCCAAGAGCACACATTCATCGCCGTCCTCACCAACGAAAAAGGCCGCCCGGACGCGATTGCGCGGCTCATCGAGGACACCATCTTCCCGCCACTCCCCGAATCCGGCTTCGGCGGCTTCACCCTCGGCGATCGAACCGAGAATGAATGGGGCCTCGCCATCACCGATGAACTGCTCCTGTGGCGTCCCGCGAGCATCGCCGAGCGGGCCGAGGCCAACGCCGCTGCCACCGTCGTTCCCAGCGCGTCCACCGGGCTTGTCCTAGAACGTGCTACCGACGGTGCCGCAATCATGCACCTGTGGCTCTCGCCCGGCACGGTGGCGCGGCTGCGAGCCGAACTCGCGGGCGCAACGCCCACCTCCGCCCATGCAACCGCCTCCGCGCCCGCCTCGGATTCTGCCGCCCAGGCAATGCTCCCCTCCGGTCTCTCCCTGATGACCAAAGCCTGCAATGCGACCGCCACCACGTTCGGCCCGCTGGCCAATGGTGTCACCATTACCGTCCGTGACCGCTACTCCGGCATTAGCAAGGACGGCAACCCCGTCGAAGACATCCGACCCACATTCATCGTCATCGATGAAGCCCGCAGCATGTGGCCCGTGATCGTCCGCATGGACCGCCACACGGCGGACTCTCTCGCCCAAGCCCTCCAGCCGACCGGCGAGTGAATCCTGTTCCGTCGCACCCATTCACACAATGAATAGAATTCGACAGTCCCGGATGCAGTACCGCGAAAAAGAACTCGACCCTGCTCACCGGACCTGTCGGCGGCGTTGGCGAACCCCAATCCGTGTCGCCTGCTGTTAAACAATGAAAACACCTGTTTTTCAAAGTTATCCCCAATTGGAGGGTAACCCCCCAACATTCCTTTGATATTTCTTGCGTTCTGGGTTCGGACTTGGTAGTTTGGGACTTTCCTAGGCAAATTCGGATGCGATCAGACTGTTCAGACGTGCGGTCCTGTCTGCCCGTAACGCTCACAGAAAGGATTGTTTTATGAATCATTCAAATTTCCGTTTACGTATTCTTCATGGCCTTCTGATGGCGGG
>Ga0163144_10001856_pt1 | contig 49473 bp, 43 predicted proteins | sample OliLak19BULKMAT1_FD_123175 | JGI IMG/M metagenome (GOLD analysis project Ga0163144, IMG submission 123175) | Freshwater microbial mat bacterial communities from Lake Vanda, McMurdo Dry Valleys, Antarctica - Oligotrophic Lake LV.19.BULKMAT1 | ecosystem: Environmental > Aquatic > Freshwater >... | reverse complement strand
TGCCACGCTCGTCCGTACCAACACCGGCAAGATGGGCCGTCGCCCGACAATCTTGCTCCCGCCAGACCTCTCGCGGGCGCAGCAGAAAGCCGTGGAAATATTCGAACTGACCAAGTGGATGCCAACACTTGATTCAACTAGGATTAGTACAGTCAGCAGAACCAGTGAAAACCAACCGTTATAGACCAAAATGTGCGAAAGTAGGGCTAGCGGGCAATCGAGGCGCAGTGCAGTTGATTCATTGCAGACGCACATCCCGTGGAACATCCGGAGCCGCCATTCGAGATTCAACCGCGCGTCCCAGACTCCTCATTGTCTCTCGCGCATTGGCTCTCACGGCCACTGCTGGATGATATTCCCACCGCCATCTCTTACGATGAGCGAGCGGGGGCTAACCAAGGCATCCTTGAAAAACACGAGATTGTAGCCCGCAAATCCCCGATCTCTGGCTGCATTCGACGGGAAACGGATACCGGCCAACCGGGTTTGAGCCGCAATATCGCTTCCAAGGAGTTGGGTCTTGGTCGGAATTTTCGCGAACATCCAGGGGGTGTAGAGATCAGCAGTAGTTAGCCCGAGGGCATTGAGGTTGGCGGCGATCTCTAGTATATCGAATACGAGGGCAGTCGGGTGCACCCAGTAAACGAGGTTTTGGGTGACTCGCCCGTTCCGATAACGTTCGGCTTCGGCGCCAGCGGTGGGCTGGTCCTCGGACGCGTACACGGCCTGAATTCCCCGCGTGTTGTACCGGCCAGGCCGGCCCGACGTGAATAGGAAGTCGGGAGTAAGCAGCCGTTCGAGGACTGCGCGCTCCACGAACCGGCAGAGTTCGGCTGAGACGGGTCTTCCGGGGAGACGGGAGATGGCCGGGTAGGTCATGCCGGCTGACCTGTCAGTGCATCCTCCACAAATTCGGCCACTTGCCGGCTTCGCCCTTCCTTGATCCACGCTAGGGGAGCCTTGCCTTCGAGCAACTCGTGACCGGTGCGGAGCCACTTTCGAAAACTGGCATCGTCGCCCAGCGCCTTTCGGTAAAAGGCGATTTGCGCCAGAGGTTCGAGCAGCGGCTGGATATTGTTGGCGTCAGGTGTCTTTGAGAGAGCCGCCTTCTTCCGATCGATCCATTCGCCGAGTTCCGTCAGCGTCACGTCGAAGAGCTGGGCGATTTTCTTGGCCGACAGCCTTCCCGAGTCTTCGCGCAGATCAGCATTGGGCACGTTGACCGCGGATTTTGCACGCCGTAGGGCCCGGAACTTTTCGAGGGCTGCAAGGATTAGGGGCTGACACCATGGATCGACCCCAGGGTGGGGATGATCAGACTGCCCACGCGTTTCCTTGATGGTACAAGGGGTCGACCGCGGGCTAAATTAAGGCATAAGCTATTGCCGGTAAGCTACAAACACGATGTGAACCGCCGGCGTTGGGTGGCAAATTTCCGAACAACGATCGTGGATGAACCACGTCAGGGGAACGCGCGCTGCCGTGGAGGTCGGCCCAGCATGAAAAGAGATTCCGCTCGCGTTGGCCTGCGCCTTTTGCCAGTTCCTCGGTGTCCAGTCCGCCCCTACCGTGAGTTCCCCCACCGCCAGATCTGTGCCACCGCATTCGCCGGCCCTTGTCGGCACCGCCGACGATGTCCACCGTTTGGTGCAGGCTCTCCACCCTCACGAACGCGACTTGCGCACTTACCTGCGCGCACGTTTCCCATCGTTGTCGGATGTCGACGACTTGATCCAGGAGACCTACGCCCGGCTCCTGCGCGCGAGGAACTGCGGCCAGGCAACCCTGACGCGCGCCTATCTCTTTGTCGTCGCGCGCAATGTCGGCATCGATCTCATCCGACGAAATCGCATTGTTCCCATCGAACGCATAGACAGTCCGCAGTGCCTGTCCGTTGTAGATGATAAGCCCGATGCCGCCGAAACTGTCAGCCACGACCAGGAGCTCGCGTTGCTCGCCGACGCGATGCAAAGCCTGCCGAAGCGGTGTCGCGAGATCCTCCTCCTTCGCCGGATCGAGGGCCTCTCCCACCGGGCCATCGCGGAACGACTCGGGATCGCCGAGGGCACCGTGAATGCCCAACTTGCCATCGGCATCGTCCGGTGCCGGCAGTACCTCTGCGCCCACGGCGTCACCCGCGCCTGCATCCCTCCCTCTTCCCCTTCGTCGCCCGATGTCCGCTGAAGCCGAGTTCGATCCCACCGAGCAGCGCGCCGCCGACTGGCTGGTGCGGCGCGACCACGGGCTCTCGACCGCCCAACAGCGGGATCTCAGCCGCTGGCTGGCCGCAGACGCGCGCCACGCGGCGGCCTTCAACGCCCTCGAGGAAACCTGGCACCTGGTCGCCGAATTGGCGCCAGTTCCAGACTCAACGGCCCTCCCCAAATGCGAGCCGGACTCCCGTCGCACGTCCTGGTGGCCGGTGGTGATCGCCGCCGCCGCCGTACTCGCCCTCGTCGCGGTCGGGGTGCGGCGCCCTTTCGAAAACAAGGACCCGGCCTACACCGCCGCCGCCGCCACCGACGTGGGCGCCTGGGATACGATGAATCTTCCCGACGGATCCGTCATTCAACTCAATACAGACAGCGCGGTCGACGTGAATTTTGAGCCCGGCGTGCGACGCGTGCGCCTCATGCGCGGCGAGGCCCACTTCTCGGTCGCGAAAAACCCTGCGCGTCCTTTCATTGTCAGCGCCGCAGCGGTCGACGTGCGGGTGGTCGGCACCGTCTTCAATGTGCGGCTCCGGCCCGAAGCGGTCGACGTCCTCGTGACGGAGGGTGAGGTAAAGGTCGCTCCGCCCGGGAATCCAGACAGAGCTTCGGTCTCCGCGGGGCAAAAAGTGTCCATTGCGCTCGGCGCGGAGACCGCCTCCGACGCCGCCCCCGTGCCGGTCAACGCCGTTGAGATCCGGCAGACGCTGGCGTGGAAGGTGCGACGCCTGGATTTCGACGAAACCACGCTCGAGGACATAGTCGCCGAGTTCAACCGGTACAACCGGCACAAGCTCATCGTTGCCGATCCGCGTCTCAAGGACCGGCGCTTTGGCGGATCCTTCCCGGCCAGCGACCACGGTACCTTTGTCCGCATGCTGGAGGCTAATTTCGGCGTCGAAGCGGAGGATCGGGCGGATGAGACCCTGCTTCGCCTCAAGCACCCGTAAACCTGGAAGGGATTTCGTACCACGAAGGCCCTGCGTCACTTGATTTTTCCCAGGCGCACGCGCCGGCGCCGCTCGCTGTCGCCAGGTGAACCGCCATCTCCGTTTTCGTTCTCCCGCCGGCATTCAAACGGTGCTGCCGCGCCCTCGAACGCCGCCGCCCTCACGCTCCGCTTCGCCCGAACGTCGATGAGGTTGCACAGGGATTTTCCTCGTCCGGCGATTCGTTTTAGAGGATTTCTCGCAGCGCTTCGTTGTATGATCGTGACCCCACGACTCCCCCTACTCCCTGTCTTCGCGCTTCTGTCGCTCGCCCTCCTCGTCCTCGAACATCCCGCCCGCGCGGCGGATGCGACTCGCAGAACGTTCGACGTACCGGCCGGAGCCGCGCCCTCCACGCTAAAGGTCTTTTCCAACCAGGCGGGCGGCCATCTGCTCTACTCCGCGGAGGCCGTCGCCGGCGTCATGACCAATACGGTCAAAGGCGAGTTCGCCCCCGCCGACGCACTCGATCTCATGCTCGACGGCACGCGGCTGGTCGCTCGCCGTGACGCCACCACCGGGGCGCTCAGCGTCACACGACGAAGCGAGCCCACCAAAAGCGAAGTCGGCGCCGCCGCCGCGGCCGTTCGAAGCGCCGGCATTGGAGACGCGCCCGCCGTCCTTGCCAAGGACGTGGTTGAACTTTCACCGTTCGCGGTGAATGCGGGACGGGACCAGGGCTTCGTCGCCGCCAGCTCACTCGCTGGCGGACGCCTTTCCTCCGATCTGAAGAACACCCCGGTGGCCTATTCGGTGCTTACGCGTGACTTCATCGAGGCGCTCAACATCACCAACCTGACGATGGCGCAGCAGTGGACGACCGGGTTCAACGAGATCGAAGACGATGGCCGTCAGAACCAGTTTGGTGACGGCGAACGCGGACGGCGGACCTTTCGAGGCGTCGCCAGCAATCAACAGCAAATCGAGTTTTTTCCCGCCTACTACGACTACGACAGCTACAACCTCGAACGCTTCGACTTCGCGCGCGGACCCAACTCGATCCTCTTCGGCAGCGGCTCGATGGGAGGCACCGCCAATGGGCTTTTCAAGCGGGCCCAGACCAGCAAGTCGATCACGGAGGTCGCGCTGGCTGCCAGTTCCTGGGACAGCTACCGCGCGACGCTCGATGTGAACCGGCCCATCTCCTCGAAGCTCGCCATCCGGCTCAACGCGTTTTGGGAAGACTCGAACACGTGGCGCGATGTCGAGTACTACGACCGGCGCGCCGTGACGTTGACCTCGACCTATCGCCCGTGGCGGGGCGGCAATCTGCGCGTGACGGCGGAGGTCGGGGAGAATCATCGCAACGCCTCGCTCACCGGGATGGGTGACCGCGTCTCGGGCTGGGATGGAGTGACTGTCTTTTCCGGGCTTCAAACCTCGGCACCGTCCAACGCCAACGCCGCGGGCATCGGGATTTTCGGGGCCAACAACTTCATTTTCTCCCCAGGCATCATGGGCGGCGCGATTGTCGATTGGCGCGGCTTTGCGAATACCAGCGGCGGAAACGGCAACGCGAGTATTCCGCTCGGCGGAGTCCTGGTGGTCGGTCCCTCTGGCAACTTCCAGGACGCCCCCTTGCTTGGAGCGATCAACCGTCCCGCTAATGCGTTCGACAAAGTGCTGCGGGGCGCCCCGGACTTCTTCATCCCGCCCCGCGAGGCCGCCACCTCGCTCGGCGGCGACACCTGGATGACGGAGTTCGACAACATCCACGCCGGTTTCGACCAGCAGGTGGGCCGGCACCTGTTTCTCGGTCTCTCAGGAAACTACTCGTACAGCATCGTTCGCACGCACTTCACCGTCGCCCGCGGATTGAACAATGTCTACATCGACATCAACCGGCTTCTCCCCACGGGCGAGACGAATCCCAACTTCCTCACGCCGTACTCGGAATCCACCCACGATTTCGACCACGTCACGCGCCGCTCGCGGAATGCCCGGGCAAACGCCGCGTTCGTGTTTGACGACACCCGTTTTGGCAGCTTTCGGGTCAACCTGGAGACAGGCATTTCCGACGCCAACTTCTCGCGCATCAAGTTCCGCTTCGGAATTCAGGATCCGGCCATCCCTGCCCGCAACTGGATCAACGAGCTCGCCCGCGTCCGCTACTATTGGGGGGGGCCGCTCGACCTGCCCACGCCAGGGATCTACACCGTGCGCGTCCCGTTCACCGGTGCCACCCGCACCGTACCCGCCGGTTACGCAATCGACGTCGGCCGCCCCAACGACACCAACTCGATTGACGACGTCTTTGCCTACGCGCAGGCGGCCTTTGGGGCCACGCTTTTCAAGGGAAGGATCCACTTGCTGGCCGCCGTCCGGCGGGACGACTACGAGAGCATCACCAACCACATCGTCCTGCGAGGCGATCAACCCAACGACTGGGATGGAAAGAAAGTCCATTTTCGTCCGAGACCGCCCGAGGACTATTTCTCCCTGAAGTATGTGCCAAAAAATGCGGCGGGTGCCGCCATCGGACCCTCGACGGAGGCAATCTCCCGGCCCCGGACCAGCAACGTGGGCCAGCCGCAGTACGCAAACGACCGTTTCCGGGATGATTATTCGCTCCCCGCAATCACCGGCCAGGTCGACACGTTTTCGGCCGGAGGGGTGGTCCACGTCAGGAACTGGGTCAGCCTCTTCGCCAATTTTGCGGAAACCTGGGCTCCTCCGGCGGGCGAACTGCGCATCACCGGCGAACGCTTCATTCCCGTCGTATCCGATGGTTGGGACGCCGGTCTCCGTCTCACCCTGCTCGGCGACCGTCTCGCGTTCACCGCATCGCGGTACGGTGCCAATCAGGACAATCTCGGCAAGGGCACCGGCACCAATGGCGGCCTCGCCAATGCCCTCGGCAATCTGTTCAACAGCCTTGCCAATACCAACGCCATGGGAGACCTCTCACCTGCAGGAGTCAACGCACGGGGCATGCTGAACGTGCCGGGCAATTACTTCGACACAGCCAGCCGGAAGTCGAAAGGTTATGAATTCGAGCTCACGGCAAACGTCACGCCTCAGTGGCGCATCTCCGCCAACTACGCGCTTCAGAACGCGGTCGAAGTGGGCGCCTACGCCGACACCCGCGCGTACATCGCCGCCAATGACGCGGTGTTTCGCAACATCCTGAGTGACGCCGGAGCATCGGTGGTGAATGGCCTGGCCAGCATCAACCCGGGCGTTACCACGACGACTTCGCCGGATGTTTCCAATGCCGTCGCTGCGTACAATCAGATGAACGAGATCGCCCGCAATCTCACGGCCGCCGAACAGAAGGTGGCGCGCCTGGTCGAGGCGACGGGCAATCTGTTCACCGACTACACCTTTCGGGAGGGCCGCTACAAAGATCTCCGGCTGGGCATCGGGGTGAATTATCGGGGCCGTGAGATCATCGGCTACCGGGGGGGCGACACCCTTTTGGCCGGCCAAACTGCGATCGATGATCCTTCGGTCGATGCCACCACGCCGGTTTACCGTGATCCCTACAGCCTCTGGACGGGTGTGATTGGTTACACGTTCCGGGTGAAGTCGAAGATCCGGGTGAAACTCGACCTGCGCGTCAGCAACCTGTTCAACGAGGACATGTTGCTGTACTACAGCACGACGCAGCGCCCGGTCGACGGTAACATCCTCAGCCCGGTACGAATCGCCACGCCCAGCCAGTTCTCCTTCGTCGTGCCGCGCAATTACACCCTCACTGCCACGTTCGGCTTTTGAGGGCAGAGGCGAGCGCGCCGGGCAGTCCGCCCTCCAGCCGGAGGGCGCCGGGGGACGGACCCCGCGCATCCACGCACGATCGTTTCGGTGCCCGCGACGCGCAACCGGCGCCGACGGCGCGTCGCCCTCCACCCGGATTACAATCAGCGTGAGACCGCACTTCAGGGTTACCTCCTTAAGTTGACGCCTCTGCGCGACTGCGGCCCATCCACCCGGGCTACAATCCGCGTGAGACGACACTTCAAGGTGACTTCCTTGGGCTGGTAGGATCTCGAAGTCGGGGTTTGAGAATTTCGCTTTCTTTCGAATGGTGATTCTCATCCCTTCCTTTCAACCCCCTGCTTTATGAAATTTCCCCGGTGTCATCCGTCCGCTGGTTGGTTCACGCTTGCACTGCTCGCATCAGCCATTCCAACCCTCGCCGCAGGTGTCGCAAACTGGCCGCAATGGCGCGGGCCCGCGCAAAACGGCAGCACCGTCACCGGAAGCTACCCAACCGATCTTGGCGCCGACCAGATCCTCTGGAAGGCCCCCCTGCCCGGGAAAGGGTGCTCCACCCCGATCGTCTGGAACCAGCGCATCTACGTCACCGCACCCGTCGACGGCAAGGATGCCCTGATCGCCTTCGACTGGTCCGGAAAAAAGCTCTGGCAAACGGTGTTTGCGGGAGAAACTCCGGGTCGGCATCGCAATGGATCCGGCAGCAATCCATCGCCCGTCACCGACGGCCAAAGCATCTTCGTCAATTTCAAGAGCGGCCGCCTCGCAGCGGTCAGTCTTGACGGCACGGTGCGGTGGCAGAGCGATCTGGCGGAAAAGTACGGACCGGTGAAACTTTTCTGGGACTATGGCACCTCACCGGTCCTGACGAAGAGCAGTGTCGTGATTGCACGCATGCACCAGGGAGAATCATGGCTCGCGGCCTTCGACAAGGTGACCGGGGCACTTCGCTGGAAGACGCCGCGCAACTACGAAACCCCCAAAGAAGTGGACAACGGCTACACGACACCGCTGGTCATCCAGCATGAGGGCCGCGAAGCCCTGCTCACCTGGGGAGCGCAACATCTCACGCTGCACGATGCGGCGGATGGCGGATTGGTGTGGTCCTGCGGCGGTTTCAACCCTGACGCGACTCCGCTCTGGCCGGCAGTGGCGACACCCGCGGTGGCAAACGGCATGGCGGTGGTCTGTTTCGGCCGAGCGGACCGAGGCCTCCCACGCCTGCATGGCATCAAGCTGGGCGGCAGCGGAGACGTCACCAAGTCCCATCGCGCTTGGATGCGGGAGGACGCGGGATCGTTCGTGCCCAGCCCGGTGGAATACAAGGGCCTGATCTACATCCTCAGTGACCGCGGTCAGGTGGAGTGCATCGACCCATTGACGGGACGCACGCTCTGGAGCGACGCGCTGCCGCGCGCGAGTTCGAATTTTTACGCCTCGCCCATGATCGCCAATGGCATCCTCTACGCGGCCCGCGAAGACGGAACCGTTTTCGTCGCCCGAATCGAAGGCGGCTACCAGTTCCTTTCGGAGAATAAATTCGAGGACCGGGTCATCGCCTCGATCGTACCCGTGGGCGACCGCCTTCTGGTGCGCGGCGAGGCGAATCTCTACTGCGTGGCGGTGCGCTGACGCCAACCGTCTTCACGAATTTTGGCTGGATTCGCCACGACACTTTGCCGTCCGGCAACGTGCATCCACCCGCGGGAGCCGGCCTTTTACAGAGATCATCGAGATAAGTCGCGGTGAATGATTACCCCATTCTCGCGAGCCGACACCCCGCGAGCATCGGCCTCATCAGGGATGGTACTGCGGTGAAACAGTTTCGGTTTACTCGTGGCGGCGGCGTGCGTTAACGCTTCAAGAATTCCCGCTCTAGCAGTACGTTTCTTGGCATAGGGTGGCCTCCGCCCGAAGTTCAAGCGTTGGTTCCGCGGCGTTTTACCGTGGGCGGCTGAAGTCGGACGGGGTACTCCCGCTTACAGCCATGGACGCATTTTTTCGCCTCTGGGTCCGGGTGTTGATTTTCGGCTTCGTCGTGTGTGTGGCCACCGCCCAAACCCACAGCTACGATCTGGCCGGGCGGTTGGTGAAGACCACCTACACCAACGGTCAATCCATCGCCTACACCTACGACGCCGCCGGCAACCTCCTCCTGGTCAAGAGCTCGGAGAGTCCGACCCTGACCACGGCACCCGCAGCGTCCGCCGTGGCAATCGGTTCGCCGGCGAGTCTGCAAGTGACGGCGACCGGACCGGGGCTGTCGTATCAATGGCGTCGCAACGGCCAGACGGTCGCCGGAGCGACCGCGGCGAACCTCAGCCTGTCGAGTGTCCAGCCCGCCGATGCCGGTCTCTACACGGTGGTGGTCACCAACACCTTGGGCTCCGTGGAGAGCGCGCCCGTCCTGCTCGCACCGCTCGCCTCACAGAAGCTGACGGGCGCGGGTGAGTCCCTGCCGGAGTGGCAGAACATTCGGCACCCCAACAACAATCTCTATGATCAGGTCTTGTTGACCGGTTCCGCCGTGACGGTGAAGGCGGATCCGGGCGAGGTGACCCGGGTATCTTTCATCGACGTGAACGACGACATCGTGCAGGTTGAATTCTCCGGTGCCGGCAGCCTCTCCGTAGTGCTGGAAAGCGCCATTGGGCCGTTGCCTCCCGCGATCTACAATCAGGCCGTGGGCTACATGAAAGGCCGTCCCACGGTGGTCTTGGCCGGCGCCGATGAAACGACCTACGTGAGCATGTTTTCGGTGGGGCGCGCGAACGCGGTGATTCCCTTCAACCGCCTGTTGGAGTTGGGCTACACGATGTTTCAACTGGTGTCCTCCAACATCACCACCGGGGTGGTTCCCACCGACAAAATACCGGTCAGCATGGGAGGCAACGGCACGGAGACGTATCTCAGCCGGGGCCACGCTTCGGGGCTGTTTCAGAGCACCGCGACCTACGACGGCATCGCGGATGTGCGCGCATTGAGCATCCAGAGTGCGACCTCGAAATTCGGCGGACTCTTCGGAGGCAACATGCGCTATGGAGCGGACCGCGGTCCCACCGGCATTCACGCACCCGGGATCGCCGTGGGCTTGCGGGTGGTGCTGCACGACCTGCGCGCCGAAGCGGACTCCCAGCCCCTCCTCCAGCTCGGGTCCAGCCCGGCAACCTTGATCGCGGGCGGCTCGCTCGCCCAAACCAACGCCCGGCCAGTGATCTTGGACGGCATGATCACCTTGCAGATGGTCGCCGGCAGCAACTCCCACGGCATCGGTGCGAACGCGCAGGCCTGCCTCGCCCGCTTCGAACGCAACGGCGTGGATGTCACGTCCACGCTCACGGTCCAAGGACCGTAACCCCTCGCCAACCGGTCGGACACCTCCGCCGAAACAACCCAGCTTCATCCCTCAATCCAGGCCCCGTCATGAAAGCCTTCCTTCCTGCCCTTGGACACCTCCTTCGCCGCCCGCAGACGGGGGCCCTGTTCGCCGCCTTCGTCATCGCCGCGGGTCAGGTGACCGCAGGACTGACGGTCTCCCTCGGCTCCGCATCCGGCGATGCCACGGAGAGCCAGCGAGCTTTCCAATTCCCGGCCGCCAACGGGCTGCTTCTGGTGACATACGACATGTACAACATACCGGACTCGATGCTCATCTACGCGAATGGGGTCGTCTTGACGTCGACCGGTGGACAGGTGCAGGGGGCCAGCACGCTGCGGATACCGATCAGCGGTCAGACCAGTGCCTCGATCACGGTCAATCCCGGCAGCGGTTTGGCCGGGACCGCATGGACTTATTCGGTCTCCTTCACCATCGGAGACGATATTCCAGCAATTTCTGGATACGACGGTGCCATCGCCGGCCAGACGCTGGATCTGGGCAAGGACAAAAACATCTGGGGCGACCCCGTTTCCGTGGGCACCGGTGCCCACGTGGTCGACTGGCCCGTGATCGCCGTCAACGGCGCAAGGGAGCTCGTCCTCCGGGCCGGATACAACTCCCTGTATTCAAGTTTCGGTCAAATAGGCAGGGGCTGGCACCACAATTTCGAGGCCCGTCTCTCGTTCCCCAACGGCGGTGGGATCTATTTTCATCCCCATGCGGCGGAACTGCACGCGTTTCGGCAGGACTCGCCCGGAAACTACATCTGTTCCGATCTCACCGCCCGCACGAGCACCATCGCCCGGGCTGCGGACGGAAGCTACACCCTGACTGAGTCCGACCAATCCAAATTGGTCTTCGACGGCACCGGTGTGCTGCAGCAGCAAATTGATCCCCACGGGAGGGCGGTCGTGATTACCCGGACCTCCGGTCGAATCACCCGGATCACCGAGCCAATCGCGGGAGTCTATCTCAATTTCGAATACAACCCTCAGGGATTCCTCACCAGGGTCACCGACAACTCCGGCCGAGGCATGCGATTCGGCTATGACACCGGCCTCGAGGGAAAATTGGTCAGCCTGAGCCTTCCTTACACCGGGTCGCCCTCCGCTTCGCCGGCCTGGCAGTTCACCTACAACCCACAGGCTCAACTGGAACGTGCAACGGATCCCGATGGCCGGCTCAGTTTCATCAACTATTACGACGACAAAGGTCGCATCGCCTCGCAGGACGATGGCCTTGCGGGAACCGAAACGACCAAGTTCATCTATGACGAGACCAGTTTCCCGGGACGTTTGACCACCACCGTGGTCGACCGGAACCTCTCGACGATCCGTTTCACCCTCGATGCTGACTACCGATTGACCTCGCGGATGAATCAGAACGGCGTGCAGACCAATCTTACGTATGACGCGCTTTCCCAGGAGCTCGCCCTCACCGAGTCACCCCTCTCAAGGATTGATCGCTTCGTCTATGACACCCGCGGAAACCTGACGAAACTCACCACTCCCGACGGGTCCTTCACCACCTATGCCTACGATACGCGCAACAATCTGACCTCGCAGACGGACGCCACCGGAAAAACGTCCCTCTTCGCCTGGGACACTTACAATCGACCGTCACAGATCACCCTCGCGGATGGCACGAAATTCAACCTCCTCATCGGGAGCGGGGCACGCATTGAATCCATCACGACACCCGCGGGCCGCCGAACCAACCTGAGCTACTCCCTCGGCCGCATTTCCCAGGCCACCGATCCGTCCGGGGTGACAACCCGCTACGCCTACGATTCCATTGGTCGGCAAACAACGACTACGAACGGGCTCGGCAACACCCTCTCCTTCGCCTACGACACCAATGACAACATCATCTCGGTGACGTCGCCCCTGCGTCGGACGGGGACGATGACCTACAGCGGACGGCGTGAACTGCTCACGGCGACGGACCCTGCGGGAGCGATCAGGCGGTATGCCTATGACGGCAACGGCAATCTGGTCGAGCAGACCGACCCGCTGGGGGCGAAAACCCGGTTTGAGTACGATCCGGAGGATCGGCTCACCGCCATGATCGATGCCACGGGCGGAAGACTTTCCCGCTCCCTTGACCGTGCCGGGAGAATCAACTCGGTGACCGACCCGCTGGGCAATGTCATCCGCTATACGCGAGACATCCTGGGAAATGTGACACGCATCACGGATGCGCTCAACCAGAACGTCGCGCAGTTGACCTATGACCTGAGGGATCGCGTGGTGTCGGAGGTCGACGCCTTGGGTCGGAGTACCGGGCACACCTACGATGCGTTGGGTCGCCATGTGCGGTCCACCGACCCCCTCGGCCGAAGCGTTCAGTACACCTTCGACTCGCGTTCGCGGATCACCGCGATCACGAACGCGGCGGGCGAAACAGTCCGGCAGCTTTTCGACGCCGACAACCGAGTGGTGGCGGTGCAGGATGCCCGCGGCTACATCGTCGACTACGAATTTGACGCCGCCGGACGCCCGGTCGCGATCACCACCGCGGAAGGGAAAACCAGCAGAATGAACTACGACGGCGCCGGTCAACTGGTGTCCGTCAACCGCCCGTCCGGAATCGTGACCACGCTGACCTATGATGCGGACGGTCGAATTTCCCGGATCACGGATCCATCGGGAGAGTTCGACATCATCTACGACGCGGCTGGGCGGATCACGAGTTTCCGGAACGGCACGACCACCCTGCTCAGTCACACCTTCGATGCGGCAGGACGCCGTCTGACCTACCGTGACGGGGCGAATGCCCTCGTGAGTTCGCTCTGGGACGCGGCGGGAAGACTCACTCAACTGACTTATCCCAGCGGACGCAGCGTGACCTACACCTACGACCTCGCCGGTCAACTGACGACGGTGACGGATTGGGCCGGACGGGTGACTCGGTACACGTGGGATAAAAACCGAAGACTGACGAAAATCGAGCGGGCCAACGGTACCAGTCAGACCAAGTCCTATGACGCGAAAGGCCAGCTGACGCAGCTTCGTGAACTTGGTCCGGGAGCCGCCGTGATCGCGGAGTGGACCTTCACCTACGACGCGGCGGGGCAGCTGATTGGCGAGGTCATGTCGCCCACGGCGCCCGCATGGCAACCCACGGCGGCACGCATGTACGTCGATGCCGACAATCGCATCACCACCTTCAACGGGCAGACGGTCCAATTTGATGCGGACGGCAACCTCAAACGGGGTCCGCTCGCCGACGGATCGTTCGCCGACCTGGCTTTCAACGCCAGAAGCCGGCTCGTGAGTGCGGGTGCGCTGACATACGCGTACGACGTTTTCGGCCAGCGCTCGACGCTGACCAACGGAGCCGCGACCACACGGTTTGTGCATGATCCGAATGCGCAGCTACCGCGGGTGCTGGCGGCCGTCACCGGAACCGCCACGACCGAATTTGTCTACGGCCTCGGTTTGCTGGCCGAGGAAACGTCAGGACAGGTCCGATACTATCACTTTGACCGCCGTGGCAGCACGGTCGCACTCAGTGACGCGACGGGCATCGTGCAGGGTCGCGCCTACTACGGCCCTTGGGGTGAAAACGCAGGCACATCCGGGCAGATGGAGGTGCGTTTTCGTTTCCATGGAGAACTCGGAGTTCAAACCGACCCCAATGGATTGCTGCTGATGGGGGCGCGCTACTATCATCCCCTGCTGCGACGCTTCATCAGCGCGGATCCGGTCCAGTTCAGGGGCGGGGTCAATTGGTACGTGTTCGCCGCCAACAACCCGGTCTCCAAAATTGATCCGCTTGGTCTCTGGGAAGGCCCTGGACACACCACCCTGACCAACGAAGCCGTCTCCCAGGTGGGAGGCTTCTCGGAAGCCGACGTGCGCCAGATCCTCAAGGGAAACCTGTCGGTGGACCGTGCGACAAATCACATCGGGGCCGTGCCGGACGCCGAGCACAACATGCCGGGAAAAGAGCAGATCGCGAGGGAGGGGATTGCGTGGAAGATCAAACGCGCGGTTCAGCTGGAAATGGAGGGCAAACACAATGACGCCATGTACATCCTCGGCTCGGGTTTGCACTCGGCCCAAGACATCAACCACGCGATGTCCCCCGACCCCAGTTTGTGGCGTCACTTCTGGGGAACCAAACTCGGCTGGGGCTACGATCCCGACAACCCGGCCGAAAACACCGCGGCGTGGGGAACAGCGGAAGGCGATTCCCTCGACTACTTGAGAATCTTTCAAGATCGGTTGGCGGCTGCCAGAGCCGGGGAGCCGGTCCGGGTGGGTTGGAAGGGAGTCTACAAGTGAGACCTCGCGTGCGATATGGCATTCCCCTGCTTTTCGTCGTCGCATTGATCCCCTGCCTCGTGACGACGCAGGGAGGTCCCTTCGGAGGAGGGATCTACAATGCGGTGATGTTCGTCATCTCCCTCCCGGCACTCTACGCCATCGGAAGCCTCCGCGATCATGGGCTGCTGGTGACCCAGGCGCAGGAATTCGCGGCGGCGATCGTCCTGCAGTACCTCTGCTATTTCGCCATCGTCAGCCTGATCGGTGCGGTCGTTGCAGCGATCCGACGCCATCCGAAAACGGACGCGAGGAACTGACCCATTGGCAGGCGTGGCGGGAGCGGTCAGTTCTCGTGCCGCAGAGCCTGAAGGACGTTGAGGGAGTGATTCCCGATGCTCTCCATGTTGTTCAGCACATCGATGTAAAGCATCTCGGACTTGATCGCGTCAGAACTCAGACGCATCCGCTGCATGGATTCCTTGCGCAGGCTTTTGCGGAAACTGTCGATCAGGTTTTCGAGTTGGAACGCGGTTTCCATGTCCGAAAGAGGCACACCGGTGGAAAGGCGGCCGGAGTAGAAATCCATGAACTGGAGCACCAGCTGCCCGAACTCACGGACCTGCTTGAGGGTGGCCGTCGGCAGCTCACGCCGTTTCCGGTGTCGACGCTCGGCCAGGAGAACGAGACGGTAGCCACAGTCGCAGATGTCCTCGAGTTCGGCGACGACCCGGAGCAGTGCCGTCACCCGGGCGCGGGTGGTCTCGCTCAGACCGCCGGCGGCGCAGGCCAGGAGATACTGAGTGGTCTCGAGCGCACGCCGATCGCTCTCCTTTTCCAGCTCCTTGGCCTGCCTGACGCGGGCCTCCAGCGCAGCGGCGTCCGCGGGGGCGTTTTCAAAGAGATCGGCGAAACCAACGACAAGCTCCCGGGTGATCGCGCCCATGCGCTGCACATCCCGCTCGGCCTCGGCGAAGTTGAGCTCGCCGGTCTGGGGTACGAAGGGAGATTCGTATCCGACATGGTCAGGCGCACGCTGCTGGTCGGATTTGACGATGCGCTCTGCGAGACGCGCGAGTTGCGGCACAAAGCCGATGAGCAGGGCGGTATTCGTGATGTTAAAAAGGCTGTGATAGGCGGCCATGTGCAGGGGCATGTGCGCAGGATCGGTGGCATCGCCTGGCACAAGCGCCTGAATCAAGGAAACAAACGGCGTGAATAAACAAAGGGCCCAGACCACGCCAATCAGGTTGAAAATGAGGTGGACGCGGGCGGCGCGCTTGGCCTGCACATTGCCGCCAAGGGCCGCGAGGTTGGCCGTGATGGTCGTGCCAATGTTCTCGCCGAGAGTGATCGCGCACGCGGTGGAAAAATCGATCCAGCCTTTGTAGGCCATGGTCAGCGTGATGGCACCCGCGACCGAGGAAGACTGGACGATGATGGTCAGGATCACGCCAAACCCCAGAAACAGGAGAATGGAGGGAAAACCATGGTGAGCGTAGGCCGTGATGAATTTCAGAACCTCCGGATTGTTCTTAATGTCAGGGACCGAGTCCTTGAGAAACATCAGCCCGAGGAAGAGGATGCCGAAGCCCATGAGAAACTCGCCAGTATCGCGGAACCGGGGCTTGCGCGCGAAGAGGAGCGGCAGGGCCAGACCCATGATCGGCAAAGCGACCGCTGAAATGCTGAACTTGAAACCAAAAAAGGAAACCAGCCAGAACGTTGTCGTCGTGCCAATATTGGCGCCCATGATCAGGCCGATCGCCTGGGAAAGGGTGAGCAACTGGGCATTGACGAAGCTCACAATCATCACCGTCGTTGCCGACGAGGATTGTACGAGACAGGTGACCAGAAAACCCGTGCCGACTCCGGCAAAGCGGTTGTTGGTCATCGTCCGCAGAATGCCGCGGAGGCGTTCGCCAGAGAGCTTCTGCAAGGCCTCGGACATGATCTTCATGCCGAAGAGGAACATGCCCAGGCTACCGAGCAGAGAGAGGGTCGTACCGATCATGCGCGTAAAAAACCATTGTTGTCGCGCGGTTCGGCCACGGGCAAGGACGCAAGCGACGAATGTTTTCTCGACCTGATCTCGTTGCCATCTCAGCCGCGCCCCGAGCTTGGTGCCCCCTTGACTCACCGGATGGCGTCACCGAGTGGACCGGCTCCCAAAATCATCGACTCAATCCGGCCTAAAGCAGGCGGTTGACCAAACCCGCCAGCGAACCGACCCCTCGCAACGTCATCCGGGCCTGTAACTTACCGTCAAGGAGCACATTGGAGATCGTACTCTCGCTCTGTCGACCCTCGCACAGCCAGCAGATCTCCGAGCCCTCGGCAATCAACGCGTCTCTAACGATCCGGAGTCCGTTCGGAGCGGCCACGGGTGACGTGGATTGCCCGCAGGAAAGCAACGTACTGGGGCACGGGCGCAGGTCAGACCTTCTCCGCAGTCGTCGGATCGATCATCCGCTTCACTTCAGACACCCGATTCGCCGGGAACCCACCCTGCTTGGCGTGTTCGCGCACCATCGCCTCATTGGGAGCGATGTAGACACAATAGACCTTGTCATCGGTGACGTAGCTCTCGACCCACTGAATCTGGGGTCCAAGTGCCTGCAGAACAGAGCACGACTTCTGGGAGATTCCTCGCAGCTGTTCGCCCGTCAGGTTTCCAGCGGCAGGAATTTCGCGTTCAATCACGTATTTGGGCGTGGGTGTGGGGGGGGATGGAGGGCGGCGCCAAGGGCGCCGTCGCGGCCTCGGCGAGGCCACCTACAATGGGCCGCCGACAACGGGATTGGGGTCAGCGGGTCCAGTTGACGTTGCCCACCTCGGCGATGGGCACGCAGGGGTCGAACCGGCCAGGAACGGGGTCGTAATGGAGAACGTTTTTGCCGACCGTCTCCGACGTGAAGTAGCCAACGATCGTCGCCTCGCGCAGGAGGTGAAAAAAGGTCCCGGTCTGGTTCTGCGACGCAACCGCCAAAGCCCGAAGGACGACGTCCTGCCGGTCGGGCGGGAGACGCGCGAAGGAACTCCCGTGCGCCGCACGGCTCATGGCGTCCAACTGCGCCAGGCCGGCCACAAAGACCCGGCTTTCATCCGGACTCATATACTCCGACAGCATCAGGTCAATGTACGCCGGAACCCCCACGTCGCTCGCGCCCGGAGTATCTGTGCGCGGCAGGATCCGGTCCGCCGCCGCAGTGACCGTCTCCATCTGTTCCGCCGTGAGAGCGCGCAGTCCCGCACGCTCTCCCGGTGCGGGGGCCTGCGCGCGGAGCCCTCCGGCCAGGAGCGAGGGCGTCAGGGCCACGCCCAGGAAAAAGGCTGCCCGGCGAATCGCCTCGCGGCGGCTGAGCAGACGGTCATCGGTGGGTTCGGTCGGTGTCGGCATGGCGGGATCCTCAGGGGATGGGCTCAGAGATTATGCTTCTTCATCTCGCCAACGGCATGGTCGCAGGCACGGGCGGTCAGGGCCATGTAAGTCAGAGAAGGGTTGACGCAGGAGGCCGAGGTCATGCAGGCCCCGTCCGTCACGTAGACATTGGGCGAAGCATGCACCTGGTTCCACGGATTGAGCACCGAGGTCCTCGGATCGCGCCCCATCCGAGCCGTTCCCATCTCGTGAATACAAAGTCCAGGCGCACTGACGTCGTCGAAGGCGGTCACGTCCTTCAGCCCCGCCGCCTCGAGCATCTCGACCGCGGAGGCTTTCATGTCCTTGCGCATCGCGTACTCGTTCTCCTTCCACTCGCAGTTGAAGGTCACGGTCGGCTGGCCCCACTTGTCGCGCTGCGCGTGATTCAGGTACAACCGGTTGGAATGGCAGGGCAGGCACTCCCCCCACGCACCCATGCCGAAACGCCAGGGGCCGGGCGCGATCAGATCGGCCTTCAGTCCCGCGCCAAAGCGGGCGAGCTCGGCGATGTTTCGGGACCAATCCGTGCGACTGGCGCTCCCCTGGTAACCGAAACCGCGCAGGTAATCCTTGCGGGCGGACTTGCGGTCGAGATTGCGGAAGCGGGGAATGTAGATTCCGTTGGGTCGCTGTCCCTTGTAATAACGATCGGAGAAGTCCTCGGACAAACCGGCCGCCCCCACCTTGAAATGGTGGTCCATCAGGTTGTGGCCGAGCTCGCCGCTGTCGTTGCCAAACCCCGTGGGGAAACGATCCGAGGTGGAGTTGAGCAGGATGAAGGTCGAGGCGACCGCGGAGGCGCAACAGAAGATGACCCGGGCGTGATACTCGATCACCTCGTTGGTCTCGGCGTCGATGATCCGGACACCGGTCGCCCGCCGAAGCTCCGGATCGTAGATCAGCTGGTTGACGATCGAGAACGGCCGCAGGGTCAGGTTTCCCGTGGCCTCGGCCGCGGGCAGCGTCGACGCATTGCTGCTGAAGTAGGCACCGTAGGGACAGCCACGGATACAACGATTGCGGTACTGGCAGGTGCCCCGGCCGTTGAGCGGCTGGGTGAGATTGGCCGCCCGGCCGATGATCATCGGCCGGCCGTCAAACGACTTGGCGATGCGGTCGCGGACCTGCTCTTCCAGGCAGTTCAACGCCATGGGGGGAAGGAACTCGCCGTCCGGCAGGTGTGGCAGGCCATCGCGGTTGCCACTGATGCCGGCGAAGCGCTCGACATGATCGTACCAAGGCGCGATCTCCGAATAGCGAACGGGCCAGTCGACCGCGACCCCCTCCTTGAGGTTGGCCTCGAAGTCCAGATCGCTGAATCGATACGACTGCCGCCCCCAGAGGAGCGAGCGGCCGCCGACATGATAACCACGCATCCAGTCAAAGCGCTTGTCCTCGCCGTAGGGATTCTCGAGGTCGTTGACGAACCAATGGGCCGATGACGGGTGGGTGGTATAGACGGTGCGGGCTTGCTTGTGCTGTTTGGCCAGCTCCTCCGGCGGAAGCTTGGTGCGGCCCTCAAACTCCCAACTCTCCTTGAAGGCGGTCGGGTAGTCGCCGTGCTTCACATCGCGGCCTCGCTCCAGCACCAACGTTTTCAGCCCGCGTTCGCACAACTCCTTCGCGGCCCAGCCGCCGCTGATGCCTGAACCAATGACAATCGCGTCATACGTGTTTTTTTGGATTCCAGCTCCGAGAATGGTCATGGGGATGCGCTCTGATGGGGCCCGGGGAGTCCGGGAGGTTCGAGGGGGAAATGACACACTCGATCGATCCACTTCCAAGGCAATTCGTCTGTACCGACGATAGATTCCCCTGCACGCATCGCGTCCGGTTTTGACGCTCGATGCGAGCCGGAGCGACGCAGACCACAGGGAGTCGCCCAACCCGAACGGTCACGCCGCCGCCGGTTCAGAAAACCGCTCGCACCTGCCCAAAGGTTTGCCGCGTGGTCGAGAGGACCGTGCTGACATTGTCCAGGGTCAAATCGTTCGCGGTCATGAATCCGTCCTCGGCCTTGGCCAAGTCGCCAAGTTCCGGTTGTTTTTCCGAGGCGGCCGATCCCGTCGGGAGAACCTGCGACGCAAAATGCATCGCTTCGGCCAGCCAGCTGCTTTCTGCGAGCCGCTCGGGACGGTCCTGGCCGGCGACCGCCTGAACCATTTCCTCGACGAACTGCCACTTGGCAAGCAGCAGTGCGCCCGCCTGAGCCTGATTGAAACCGACACTGGTCTCTTCCCAAACCGCGAACGAGACATCAGCCGGACGCGGTTTGCCGTGCTCCAGCATCAGTCGATCAATCGCCAGTCGACCAATAAAACGCAACAGACCGACCGTGTACGCTTGGTCGGGATCCGCCTTCCCGGTCTGCTCCGCGAGCTCAAAAAGGAAGAGACCATGCAACAGGCTCTCGGCCCAAAATGCGTCTCCCGCCATGCCGTAGCTACGAAGATCCTTGCCCGCCATCAATCGTGCGACCGCCACATTGAGCATCCGAATCGTTTCGCGCATACCGATCTTCTGCACGGCATCTCCGATCGATCTCACCGGTTCGCCGGCACGGTAATAAACACTATTTGAGCATCGGATAATGTCTGTCGCGAGTGCTGGGTCGCTGCCCACCAGCGCGGCGATGCTGCCAATATCGGACAAGGGGTCGCGCAAGAGCGTCATCGCCTTGGCCAGGACCCGCGGGGCTGGGCTGAAGGTTTCAATGCGTACCAAGGCGAGGAGGAACTGTTCCTGGGTGGGCTTCATGGATGACAAGCGGCGGACACGGCCAGCCGATCCCGTGTATCGACACGTCCGCAGGGGCATGAACCCATGCGCGCAGGAAATGCGTCGCCGCCCGCGAGCAAAGACAATTTTTACCGACCGAACGAAATCGCCAGCCCGATCACTTCAACGGCGCCATCGCGAGATCGAACATCCTCGCCGAGTTCTCCATCACATTCATCAACGACGGGACAAAAGTATCCCAATCCTGACTCGATGCAAACTGACTGTCCCATGTCAGAAACAACTGTCCAGGAAAGAGATTCGAAGGCTCGATCACGATCCGGATTTCCTTCTCCCATTCAGCGATCTTCACATAGCTGAGAGCCGCGGGCCGCTCCACTCCGGGAACCACCGCATAGCGACTGAGGAACTCCGTCGCGGTAAACGGTTCGTCCAGCTTAACATGGGCGGATGCGGAAAAGGTCCGAAAGGCGTTGTCCGGAGGACTCTCCAGTTGGAGGAAACGCACAAACACCCCTTGGATGATCTCCCAGTCGGCCGCACTCCGGGCATTCTTGACGCCCACCCGGATTCGATCCGGCGTGCGCACCAGATAGCCGTTCTCCCCAAAAAACTGAGCAACAAACTCATATCCAAACAGTTGATCCCACGCCTTCAGCTTCACCTGATCGGGTCTGAGTCGAAAGCCATCTGGATCACAAAGCCAATCGGCGAAACGGCGAAGGTCCTCGTGGTCGAGCGGACGCACGCGCTGGAGCGGGGTTTCGATCTGCAGGCTGTAAAGTTCGATGCGTGAGGGCGTCATAAGCGGGGATAGAAATCACCGGAAAAAACCCGGGAACGGAAGTGTAAATCTGCATGCGTCAGCTGGGTCAGGTCATGACAGGACGAAGGGCGGGGATTGCAAAGCCTGCGCGAAACGGTCCGCGAGAACCGCGATGACCCGCGGATCCTCCGCCAAGGGTTCGGTCATGGCCGTCGAGAGTCCCGGCCGCTCCGCCTCGGCCGCCGCACAGATTGCCGCCACATCCCCTTCCGGTCCGGCGTGCCGTCCCGCAGAGAGAAACTGCAACAGCACCACCACCGGCCCGCCATCGCACGGCGGTTGGCGAAGGCGCTCCTCGAGCAGGGGTCGACTAAACGCATACTCCTCGCCCGCACGACGTTCCATCGAGGCAGCGTACACCCCTTCGGCTGCCTCCCCGAGAATCTGCCGCACCTGCGCCGTCAGCGCATCCCGAACCGCCGCAACGGCACGCTGGGGGCTGCCGTGGTCCACCAGCACCACTTGGGTGCGAGACCAACCCCGACCCTTCCAACACTGGCGGACTTGGCCGGCAAGGGCTTGCGCAACGCGATCCTCGTTTCCATCCCCGGGATTGACGAGGCATTGGGCCAACCTGACCTCGAAGCCGGGGTAGCCTCGCAACAGCGCGTCCAGTCGTCCCGGCACATACTCGGTCAGTGCGGCACTGGGACCAAAAAAAAGGGGGAGCAAGACCACCGAGCGAACCCCTTCCTCGAGGGCCCGCCGCAAGGCCGGTTCAAGCAACTCGGCCGGACGCCCTTCCAGAGCATCCGGGGCAATCGCGCTGGAATGCAGCAGCGACACTGGACGGACCCCAAAACCGAGCGTTTCCGAGAGCACTGCCGCCACCCGGCGAAGGCTCAAGGTTGCCGCCGGACGGAGCGATCCATTGTCGAACAGGAAGCAGAGGGGACGTGAACTCATGACGGCAATGTCGATGCGCTGGATAAATGACTTGCCGACCCAAAACCGTTACCCGATAAGGTCAACCTCGCCGCCATCACATGAATCTCTTCTCGAAGAAACTTTCGTTCGCCCTCGTCGCCTCCGCCTTGGTCTTTGCGGGTTGCAGCAAGAAACCCAAACGGCCATCGCCCAGCGACACCGTTCTCGGCCAAGGTGCCGGTGCCGGAGGGATTGATCCCACAGCCACCGATCTGGGTGCGGCCGGTCTGGTCGATCCTTCGGCGAGCGGCCTGCAAAGCCGTCCTCCCGGCTACTACGAGGACGAGAACATGATCAAGGGCCTGATCCAGCCGGTCTATTTTGATTTCGACAGCTCCGCGATCAAGGCGGGTGAACGCTCCAAACTCCAGGAAGCGCAGAAGTACCTCTCCGAACACCCCGAACACCGCCTCCTCCTCGAAGGTCATTGCGACTGGCGCGGCACGGCTGAGTACAATCTCGGCCTTGGCGATCGTCGCGCCAGCGCGGCCCGCCAGTACGTCCAGTCCCTCGGGGTGACGGCCAACCGGCTCGAGATTCGCTCCAAGGGTGACCTCGATTCGATCGAGAACGCCGCCGAAGACCAGATGTCCAAGGACCGCAAGGTCGAGGTCATCATCCTGAAGAAGTAGGCCGGGCACCCGAACCCCGCTTCCGCCGACGAGAGAGCTCCCGGGTTTCCCGGGGCTCTCTTTTTTTGCGTACCGACAGGGCCGCCCGCCGGTCAGGTGCCGTCCGCGAGCGAGGCGAGGATGCGCTCCGAGGCGCGTATTCCCTTCTCCATCACCCCAAGATGGAAGCTCTCGTTCGGGGCGTGCAGATTGTCCTCGGGCAGGAAAAGTCCGAGCATCAGGGAATCCAGTCCGAGAATACGCTTGATGTCCGCGATGATCGGCACGCTGCCGCCCTCCCGCAGGTACAGCGGCGCGCGCCCGAAGACTTCGGAGACGGCGGTGTCCGCGGCCCGGAAGGCGCGCGCGAGCACGGGAGACTGGTCCTTGGGCGTGTTGGAGCGGTCGGGCGGCACGACCACGTAGGGCGTGCCCTCGTGCTGGTCGATAAGCCGCACGGTGACATCGGAAGGAACCCTCTCCAGGACGGTTCGATAGAGCAGCTCTCGCATCTTCGCGGGGTTCTGGTTGGGCACCAGCCGGCAGGAGATTTTCACCAGCGCCTTGCTCGGGATCACCGTCTTGGTCCCCTCCCCCTGGTAACCGCCGCAGATCCCGTTGAATTCCAGCGTGGGCAGAAACCGCACGGCCTCAAACGGGCTGTAACCGGGAGGGGTGTGGAACCCGGCCACACCGAGGAATTGACGGTACTTTTCGGCATCGCCGCCAAGCTTCGCGAGCTGCTCGCGCTCCCACGGTTCGACATCGAGCACATCGTCGTAGAATCCAAGGATATTGACCCGTCCATCGGGCGTGTGCAGGGAAGCGCAAAGCTCGGCGACCGCCTGGATCGGATTGCGCAAAACGCCGCCGTGCAGCCCCGAGTGCAAGTCACTCCTCGGCCCCGTGATCTCCACGTCGAACAGGACCAGTCCGCGCAGGCCGCAGGTGATCACGACCTGGTCCTCACTGGGGATGCCGGTGTCGGACAGATAGACAAAATCAGCCTTGAGGTGCTCGCGATGAGATTTGAGGAAGGCCGGGAAACTGGGACTGCCCATCTCTTCCTCACCCTCGATCAGAAACGTGATCCGCAGCGGCAGATCGGGCCGACGCTCAAGCAAACGACCGACGGCGGTGATGTGGGTCAGCAACGGCCCTTTGTTATCCGCCGCCCCGCGGCCATAAAGGCGCTGCCCCCGGATCTCCGGTTCAAAGGCCGCCGACTGCCAGAGATTGAGGGGATCGGCCGGCTGAACGTCGTAATGTCCGTAGATCATCACATGGGGCCAGTGTTCCGGCCCGCCGCGATGCGCGAGGATGATCGGATGCAACGCGGTCGGCACCACTTCGACCGCGAAGCCGATCGAGGACAGCAGACCGGCGACAAAATCGCGGGCACCGGCCATGCCAGCCTTGAACTTCGGGTCGGCCGAGACGCTGGGATGGCGGACAAACTCCTTCAGTTTTTCAACGGGATCAAACATGCGACGAACGTGACGAAAACGTCCGTCTCCGGCTAGCCCGAAAGGTGAATCACTGGAAACGCTTCCGATTCTTCTCGTAGATCTCGAGATAATTGGGCGCCAGCTGTTCGAGCGAACGGATGCGGGCATCGTCCGCCGGATGCGTCGACAGCCATGGCGGCGGTTTCGCGCCCCCTTTGTTCGCCGCCGCCATCTTCTTCCAGAAAGAAATCGCCGCGCGGGGATCGTAGCCGGCGGAGGCGGCGAAACGCAGGCCAATCGCGTCCGCCTCGGCCTCATGCAACCGCGAAAACGGCAGGACCGCTCCGACGGTTGCGGTGATGCCGTAGGCCGCCCGGACCATGTTTCGCGTCGCCGGGTCCACATCCTTCGCTTCCAGGCCGATCTCGGTCAAAATCGCCCCTCCGGCGACGAGATACCCCTGTGATGCCCGCTCGGCACCGTGACGCGAACTGACATGGGCCACTTCGTGGCCGATCACGGCCGCCAGCTCGTCGTCGGTATCGGCCAGCTTGAGGATTCCGGTATAAACTCCCACTTTCCCGCCCGGCAGAGCGAAGGCGTTGAGCTGGTCGGACTCAAAAACGACGAATTCCCACTGGGCGTTGGGCAAGGCCCGGCCGACCGATTCGGCGATCCGCGAGCCGACCCGCTTTACCCGGTCGATCGCCGCGGCATTGGTCGAGATCTTCTCCTCCTTCTTGATCGCGGCGAAAGCAGAAAGACCCATGCTCGCCTCCTGATCCGGAGAAACCAACATCACCTGTTTGCGGCCGGTTTCGGGAACGGTGGTGCAGCCCGCCAAAAGCGCGGCCACCCACACACCTAGCAAAATTTGGGGTCTCATGCCCTGAATATCAGCGGTTTCGGCCGGGCGATCAAGGACGCGTTTTCGGCCCGTCGTGGGGTGAAGTGCTAATGCGGCAAGGCGGAGGCGCGGCGGGGGCGGTTGTTCGATCGCGGCCTCGGCGAGGTCGCCTACGGGGGGGGTCAGTGACGGAAGTGGCGGATGCCGGTGAAGACCATCGCCAGACCACGCTCATCGGCGGCCTTGATCACGTCCGCATCGCGCAACGAGCCGCCCGGCTGGATCGCGCAGGTCGCTCCGGCGTCCGCCGCGGCAATCAGTCCATCCGGGAACGGAAACAGCGCCTCACTCGCGGCGACCGATCCCCTCAAATCAAGTTTGGCCTCACCCGCCTTCCACACCGCGATGCGTGAACTGTCCACCCGCGCCATCTGGCCCGCGCCGACCCCGAGAGTCCGTTCACCCCGGGTGTAGACAATCGCGTTCGACTTGACGTGTTTGCAGACCTTCCAGCCGAAAAGCATCGAAGCCCACTCCTCCTCGGTCGGCTGGCGGCGCGTGACCACCTTGAACTCCTCGCGTCTGCCCAGCTGCCGGTCGCGATCCTGGATGAGAACGCCCCCGACCACCGACCGCACTTCCTGCAGCGCATCCGCGCCAATCCCGCCCTTGGCGATCATCAGGCGAAGATTTTTCTTTCGGCCGAGGATCGCCAGGGCCTCATCGTCAAAACGCGGGGCAATGATGACTTCGGTGAAAATTTCCGCGATGGCGGAGGCCAGCGGACCGCCAAGGGTGCGGTTGACCACGATGATGCCTCCAAAGGGAGCCTGCCGATCGGTGGCGAAGGCCTGATCCCACGCTTCCAGCAGGCTTTCGGCGCTGGCGACGCCGCAGGGGTTGGTGTGTTTGAGGATCGCCACCGTCGGTCGCTCGAATTCACCAATCAGATACGTGGCGGAGGTGATGTCGAGGATGTTGTTGTAGCTCAGCTCCTTGCCTTGGAGCTGCTGGAAGTGCTCGTGGAACGTGCCGTAAAGCGCCGCCTTCTGGTGGGGATTTTCCCCGTAACGCAGCATCTGCGCCTTGTCGTAGGCCAGGCTGATCCGGTTCGGAAAACCGCTGAGGGCATCAAGGTCGGGAACGTCCTCCTGACTCTCCAGGTACTGCGCAATGGCCGCATCATAACGCGCCGTGCGCTGAAACACCTTCAGGGCGAGGCGCCGGCGAAGGCCGCCAAGTCGCTCGGGTGCGGCCAGTGAGGAAAGCACCTCCGCGTAGTCGCTCGGATCACACACGACGGTGACACTCTCGTGGTTTTTCGCCGCACTTCGCAGCATCGACGGCCCACCAATGTCGATATTCTCAATCGCCTCCGCGAACTCCACGTGCGGCTTCGCCACCGTCTCCTCGAAGGGGTACAAGTTGACCACCACCAGGTCGATCAACTCAATCCCATGCTCAAGCGCCTGCGCGAGATGGTCCGCCTTGTCCCGGCGACAAAGCAACCCTCCATGGATCTTGGGATGGAGGGTCTTGACACGTCCTTCCATGATCTCGGGAAAGCCGGTGTGAGCCCCCACCTCCGTCACCGGAAGTCCACGCTCCAAGAGAAGCTTGGCGGTACCGCCGGTCGAGAGGAGCCGATACCCATGCTGGGTCACCAGCGCGGTGGCGAATTCGACCAAACCACGTTTGTCGCTGACGGAGAGCAGAGCCAATTTGTCCATGGAAAGAAACGGCGTTTCTGCGGCGATGGACCGACCCGGGCAAGCCGGAAGGTGGATCATCTCCAGCGTCACTCGATCGATTACCCGGATTGCGTTATCCCCAAGGCTACGTTTCTTCCCTATGATTCCCACTTCAATGTCCGCGTCCGTCCTCCTTCCCGGGCTCACCGCCTGCCTCGACAAGCTGATCTACCACCACGGGGGGAGCAGCCTGCCCCCCGACAAGCCTCACGCATTCGTTTATTTCATCACCATCCACAATGGCTCAGACCGGGCCGTCACGCTTCTGGGACGAAAGTGGGTCATCGAACACATTGATGGTCACCGACTTGTGATTGAAGCAGACAAGATCGTCGGGGAGACGCCCCGTCTCGCACCTGGCGAGGCCTTTTCCTACAATAGTTATCATGTGACCGGGGAAGAAGCCACGGCCGTGGGGAGCTTCCACGGGATCGATGAAAACGGGGAAAAGATCCATGTGACGCTTCCCTGCTTTTCCATGCAGCCACCCTCATGCCAGTGAATTGCCTGAACTCCTTAAATCCAGCGCCCTCTTCGTCGTTGGGTTTCAATCCGACCTTTTCATTGCGCCGAGACAGTGGCCTGATCGAATCTTACGCTTGCACCTCCCGGGGCTGTGCCTCTCCTTCGCGGATTCGTAAATGAATCTCATCGATCTGAACCGCGACGGCGGCATCGGCGCTAACTCGCTGTTCATCCAACTGGGCGACATTCGCATCTTGGTGGACTGCGGGCTAAACCCCAAACTCACCGGCCGGCGGGCAACGCCCGACCTCGCCAAGCTCCATGGACAGTCGCTCGACCTGATCTTGGTCACGCACTGTCACCTTGACCACATCGGCAGCCTGCCGTTGGCCATGCGCGAGCACCCGAACGCGTTGGTCCTCCTGAGCCAGTCGAGCCGGATGCTGATCGAGCGGATGCTCCACAACTCTGCGAGCGTGATGCTTCGCCAGAAGGAAGATCAGAACATCCCCGATTACCCGCTGTTCACCCACGAGGAAATCGACCGGATTTCCAAACGGTTCACGCCCTTGGCCTTCGGACAGAGCAAACGAATCAAGATCCGGAAGGAAGAAATCGAAGTCATCCTGCACCCGGCGGGTCACGTGGCGGGTGCCGCCGCGATCGAGCTCCACTACAAGCACCGCGCCATCTTCATCACCGGCGATGTGCTCTTCGAGGACCAGCGGACACTTCCCGGCGCGAAATTCCCCGCGGGACATTTCGACACCGTGATCATGGAAACCACGCGTGGCAACACGGAGCGATCCGTGGATAAAGGACGCGCGACGGAATTCGGCCGGTTGATCACGAGCATCAACGATACGATCCAGCGGGGCGGTTCGTACCTGATCCCGGTCTTCGCCCTTGGCCGCATGCAGGAGGTGCTGACGGTTCTCCACGACGCCCGCAAATTCGGCAAACTCGTGGAATGTAAAATTTTCGCCTCAGGTCTGGGCATGGATCTGGCCGATTACTTCGACGAAATCTCACGAAAGACCAAACACGTACGATTCAACCGCTCGATCCTCAAGGAGCTGAAGCTCAAACCAACGCCCAGAAAGCTCAATCCAGGCGAGGATCCCCAGCAAAACGGACTCTACATCATCAGCTCGGGCATGCTGGTGGAAAACACCCCGAGCTACACGCTGGCGAGCGGGCTGCTCGGGCACGCGCGCAATACGATTGGCTTCGTCGGTTATTGCGATCCGGACACCCCCGGTGGCGCACTGCTCGCCACCAAGACGGGCGAAACGTTCGTTTTCGAAACGGCTCACGTGAAAACCAAGGTGAACGCCCGGGTGGAGCGCTTTGAGCTCAGCGGTCACGCCGATCGCGACGAGTTGCTGCAATTCGCCGCCCAGACCGAGGCCCGCAGCATAGTCCTGACCCACGGCGACCCCATCTCAAGGCAATGGTTTCAGCAGCAGTTTGCCGAGAAGATGCCCAATACCAAGGTCTTCGATCCGGTTCCCGGCGAAACCTACCTAGTGTAGGCCTCGTCGTGGCGGGTCTCCGGGGAGCCATCCTCCTGAGCGCCTCGTCCGTTTTCAGACACGCGTCATTCGCAGTGCCGTCGCCTCACAGCGACGGCTTTTAGGGGGTTCAGCAAGACCCGAGGATCTCCTCGAGTCGGCTGACCATCCGGGGCGCACCCGCGGCGTAAAAGATTCGGCCCATGCGCAGGTCAAACTGAGCCAGAGGAAACACCGGTCCATTGAGATACGACATCTGTCCTCCACCCTCTTCGACCAGGGGCACGGCCGCCGCGATGTCCCAAACCTTGACATTGTGGTCGACCGTGCCGTCGAGGATTCCGACCGCCACATAGGCCAGATGCAGCGTGCTGCTGCCGAGACCGCGAAGTTTGAAATGGGCGGCTACCCCGACCACATGGGACCCGTAACTCTTGTCGGAAGGGCTGTGAAAACCAATCAGGCTCTGCAGACTGGGAGGCGCATCCTTCACGGCCGCGACCCGGTCACCATCATACAGGCCCAGTCCCTTCCCCCCGTGAATCAGCGTGCGACGACTCAGGTCGTAGATCACGCCGTAAACGGGCACTCCGCGCTCGAGCAGGGCCAAGGCAATCGCGCAATGCGCAATGCCGGACGCGTAGTTGTTCGTGCCATCGATCGGATCAAGGATCCAGCTGAACCGCGACGTGACCGGAATGGGCACACCCGAGTCAATCAGCTCCTCACTGAAGAACTGATCATCCGCAAACCGCGCCGATAGCGTGCGGAAAATATTCTCCGAAATTGCGATGTCGACGGCGGTGACCCGTGTTCCGTCGCGCTTCCATTTCGACTCTGCACTCCCAAAAAAGCGGTGGAACAACTCGGTCTCCGCAAGCACGGCAGCCTTGGCGGCGGAAACACGATCAAGGACTTCAGGAGAGATCAGCGACGGCACTTCCCCACGAAAACATGAAGCCGGCGGCCTTCAAACTCGAATCTCAGCCGGATTGAAGCCCCCTGGAACCCCTGCTCCGAGACGTCACTCCGGATAGTCATAAAGTTTCGGATCACGGGTCGGCGCCGCGCGCCGGACTCGATAGCGTCCACGGGATTCCGCCTTCGGATCCACCGGTGCCCCACCGGGATTCGGCCCCTCGCCATCCGGGTCGTCTTCGCCGCCCGGCATCCCCTCTCCTCCCATCCGATCCTCGAGTTCATCGGGATCGGCCCCTTCCTCCAGCTTCCGCACCACCTCTTCCATTTCGCCGTCAATCTTCTCTCCCGACAATTCCGCCATGCGACGCATCATCCTTCCCATCGCCCTTGGGTCGTTTTCATCCACCTGGGAAAACTCCCGCTCCATCGCACCCATCGCGGCTTCCATCCTCGCGTCGTCCACGTTCTCGCCCCCACTTGGCGCGGCTGGCGGTTCATCGCCGTACCCACCCGTGTTGACCGCGAAACGCGAAAGCATCTTCTGCATCGGGAAGGCCGGATTGTCGGGACACTTCGGCACCGTCCGCCCTTGAGCCAGGGTCTTGGCGTAGAACTGGTAGATGCGATGGTTATTCGGACAGTAGAATTCGTAGATTGGCATAAAAACGGAGGAACCCTTTGCTAACCGATCGGACGCTTCTTGGCAAGCTGATGGCCATGTCGCACGATGGGATCACGACCGGAGCGGTTAAGCTGGTCCAGGACACTGGCAAGCCGGCGCCGTTTCTCCTCGTCCTCGGCAAACATCTCCAGTTGGGCCGCCTGATCCCCGACATTGGAGAAGCGCACGCTGATCAGGCGGAGAGGTTGCTTTCGGGTCCAGGCGGCTTTCAGCAGTGGAGCCACGAAAGGATAAAAGGGGGCCTCCAGATCCGATGGGGCCGCCAGGCTGTGGGCGTGCGTCGCCTGGGTGAAATCAGGATAACGCACTTTGACCGTCAACGTCCGAACCCGTTTTCCGTCCTCCCGGATCTTGGGCATCAAGTCATCGATCATGCCTTTGGCCACGCGTTCGATCTCCGCAAAGTCGGCGATGTCCCGCCCAAAGGTCTGTTGCTGGGAATAGCTCTTGGCGTCCTCGTGCTCCGTTTCCACCGGTCGGTCGTCCTCCCCGCGGGCCTGCGCCACCCGGCTCCGCCAATCACGCCCAAAGATCGCCTGAAGCTGATCCGCGGAACGCGCCAGAATATGCTCCACCCGCGTGAGCCCTCGCTGCGCGAGCATCTCCTCGGTCTTCGCCCCGACGCCCGGAAGTTTGCCGATGGGCAAGGGTGCAAGAAAAGAGGCTTCCTCACCCGGAGGCACCACCACGAAGCCGCGCGGCTTGCGAAGTTTCGACGCGATCTGCGCCACCAATTTGTTCGTCGCGATTCCAAACGACACCGGTATCCCCAGTTCCCGCTGGATCCGCGTCTGCAATCCGCGCACCGCCGCTTCCACCGCCGCCGGCGTGGTCAAACCACACGGTCCAAGCTCCAGGTAACCTTCATCAATCGAATTCCGCTGCACCTCCGGGGTCAGCGTCTCACAGAGGTCAAACATCTGCCGCGAAACCCGTCCGTAGAGACCGCTGGTGTGCGGAATCAGGATCAGGTCCGGACAAACCGCGCGGGCCCGCATCGTCGGCATCGGCGTATAGACACCGCACGCACGGGCTTCATAGCTGGCCGAGGAGATGATGCCGCGTTCCTGCCCTCCCACCGCGCACTTCCTGCCAAGCAGCGAGGGATCCCGCGCCTGTTCACAGGCGACAAAAAAAGCATCCGCGTCCAGATGCACCACCGTTGAGAGACCGCTCATTTTAATGGTTCAGGCACCAAAGGCTCTGCGGTCACCTCGACCGGGGCTTCTCCGCCGACCGGAGCCACCTCGACAAACTCAAGCACCACCCGTGAGGCCCCCCGTGAAGCCTCCAGCGAAACCGTGAACCGCGCCTCCCAATCGTTGACTCCCTCGGGATCGACCAGGATCTGCGCGACCTCCCAGGTCTGGGTCTCCTCCGTGAGGTGCAAGTTCTTCGCAGAGCGTCCTTCGGGATCGAGTCGGAAGCGTCCTCGCGCTTCGAAAAAGGGACGGAAAGACTCGTCAACCCGTCGTGCCTCGGGAGAGCCCTCCACGGCCGGGGAATCCGGTGCCGCGCCGAGCCGGCCCGCCGCCGCATCCCAGTCGCGCGCCGCCACGTCCTGCAAGAAGACCAGCACGCCCGTGCGCAACAGTCGGCGGAACGCCGCGCCGTCACGGGTGATGTCGAACGACTGGGGACGCGCCGGCTTGTCCGCCGCCGCCGCGGAGACGAAGTCCGGATTGCGCATCCGTTCCCACTCCTCGAGCAGGCTCGAGTCGATGCCCCGGATGAGCTCGCGGAAGTAGTCCTCCATTTCCATCACCTCCTCGGTCTTCGCGCTGTCCGGCACGGTCTGCGACAGCACCTTCCAGGTCTGCGACAAGTGACGCAGCAGCAGGCCCTCGGAGCGCTCCAGGCCGTACTCACGGATGTAGTCGGCGAACGACTGATACCGTTCGAACATTTCCCGCGCGATCGACTTCGGACGGACATTCTCCTCCTCCACCCACGGATGCGCGGCTTTGAACGCGTTGAAACTGTCGTAGAGAAACTCCCGCAGCGGCTTCGGGTGCTCGATCTGCTCCAGCTTCTCCATCCGTTCGTCATAACTCGCTCCGGCGGCGCGCAGCTCCTCGATCTTCTCCGTCTTCAGACGGTCCACCTGCCGCCGGAGAATCTGCTCCGGATCCTCGACAATCGACTCGCAAAGGGTGAGGAGATCGAACGGGTAGTCCGGCGAGGTGCGGTCCAGTCGCGGACAGGTGTCGAGCAGGAAAAGGGACAGCGCCTGATGCAGCGAAAAATCCTCCTGCAACTCGACATTCACCTGCAGACGCCGGCCCGAAGGCGCGGGCGGGATCCAACCGACGATTCCGCGATCGAGCAGCGACCGGAACAGTTGAAAAGCGCGCCGTTTGAGCTGGCGCTTGCGGGTGGCGGTTTCGTGACACTCCCCGATCAGCCCCTTCATCGCGCGACACCCATCGCCCTCGCGGCCGAGGACCAGCAGGAGCATGCCGTGCGAAACATCGAAACGCGACACCAGCGCCTCGGACGGTGCCGTCAGCAGCCGCTCGAACGTCTTCGCATCCCACCCGACCGAGCCCTCCGGCGCACTGCGCTTGACCAGCTTCTTCTGTTTGCGCGGATCGGCGGCGGCCCGCTCGGCGGCGCGCTTGTTTTCGATCGAATGCTCGGGCGCCTGAATCACCACGTAGCCCTTGTCATCGTAACCGCGGCGACCCGCCCGCCCCGCAATCTGGCGAAAGTCCCGCACGCTCAGGATCGCAGCCTTTTTGCCGTCGTATTTCCAGAGCTGGGTGAAGACCACCGTGCGAATGGGCACGTTGATCCCGACGCCCAGCGTATCCGTTCCACAGATCAACTTGAGCAGTCCGCGCTGGGCGAGGGATTCCGCCAGGATCCGGTACTTGGGCAGCAGGCCGGCATGGTGCACACCGATGCCGTGACGCAGCCAGCGCTTCACATCCTTGCCGTAGGGACTGTTGAAACGCACCTTCTCCAGCTCCGACGCCAGCGCCGCCTTTTCCTCTTTCGTGCAGAGATTCAGGCTCATCCAGTCCTGCGCCCCATCCGAGGCGGAACGTTGGGTGAAGTATACCAGGTAAACCGGGGCCCGCTTCTCGAGCAGAAGCTGCGCCACGCGTTCTCCCAGAGGAGTCTCGGAATATTCAAACTCAAGCGGAACGGGCCGCCGGTCGCTGCGCACCGTCGAGCACGGCACTCCGGTGACGCGGGCGATCTCACGTTCAAAAAAGTCCGTGCCACCGAGGGTGGCCGACATCAGCAGGAAGCGCGACTGCCGCATCGCCAGAAGCGGCACCTGCCAGGCGGTGCCGCGCTCCGAGTCCGAATAGTAGTGGAACTCGTCCATGATGACCGCGCGAATGTCGCTCCGGTCGCCGCGGGCCAACGCAATGTTGGCGAGGATTTCCGCAGTGCAGCAAAGGACCGGCGCCTGCGGGTTGACGCTGGCATCACCCGTCATCATGCCCACGTTTTCGGGACCGAAGTCCCGACAAAGGGCGAGGAACTTCTCATTGACCAAGGCTTTGATCGGACAGGTGTAAACCGATCGCTCGCCGGCGCAGAGCGCCTTGAAATGCAGGGCGGCCGCCACCAGCGACTTTCCCGAACCCGTGGGCGTGGCGAGAATGACGTTATTGCCGGCGAAGAGCTCCAAAATCGCTTCCTCCTGCTCGGCATAAAGTTCGAGGCCACGCTCCGCCATCACGGTCAAAAACCGGGCCATGACCTCGTCAGAAGTCGATCCCTTGGGCAAGGGGGCGAGCGGCGCGGGCGGAAGGGAGGCGACAATCACGGCACCAGAAAGACCACTCTCCCGCCTCGGCACAAGGCTGCCAGTGGGTCCTCCCGGCGGATCTCGGGAACCACCGGCCAACTCGGAAGCAATCCGTGGCGAGCGTTGCCACGCTCCGGCCAATTCAGCCTGTATATCGCCATCAATGTTTATTTGCTGAATCAACCTTGCTGCACGATCCCGTCACCCATCTGAACTTTCTGAGTTTTGACGGATACCGGGAGGCCGTCTGGCGCGTCTTACGAACGTTGGAGTCACATTGTCCTGTGCGCTCCGCATCCACTGAACGTCCGCAACCCGACATGAAACTCCTTCCCGACCGCCTTCGCCATCCCTTCGTGGCCGCTTTGATGGGCCTTTTTGTCGCGTCCCTCCCCGTACTCGCCCAAAACACCCCGGGGGCCGAAGCGCCCGCCGGAAATGACGAGCGACGCACCCGCCGCGAGTTCAACCCGGAAGAAATGCGCAATCGGATGTCGGCCGCGTTGCGGGAGCAATTTCAAGTCGAGGACGACGCCGAATGGGCCATCATCTCGGAACGAATCCAGAAGATCGCCGAGTTGCGACGCGCCAGTGGTGGAGGGCTCGCCGCTACCATGGCCATGCGCAGCATGGGCTCACAGCCTGGGCGCGGAGAGTTTCCCGGTGCCGGTGCACGCGGTCGGATGGGTGGCGGTGTCAGCCCTGAAACCGAAGCCTTGGTGGCTGCCGTGAAGTCCAAGGCACCTGACGCAGAGTTAAAGGCCCGTCTCGAACGGGTTCGCGAGGTCCGCAAGGCGAACGAGGCGAAGCTCACCGAAGCGCAGGAAGAGCTTCGCGCCGTGCTCAATCTTCGCCAGGAGGCCATCGCGGTGGTCTCTGGTCTGCTGCCTTGACCTGACTCGATGTCGCAACGTTCTGCTTCCAGCGCCCTGCCGGACCTGATGGTCCGGATGATCGCCAATCGCCAGCTGACCGAGACCGACGCGCGCGCCCACCTTGCGCGCCCAGCGGCGAACGCGCCGCTCGATGAGGCGGTCATTCTACGCTGGTTGGCGGCGGAATACGGCGTTGGCTTTACCGATCTCGACGGCTGCGAACCCGAGAAGCAGGTCCTCGCTCTCTTCCCCGCGCGTCTCCTGCTTCGCGAAGAAATCCTCCCTCTCCGCCGCCTGGCCAACGGGACCATCGAGGTGGCCACCGCCCGCCTCTTCGCCACCCGGTCGCTCGATGGCCTGAAATCGCTCACCGGGCTTCGTCTCCTGCCCGTGCTCGCGCCTTCGGAGAATGTTCAGCGCGAACTGAAGAAAAACCTCGGCGTCGGCGCAGATACCATCGGCACGCTCGACGACGAGACGGATCTGCAGGTCGTCGACGACGATGGTTCCGCCGACAACAATCTGGACAACGCCGCCGAGGACGCGTCCATCATCCGTTTCGTCAACCAAGTCCTCAAGGACGCGATCGATCTGCGTTCATCCGATGTGCACTTGGAACCGTTCGAGGACGAACTGAGGATCCGCTACCGGATCGATGGCGTGCTCCAGGAGGTGCCGGTGCCAGCTCAAATCAAGCGCTTCCAGCCAGCCATCGTCGCCCGCGTCAAAATCCTCAGCCATCTCAATATCGCCGAAAAGCGTCTGCCCCAGGATGGACGCATCAAGGTTCGCATCGATGCCGCCGAGGTCGATATCCGCGTCTCGATCATTCCCATGCTTCATGGTGAGGCGGTGGTCATGCGGTTGCTCCGGCAAAATGCCGCCCTGCTCGGCATCCGCGAACTCGGCATGGGGCCACGCGAACTCTCCAGTCTCGAACGTGTCCTCCGGTTGCCCCACGGCATCGTCCTTGTCACCGGTCCAACCGGCAGCGGCAAGACCTCAACCCTCTACACCGCACTCCAGGAAATTAACGACTCCGAGCGCAAGATCATCACCATCGAGGATCCCATCGAGTACCAACTGCGAGGCGTCAATCAGATCCAGGTCTCGGAAAAGTCCGGCCTGACCTTCGCCCGCGGACTGCGCTCGATTCTGCGCCATGACCCCGATGTGATCCTCATCGGCGAAATTCGCGATCAAGAAACCGCCCAGATCGCCGTGCAGGCTTCGCTCACCGGGCATCTGGTCTTCTCCACCCTCCATACCAACGACGCCCCCGGCGCAATCACCCGGCTCGTCGACATGGGCATCGAACAGTACCTCGTCGCTTCATCCCTCGAGGCCGTGCTCGCCCAGCGGCTGGTGCGCCTTCTCTGCCCTCACTGCAAGTCCCCCGACCACACCCCGACCGCCCGGGCATTCAAGGCAGAATTGGGCGTCGCCGACTCCGCCACGGTCTATCGTGCAGTCGGATGCCGGGAATGTCGGCAAACCGGCTACCATGGGCGGCGCGCAATCTTCGAGTGGATGGACACCAGCGCGGAAATCCGGCAGCTCATCCTGCGCTCCGCCTCAGCCGATGCCCTTCGCGACGCCGCCAGTCGATCCGGCATGCGCACGCTCGCAGAAGACGGTCGGCGTCTGGTCGAGGAGGGTCTGACCACCATCGAGGAAGTCCTCAGCGTCACCCCCACCAATGAGTTCACCCACCGGGCAGCGTCGTCGCCATCCCCAACCTGATGCCCGCCTTTGCCTACAAAGCCTTGGAATCCAATGGAGCGCTCGTCGAGGGGACGATCGAGGCCGGCGGCCGTCAACAGGCGCTGCAGCAGATCGAGGGCAAGGGTCTTCGCACCGTCCGCTTGACCGAGAAGGCGTCAAGCCCCGCCTCGGCCAAGCCTGCCGGTCGCACGTCCCGGGATGATGCGGCCAACTCAACGGCCGCCGGAGCTGCGGGCGAAGGCAAGGCGTGGGCGTTTCCCCAGTCAGGACGGATCACCGCCCGGATGCTGGAAAACTTCACCCGCCTCCTCTCCAGCCTGCTGGCCGCCGGGGTCCCTTTCAGCCGGGCCTTGGTGATTCTCCACCGCGAAGCGGTCGCACCGGCCGCCAAGGCCAAGTGGAAGGAGATCCACGATCTGGTCGTCGACGGCTTGTCGCTTTCCTCCGCGATGGCACGATCCCCGGAAACATTTCCCCGGGTCTACGTCGCGATGGTCGAGGCCGGTGAGGCGGGCGGATTCCTCGACGTGGTCCTCGGTCAGATCGCCGATTTCCAGGCCCGCGAAAAGGAATTGAAGTCCAAGGTCGTGGCCGCGCTGGTGTATCCGGCCGTGCTCCTCGTGCTCGCCCTCGCGGTGATCATCTTCCTGCTCGTTTTCTTCATCCCGCGATTTCAGCTGGTCTTCAAGGGTTTCAACGCCGAACTGCCGCTGATCACGCAGGCGATCGTCGCCACCAGCGAGGTCGTTCGCAACTACGGGATCATCGTCGCGATCGTGCTCGGCGGAATCATTTTCGCCCTGCGCGGATGGTTCGTTTCCGACCGGGGGCGCCGCTCCTGGGAGGGCACGCTGCTGCGTTTGCCGGCCATCGGTCCGCTGATCGCCCAATACGCCATGGCTCGTTTCTGCCGCATGCTCGGCACGCTGATCGGCGCCGGAGTCTCCCTGATCAGCGCCCTCAATGTCGCCCGGCGCTCGATCGGCAATCAGATCCTGGTCGATGCCGTCAACGCCTCGATCGAACGCGTCAAGGAGGGCCAGCCCCTCGGAACCAGCCTGGCCAAAAATCGCGAACTTTTCCCCGGCGCGGTCATCGAGATGATCTCGGTCGCCGAGGAATCGGGCCGGCTCGATCGCGAACTTGTCCGCATCGCCACCACCACCGAGGCCGATCTCGACCGACAGCTCAAGACCGTCGTCTCGCTGGCCGAACCGGTGATGCTGTTCCTGATCGCGGCCTTCGTCGGCACGATCTTCATCGGCATGCTCATCCCGATCTTCTCGCTCCAGGACCATATCCGCTGATTTCCGCCATGCACTTCCCTTCACGCACCCAACGCCCCCTCCGCTCCCGCCGCGGATTCACGCTCGTCGAGCTGCTGCTCGTCCTTGTGATCCTCGGCACGCTCGCCGCCCTCGTGCTGCCGAAGTTCACCGGACGCACCGAACAGGCACGCGTCACCGCTGCGCAAACCCAGATCGCGACGTTTGGCACCGCTCTGGACTCCTACGAGGTGGACACCGGCAGCTACCCCTCGGGCAGTGCCGGCCTGCAGTACCTCATCGCACCCCCGAACGATGTATCCGGATGGCGGGGACCCTACCTCAAGAGCGACATTCCGCTCGATCCGTGGGGACACTCCTACCTCTTCGAGTTTCCGGGCCGGCTTAATCCCAGCGGCTACGATCTCCGTTCCGCCGGACCCGACGGGCAGAACAATACCGCGGATGACATCGTCAACGGCACCGCATCCACGCGCTGAACTCGGTCAGGCGGGCCCGCGGGGCTTCACCTTGATCGAGCTCATCCTCGTGATGGCTCTGCTGGCCATCGCCGCCAGCGTTTCCGCACCGCGGATGGCGTCGTTCTTTCGCGGTCGCGCCTTGGACCAGGAGGCCCGGCGGCTCCTCGCGCTGACCCACTACGGCGCCAGCCGCGCCGCCGCCGAGGGCGAGTCGGTGCGGCTTTGGATCGATCCAGCCGCCGCCACGTACGGCTTGGAGCGGGAGGACGGATCCCGACGCGTGGACGAACGTGCACTGGTCTACGTGCTCCATCGCGACGTGGTCATCGAATCCGAGGTCTCCCACGCCGTCCAACCTTACGAGGAGGTCGAAGCCGCGCGTCCCGTCACCACCACCCGCGAGGGAATCCTTTTTCTTCCGGATGGCCTGATTGATCCCTCAAGCACCCAACGCATCACGGTGCGCCAGGGCGACGAGGGTGCGATCTCGCTCGTGCTCATGCCCAACGGCCTCGCCTACGAACTGATCCATGAAGACCGCATCCCCACGCGCTGATCGTCGTCTGTTCGGTTTCACGCTCGCGGAGGTGCTGGCCGCGCTCACCTTGATGGCCATCGTCATTCCCGTGGCGATGGAGGGAATGAGCATCGCCAGCCGCGCCGGCAGTCTCGGACAGCGCAAGGCGGCCGCCACGAGGGTGGCCCAGCGCGTGTTGAATGAACTGCTCGCGACCGGCCAAATCGTCTCTTCCGGTCAGAGCGGCACCGCCTCGGAAGATACCCAGAACTTTCAGTGGCGCATGGAAACCGACGCCTGGACCATCGACGCCCTCGAGGTGGTCACGGTCAGCGTTTCCTTCCAGCTCCAGGGCAGCCCCTTCGAGGTCAGCGTCAGCACCCTGCATGATCCGGCAGCCGCCACCACCGTAGCCTCAGCCGGCCTCTAGCCCATGACCGCGCACCGACCCCTCCCTCTTTCGTCACGCACCGGGGCGCCATCCAAAACGGCTGCGTCCGTCCGCTCCCCCGCCGGTTTCACCCTCATCGAAGTCATTCTCGCGACCGCCGTCTCCGCGGTGGTGCTGGTCGTCATCCAAACCGTCTTTTTTGGAGCACTCCGCTTGCGCACGACGACGAGCGACCGCATCGAGGCCGATCTCGCCCTGCACCGCACGCTTGAAATTGTGCAACGGGACCTTCGCGGGATCATGCTGCCGGGCGGCACGCTCTCGGGCGAGCTCCAGACGTCCCTCAACCTCAGCCTGAGCTCAAATGTCGCCGGCGAACGCATCGGCCCTGATTTTTACTGCGATACCGGAAGGATCGACGCTTGGTCCCCGTTCGCCGACGTGCAGCGCGTTGCCTACTACCTGGCTCCCACCAGCGGCGGCGGCAACACCTTCGAGCTGGTCCGGTCCGTCTCGCGCAACCTCCTCCCCGCCTTGGCCGAGAGTTCGGAAGAGCAGACCTTGCTCGGTCGGATTGCTCACGCGGGGTTCGAATTCTTTGACGGATCCGGATGGACCCCGGACTGGGACTCGGCTGTCACCGCGACCCTCCCCACGGCCATCCGCTTCTCCATCCAGCTCGTCGCGAGCGAAGCCAACGGCCAGGCGGGTCAACCCATCGAACTGGTGGTTCCCGTCTTCGTCACCTCTCCCGGATCGGTCACCCCGAGCCTCGCCGCCGCTTCCCCATGAGGTCGAACCCGGTCCGCCCTTTCCAGAGCTGGAATCGACGCACGCGCGGTTCGGTCCTGATCATCGTGCTCTGGATCTGCTTCGGTCTCGTCGCGCTGGTGATCTATTTCGCCCATGCGATGAGCACGGAGCTGCGGGCCGCGGACAATCGCTCCGTCAATCTGGCCGCACGCGAGGCCGCCGATGGCGGCACGCGTTATGTCGCCTACGTCCTCAGCCAGTACGGTTCCGACGGGCTCCCTCCCCTTTCGACCGACTACGAGGCCGAAGCGCTGCCGGTCGGTAAATCCACCTTTTGGATCATTGGCCGTGATCCGGACCTCGCGTCCTCCAATGAACCCTATTTCGGGCTGGTCGACGAGGCGTCCAAACTCAACCTCAACACCGCCAGCCGGACGATGCTTGAAGCGCTGCCGGACATGACTCCACAACTGGCCGGCGCGATTCTCGACTGGCGCGACTCCAACCAGAATGTCGGAGAAAACGGCGCCGAGGACGAAACCTACTCCCGCCTCGATCCGCCCCGGCGGGCGAAGAACGCACCCTTCGAGACCATCGATGAACTCCGACTGGTCTTCGGCGCGACGCTCGATCTGCTCTATGGTGAGGACTTGAACCGCAACGCGGTGCTTGATCCCAACGAGGACGACGGGGAAGAGTCGCTCCCGGTCGATGATCGCAACGGTCAACTTCGCCGCGGTTTGCTCGATCACCTGACCGTCTACAGTGCCCAGCCCAACACCCGGCGCGATGGTTCCCGACGCATTGACGTGACCTCGACGGCGGCCCGTCCACGCTTGTCGCAGCTCCTGATGGAGAAGTTCGGCGCCGCCCGCGCCGGAGAAATCAACACAGCCATTCAGGGCCGGGAGCTGACCAGCGCCGCCGAACTGATGGTTCGCGGGAGATTGACTCCGGCGGAGTATGACCAGGTACACGCCGATCTCACCGCCTCCTCCGGCGCTGTCGTCCGCGGTCTGATCAATCTCAACACGGCCGACGAGATCGTGCTCGCCTGCATTCCCGGAATCGGCGCCGAAGGTGCACAGAGCGTGGTGAACTACCGGCTGAGCCATCCCACCGGACAGACGTCCATCGGCTGGTTGTCCGAGGTTCTGGATCCCGCGAGCATCATTCGGGCCGGGCCCTTTATCACGGGACAATCCTACCAGTATTCCGCCGACATCGCCGCGGTGGGTCCCAACGGAAGGGGATACAGCCGCGTACGCACGATCCTCGATCACAGTGCAGGGACTCCGCGCATGATCTATCGACAGGATCTCACGAGTCTCGGTTGGTCCCTCGGAGAGAGTGTCCGCGAAGTCGCCCGCCTCCCCCAAGCCCGATGAATTCCCAGGAGAACGTCTGAATGAAGTGGTCCAGTCAGTCCCGTCCCCAATCGATCCTCGGCCTCGTGCTGGAGGATAAATTTCTTCGTGTCGCCTTCGTCGACCTCGGAGCGGCCGGCGAGGCCGGTTCGCCGGGCGTGTCGCTTCCCTTCGACCTCGAGCGGTCCCCGCCGGACGATCTCGCGCGAGACCTGCGCGCCGCGCTCGCCGGCCTCCGTTCACGCGAGCGTCGCTGCGTGGTCGGGCTACCCGCGGACTGGACCGTGGCGGTGTCGGGTGCGGCGCCTGAATTGTCACCGGGAGACCTTGAGAGTCTGCTCGCCCTCGAAGCGGAAAAGGGGTTCCCCTGCGACCCGGCCGACCTCCAGATCGTCCGCTCGCACCAGCAGATCGGCGTCCATCACCATGTCACCCAGTACGGGATCCAAACCGAGCGCATCCTCCGTCTCGAAACCGTCTTGAGGGCCGCGGGACTCCGGCCCGCAAGTTTCACCCTGACCCTCGCCGCACTGGGCCCGGTACCCACCCCGGTCGAAGCCGGCCAATTGACCGTCCTGATCGGGCCATCAACGATCTCGGTCGCCTACGCCGTGGGAGGTGGTCTGGCCCAAGTTCGCGCCTTGGGCGCCGGGCTCGACGACGGATCCAGCGTCATCCGCGAGTTGCGCATCACCCTGGAGGAAATCCCGGCCGACCTGCGTTCATCGCTCTCCGCTGTCACGTTGGTGGGGCCGGACGAGTCCACCCGCAGTCTCTCAAGCACGCTGGCTCCACTCAGCGGTTTCACGCATCTCACCCTCGGATCGCGCCCGATGATGCCCGAGGCGGTTCCGGAGGTGCTTGCCCAACGCTGGCTGCGGCGCGAATCGGAACTGCCTGAATTCCTCCCGCCGCGTCCGAGTCGCTGGAAACAATGGCTGCGGCACACCAACACCCGGCGCCTCGGCACCGCCCTCGCCGCAGCCGCCGCCTGTGTCCTGGTCGTCATTGGTCTTTTCGGCTGGCAGGAGTACCGCGCCTGGTCCCTGCGCCAGGAATGGTCGCGGATGAAGGCGGACGTGGAGGCGCTCACCGCGGTGCAGGAGCGGATCCGCGAGTATCGTCCCTGGCACGACACGTCATTCACCACCCTGTCCACCCTCAAGCTCGTCACCGATGTCTTCCCGGAGACCGGGTCCGTCACCGCCAAGTCGATCGAGATCAAGGGACACTCCACCGTCTCAATCACCGGTTCGACTCGGGAAAACGCCGCCTTGCTCGAGTCGCTCGATCGCCTGCGCCAGCGTCCCGAGGTGAGCAATCTCAAGATCGAGCAGATTCGCGGCAAGTCGCCCGCGCAGTTCACTTTCACCTTTCAACTCAGTCGGACACCCCGGACATGACCGTGCCTCAACGTCAGCGCTGGATGATCATCATTGCCGCGAGCACGGTTGGACTTCTCGTGCTTGATCGCCTCGTCATCACCCCGCTGACCGCCCACTGGAAGCAGCGCTCCGACGAAATCGCCGTCCTGCAACGCTCCATCGCTGCCGGACGCGGCGTCACCGAGCGCAAGGAACGTACGGAAAGCCTCTGGAAGGAAATCCAGAGCGGAAGTTTGCCGGCCGATGCAGCCACCGCGGAACAGACGGTGCTCTCGGCGTTCGATCAGTGGGGGCGCGCCAATCGAATCGATGTGGCGTCGATCAAGCCCCAGTGGAAACGCGGCGCCTCGGCCAAGTACTCCCTGCTTGAGTGCCGCGTGGATGCAGCGGGCTCACTCTCCAACCTGTCCCGGCTGATCTACGATGTGGAGCGCTCCCCTCTGGCGCTTCGCGTGGATTCGATCGAATTGTCCGCCCGTGACGAACAGGGGCAGACGCTCTCTCTCGGCCTGATCGTCAGCGGTCTGCGACTCACCACCTTGGAGGCCCGGCCATGACGCGCGCGCTGACTCCTCTCCACGGATTTGGACGGTTGGTTCTGCCGGCCTGGCTGTTCCTTCTCATGGTCCTCGCGCTGTCGGCGAGCGCCCAGCGTTCCCAGGAAAGTTCGTCCGCCCCCACTGGATCCAACGGATTCGATGCCTTCCGCTCCATCGGCGATCGCAATATCTTCAATCCGAACCGACTTCCCCACGTGGTCCGGGCTTCCGGCTCGGAATCAACCGGCCCGGTCACCGAGGCGATTTCCTTTGTCGGTACGCTGCAATCGGAGAAGGGCGTCTTCGCCTTTTTCGATGGCACCGATCCGCGTCACCGGCAGGTCCTGAGGGTCGGCGGCGAAATCGCCGGCTTCACCGTGAAGTCCATTGAGGCTCAGTCAGCGACGTTCGAAAGCCAGGCGGGATCCCTCACACTCAAGGTCACCGACCAATTGCAACGCACCCCGGGTTCAGATTGGAAGGTGTCCGCCGCACCCGCGTCCCCGGAGGGCGAACGTCTCTCAGGGACCAGTCCGCTGACGTCCGACGAACGCCAGACGTCCTCAGCTTCGGCCGATGTCTCGGAAACGCTGCGTCGCCTGAAGGAAAAACGCAAAAAACAGCTTAAGGAATGAAAACCCACCTGCTCCCCCGCATCCTCGCATTCGGTCTCGCCGTCATCCCGCTGGTCGCCGGGGCCCAGACGTCCCCGGACACCGAGCCTTCCGCCGCCACCGGCAAACCCGCCGACGCCGGATTGCGCTTCAATTTCCGCGGCGCCCCGCTGGAAACCGTGCTCAACTACCTGAGCGAGGCGGCCGGTTTCATCATTGTCCTGGAAACACCCGTGCGCGGCACGATCGATATGTGGAGCGCACAGCCTGTCTCCAAACTCGAGGCGGTCCAGTTGCTGAATCTGGCGCTGAACAAAAACGGGTACACCGCCACCCTGCAGGAACGCACCCTCGTGGTCGCCTCGAAGGACGAGGCGAAGAAGCGCACGATCCCGATCCGCACGGGCAACGACCATCGGGAAATCCCCGCCAATGCCGAGATGGTCATGCAGGTGATTCCCCTCCGTCACATCACCGCCGCCAAGGTCGCCACCGACATCGCCACCCTCATCCCTTCAAGCGCCACCCTGACCGCGAACGAGGACAGCAATTCATTGGTCGTGACGGATACCAATCTGAACGTCCGGCACATCGTCGAAATCGTCTCGGCGCTCGATCTTTCAGTTCAGAGCGATTCCACCCTGCGCATCTTCAAGCTGCAGAACGCGGACCCGAACGAACTCGCGGATCTGCTGTCCAGCCTCTTCCCGACCACCACCTCCGGCGGTGGCACCGGCGGCGGCGCGGGTGCCAGCAGCTTCAGTTTCCCCGGAATGCCTCCGGGGCTGGCGGCGGCAATCGCTTCGCGCAGCGGACAGGGTGGAGGCGGTCGCACGTCCCGCAACTCCTCCCCCTCCAGAACCAGCGCGGCCACCATGGTCATGGCCGTACCGGATCCACGGACACAGTCGGTCATTGTCACCGCGTCCAAGGACATGATGTTCCAGATTGCCGAAATCGTCGCCCAGCTCGATGCGAGCAGCGCGAGAAAACAGAAGGTCTTTGTCTACACGCTGGAAAATGCCGACGTGAGCCAGGTCGAAAACGTCCTGCGGGACCTCTTTCAGACCAACGGCGCCCGCAGTTCTTCCTCAAACCAGAGCGATCCGCTGACCAACCGCGCCGCGAGCAACAACCAACAAACCGGCGGCAACTTCATGAACAACTCGTCCGGCGGCCCCCGCTGATCCGGCGGCGCCACCGATGCGCAAACCCGGCGTCGACGGCGCGCCTCCCTCCACCCGATCCAGGCCTCTTTCCGTATCCTCTCTCTTTTGACATGAAGCATCTTCCACTTTTGCGACTGGCCCTTGCCGGCGCCCTTCTCGCGAGCTCGGGTGTCGCGTTTGCCCAGCAGACCAACCGCAACACCCGCGGGACCACGACCAACCGGGCGACGACCAATAACAACAACAACGCCGCGCGCCGGCCGACCTCCGGGGGTGCGCGCTCCGGCGGCGACCGTCAGTACCAGAATTCAACGATGGTCGGCGACGCCACGATCACCAGCAATGCGGAGACCCGCCGGATCATCGTCGTCACCGACGATGAGACCAACGAGAACATCCGGCAGGTGATCGAGAGCCTGGACCAGCCCAAACCGCAGGTGCTGATCAACGTGGTCTTCCTCCAGATCACCCACAACAAGGACATCGACCTCGGAACCGAGCTGACCCACCAGGGAACCTATCTGGGCAACAATCTCGTCTCCACCGCAACGACCCTGTTCGGCGCACCGCAGACGGGTGGATTCTACAACCTGGTCAACGGCGACATCAACGCGACCATCCACGCGCTCTCCACGGTCGGCAAAACCGAGATTCTCTCGCGTCCGTCCATCCTGGCGCGTAGCAGCCAGCAGGCGACCATCATGGTTGGCCAGGAGGTGCCGTTCATCACGAATTCACGGATCAGCGACACCGGCCAGACCACCAACACAGTTCAGTATCAGGACATCGGCATCATCCTCCGGGTGACCCCGTTCATCACCTCGGAGGGGCTCGTCGAAATGATTGTCACTCCGGAAATCTCCGCCCTGAGCGACCGCACGGTGGCCATCTCGGACACGGTGAATACGCCGGTGATCGACAAACGCTCCGCCGACACGGTGGTGGTCACTCCGAGCGACCGCACCGTGGTCATTGGTGGATTGATCTCCAATCAGATGACGAATCAGGACAGCAAGGTGCCGATCCTCGGGGACATCCCGATTCTCGGGCACTTGTTCAAGCGCACCGCGAAGCAGAACTCGAAGACGGAACTGCTGATCTTCCTGACACCCCACGTGGTTCAGCACCCGGAAGATCTCTCGAAGCTGACCGAGATCGAACGGGGGAAGCTCGAACTCAAGTCGAGCACCTTCCGACCGGAAGACGTGAACAAATACCTCGGTAAGCCCTGAACGGGCTCGTCAGAAGCTCGGCACCAGCACCACGGTCTCGCCCGGCGCGGCCTGGTAGTTCTCGCCGTTGCTCCAAATCAGATCGTTGATCAGGAGTTTGAAAACCACCGGATCCTTCGATGGAGGTAACGTGATCTTCCATTGATCGTCGGCCGCGCAATCCATCGCGACTCCGGAGGTCCAGCTCAAGCCGGCACCTTCGCCACGGACAAACAGGAGATTCCCGAATCCGATGTCGATTTGCGCCATCACCGTGGACCCCACGGGCGCGGGAGCCGGGACCCCGGCAACCGGCTTTTTCATGCTGGGCAAAGCCACCGGAATCGCCTTGGGTGCCTCAGGAGCCTTTTTCTTGGGAGCCACGGTCTTCATTACCGGCTTGGCTTCCGCAACCTTCGCCGGGGCGACACTTGTTTTGACAGGTTTGACCTGTGGGGCGGCAGGTTTGACAGACTTTGTGCTCTTCTTGCTCATGGTGTTAATCGTTTGAAATTCCGACCGGACGAGTATGTCCGGTCGGCAGCACCTCGATCAACAGCAAAGTCAGGACCAAGATTCCGGGAATTGGAATTTTTCCTGTTTGTCACCCAACCGCCGATCCCGCCAATCAGGGCTCCGGACGCAGCGACTTCAAATCGCTCTCCAATTCGGACTGCAGACGCCTGAGTCGCTCACCCACCTCTTCGCTGGCAGCCTGCCGGGTTTTCTGTTGGTCGAGCTTTTGTCGCGTCTCCTGCCGAATCTGCTGGATTCGCGTCAAAGATGCGCGATGGCCCTCATTGAAGACCAGGAGCCGGTCCGCCAGGGCATCACACCGCGCTCCGAGCGCTTCCAACTGGAGAAGGCGGTCGTGGATCTCCCGGACGTCCTTGGTCATGGTGCGGATGTTCGACTCCACGTCGCCCTTACGGTCCTCGGCGAGTTTGTCCTCGAGCAGGATCGCCCGGCAGCGGCCCACGGTCGCAGTCGCCTCACCGACCGCGGTTCGGGCTTCGGCCAGATACGTGCCCACGCGCACCTGGGCGGCTTCACGACGCTCGTTGAGGGCGGCAACCAAGGTTCCGTGTTTGGCCAGCTCCTGCTCCGTCTGCGCCACATCCTTGAGCAATGCATCCGTCTTCTGGATCAAGTCCGAACGCAGGTCGGCCGACTGCTGGATCGAGTCGCGCGCGCGCCCGAGCGTATGCTCGAAATATTGCATCGCGACGACGGTCGCCTTCCGCGCCTCTTCGCTTTCGTATTTAGAATGTCGATATACGCCGACTCCTCCGCCCATCGCCAGCAGCGCGGACACCGTCGAACCAAGGCTCACCAGCAACTTTGTGGTCATTGTCGTCCTCCCAATTCACTCTCGATCGCGCGCGTGTCGTGCTCCAGGGATTGGAGCGACTGCCGGCTCGCGGTGATGATCCTGAGGGTTTCAAATTCGAGATTGGCGACGGCCGCCTTGTCCAAGCGGTCCGCGACCCCAAGACGACGCAGTTCCGCGAGCAGGGGCATGAGCTCGCGCCGGATCTTGACCGCATACTTCTGCAGAGTCCGTCCCTGTTCATAATCGAGCGCGAGCGTGGCCGTGCGCGCATTCAACCGAACCAACTGACGCGTCAAGTCAACCAGACTGCCGAGAAGCTCGGTCTCAACGATGGCCAGCCACGAGTTCGTCGAAACTGAACCGGAGATACCCGCGACAATGTCCTTTTCGGCAGGAACCTCCTTCACGCCAAGACGCTCGCTGCCCACGTAATCCCCCACCTCGCCAATGATCTCTCCCGGATTCTTGTCGTCCGGAAGCTGCTGGATCCGGGTGAGGATGCCATCATAACCACTCATCGCCGAATCGATCGCATCGATTGTCCCTTGGATCTCATCCGCCAAGGTCAACGCCGGTTTCGCCGCCGGTTGCACCGGCGATGGAAGCATCGGCGCAGATGCCTTCGGGGGAGTCGAACACCCGACGAGCACAAGCGCGGCGATGGTCGCAACGCTACCGGTTAATCCAAGATTGGACATAGGCAATACACCCTAGACTCAACCGAAATTGCTACTTCCCCCCATTGGATGCAAGCCGAGAGACGTCGACCGTCACAAATTTCCCTCAAATCAGCGTCCACCCCTGATTCACCGAGCCACCGGTAGGCACGCACCTAATTGATTGTATTCTAAAAACTTCAATGAGTCCCGGATGCGGCCGAAATTCTCCACAACTACCCCAAACAGTCGTAGTTTATGCAAAAGCCAACCTCGATTATATGAAAGCCTTCACTTCGTTTCTTATCGCGGGCGCAATCACCACCGTCTTCCTCGCCGTCACGGTGACTTTCCCCGTTGTTCTCCTCCCTGCGTTCATCGCCTATGTCAGCCTCTTGGCCATCTTGACCGCGGTCCACGACTATACGAGGCGTCCCCATTTGCGAAACTGACGCCGGTTTCGCTCCGCCCGAGGGAGTTTGATTTTCTGAGTGTTCCCAAGGGACGTGGTCCGGAGACGTTCACGCTCCGGTGAATGGCATATGCGCCGGACGCGAGGCTGCCTGATCGAGGTGCCGCAGTTGCGTTGCTGGGTTCGTTCGTTCTCTTTCGCCGGGATGATTTTGCCGCACTCCAACGACAGACCTCCCCCTCGAAATCGACTGCGTTTCTGGCCGGCATGGTGGATTCTTGGCCTCGCGGCGGTG
>Ga0163144_10001855_pt1 | contig 49496 bp, 31 predicted proteins | sample OliLak19BULKMAT1_FD_123175 | JGI IMG/M metagenome (GOLD analysis project Ga0163144, IMG submission 123175) | Freshwater microbial mat bacterial communities from Lake Vanda, McMurdo Dry Valleys, Antarctica - Oligotrophic Lake LV.19.BULKMAT1 | ecosystem: Environmental > Aquatic > Freshwater >... | reverse complement strand
TGCTTCACCCATCGCGTGATCTCCTGGGGGTCCGTGGAATGCCACTCACACTCCATGAAACCCCGCGAATCACGCGATGTTTTTCACGCTTTTAAAACGGCAGGGTGAATAAGACGGGTTAAGGACACCAAGAAGCTGGAGATTGCCCCTGCGGGACGACTACACTTTGAGTGGGCAATGCACGATAGTATTTACCTTGAATCCATGGCAGAGGTTACTCCTCTGCTGGACTCCGAGACGTGCGAGGTGATCAAGATATGCCTTGCCGACGGAAGGCCGGAGCAAAGGCGCAAAGCGATAAAGACGTTCATCAAGTACTTGCTGGATGAAGACCGTCGGTACTGCATAGTTCCGAATCATCCCGTCTATAGGCGGCAGGCCGCTATCGAGGAAGAGCTGCAGCGTTTGGCGAGGAACTTTGACGTGCCGACCTTATGCGGCGGAGGTCCGCGATACGTGCGACACCTTGGAAAGATCAAGACATGGAACATCGAGAAGGGCTATGGATTCATCAGGCAAGATCTCGACGTTCATGATGCATTTGCACATATCCGGGATTTTTCTTGCAATCTGAGCGGGGACATTGCAATCCCAGAAGGAACGAGTGTCGAATACGATCTCGCGGATGGAACCGAGCCAGACAAGCCAAAGGCGCTCAACATTTTGCCATTCAACTGGTCGCCAGGCGGTTAGAGATGCATCGCGCGGCGCGGCTTATACTCTGTCCTCATCGACGCGCTGAAATCCCATCGGCGTGAGGCCTACATTACGTCGGTAGCCTTTGATCCGATAAGTCGACACTCGTGGCTCGCCTTGCAACGCGTGCCCGCGAAATCGCCGGCACCTACACAAAGCTCTGCAACACTTCCGGCAGCGCCGGCCGGTGGTGGCCGGGCGTCACGCAGCAGCTAGCTCGGCCTCGGCTTGCGCCGCGCATGGCCCCAAAGTCGCCGAAGAGGTTGGCGAGCGGAGCTTCCGCTTCAATCTGCGTATTGCGGTCGCAGGGTTAGAAGCACGAGGGATGTACGGCGTGGACCCAGCGCGAACGGCCCGCGAGCGCGGCCGGCGCGGGGATTTGCACGATCGGGCCGTGCGGTAGGTCCCGCTTGCCGAGCGGGAACTTTGAGTCAGGGCAGCGCGTTGCATGGCACAGATCCCGCTCGGCAAGCGGGATCTACTTTTAACTGCTCGTTTGGCCACCCGCAGCGGAATGGAAAACCGATCTCGCTGTCACGAAACCGGGAAGCTTACGCATCCGGCTCGCCAATGGATGCAAGATCCCGTCGGGCCGCCGGGACCTACACAAAGCTCTGCAACACTTCCGGCGGGGCCGGGCCGTAGTGGCTGGGGGTCATGCTGCAGCTTGCTCGACCTTGGCTCAGCCCGCGCATGGCGCCGGAGTAGCCGAAGAGGTTGGCGAGCGGGGCTTCCGCTTCAATCTGTGTGTTGCGGCCACGGGGTTGGGTTTGGCGGATCGTGGCCCGCCGCTGTTGCAGGTCGCTCACGAAGTCGCCCATGTACTCCTCGGGCGTGATGATGTCGAGCTTCATGATCGGCTCCAAGAGCACGATGCCCGACTCGGTGAGCGCTTTGTGGAAGGCGTCGGCCGCGGCGCGGCGGAAAGCGATCTCGGTGCTTTCGATGTCGCGCGATTCGGCGCCGGTGACGGTCAGCCGCACTCGCAAGAGTGGAAAGCCCAGCGAGCCGCCGCCTTCGGCCTGTTGCGTGAGCGTATCGAGCACGGCGGTGAGCAGCGCGGGGGCCAGCGCGACATCGGGCGAGTTGCCGACGGTGACGGGCTTGTCGCCTTCCAAAGGCTCCAGCCGCAGGCGGACGCGCGCGAACAGGGCCTGCCCACTGACGGTTTGATTGCACTCGCCGGTGACCTCGGATGTGCGGGCGACGGTCTCGCGATAGCTGACGCGGGGCTTATGGACGCGAACGTTGAGCTTGAAATCGCGCAGCAGGCGGTGTTTGATCACTTCCAAGTGCAGCTCGCCCATGCCGCTGATGAGCGTCTGGCCGGTCTCGGCGCTTTCGAGCGCGCGGAAGGTGGGGTCTTGCCGCTTGAGCATGTCCAGAGCGTCGGCCAGCTTTTTGCGGTCGGCCGAGGTCTCGGGCTCGATGGCCATGCTGATGACGGTTTCGGGAAACTCGATCGATTCGAGCAGAATCGGGTGCTTGGTGTCGCAGAGCGTGTCGCCAGTGATCGAGTGCCGCATGCCGACCAGGCCCACGATATCGCCGGCCTCGGCCGCTTCGACTTGCTCTTCTTTCTTGGTGGCGTGGATGTGCCAGAGCTGCGAGATGTTCTCCTTGACGTCCTTGCCCGGATTGAGCGCGCGGCTGTTGGCCTTGAGCACGCCGGAATAGATGCGGACCCAGAACATGTCGCCCGTTTTGGCGGGCAGCACCTTGAAGACCAGGCCGCAGAAGGGCTCGCTGGGGGAGGGCTTGCGGCGTTCGACGGGGGCCTCGCCGTCCTTGGTTTTGGCCAAGCCGCGGCCTTCGACCGGCGGCACGTCCAGCGGGCTGGGCAGGTAGTGCTGCACGCCATCGAGCACGGGCTGCACGCCGATGCCGTGCAGGGCCGAGCCGCAGAGCACCGGCTGGAGCTGCATGTGGATCGTGGCTTCGCGCAGCACGCGGCGGATGAGCGGCACGGGGATGGGCTCTTCTTGCAGGGCCAGCTCCATCAGCTCGTTGCTGTAGTCGTAGAGCTTTTCCAGCATGGCGTGACGCCACTTTTCGGCGCGGGGCCGCAATTCGGCCGGAATTTCCTGGTCGACGATGTCTTTGCTCTGGCGATCCCCGCCGAACGTGCGGTAGGTCATTTCGATCAGATCGATGACGCCGCGGAAGGGATCGGCCACGTGCGGCGGACCCTGCCCGACGGGGATTTGCACGGGCACGGGGTTGGCTTGCAGCCGCTTGACCATTTCGGCCAGGACGTCCTCGAAATCGGCCCCTTCGCGATCCATCTTGTTGATGAAGGCCACGCGCGGCACGCGATAGCGGTCGGCCTGCCGCCAGACGGTTTCGCTTTGGGCCTCGACGCCTTCGCGGGCGCTAAAGACCACGACGGCGCCGTCCAGCACGCGGAGGCTGCGTTCGACCTCGGCCGTGAAATCGACGTGGCCGGGCGTGTCGATCAGGTTGACGATGACGTCCTTCCAGGGGAACGTCACGCAGGCCGCGTAGATGGTGATGCCGCGGTCTTGCTCCTCGGGGTCGCTGTCGGTCTCGGTGGTGCCCTTGTCGACCTCGCCCACGCGGTGCTTGGCGCCGCTGTAGTAGAGCATCCGCTCGGTGACGGTGGTCTTGCCGGCATCGATGTGGGCGATGATGCCGATGTTGCGGAGGGTATGCAGGTCGCGAGGCATGGGGCGTGGTTGTGGAAAGTTGGCCGGCTGGGCAGCGAGTGGCACACTAGCCCGACGCGCCAGCGAGGGAGTTCGTTGGGCCGTTTTCCCTCGCTAGCGCGTCGGGCTGGTGTGCAAACCGTGGCACGCGCTTCCGGCCACGTTGGTGACGGTGCGTATTACCAAGTGGGCGCAAAACAACGCCGCGCTCCGGAACGAGCCGGCGCGCGGCGAACGCTAATGTTCGGTTATTACCAGGCGAAGTGGGCGAAGGCCTTGTTGGCGTCGGCCATGCGATGCACGTTCTCGCGACGCGAGACGGCCGTGCCTTCGCGGTTGTAGGCCGAAAGCAACTCGTCGGCCAGCTTCTCCTGCGTGGGCCGGCCCTTCTTTTCGCGCACCGCCATCAGAATCCAGCGGATGGCCAGCGACTGCTGCCGCGAGCGATTGACCTGCATGGGCACCTGGTAGGCGGCCCCGCCGACGCGCTTCGAGCGGACTTCGACGTCGGGCTTGACGTTGCCCACGGCAGTCGTGAAGACCTCGATCGGCTCGACGTCCTTGACCTTGCCGCGGATGATCTCCAGCGCGTCGTAGAACGATTTTTGGGCGACGCTCTTCTTGCCGCCGTGCATCAGGCAATTGATGAACTTGGCGGCCAAGAGCGATCCGTAACGCGGATCGGGTACGAGCGACTTGCGGCTGGCGGTAATTCGACCCATGGCTAATTGATGCGTGCGGCGGAGTGGTTTGTTTGAATTGAAAGTTGTGTCGGTTGAAAGTACGGTCGCGAAGTCTTGCTGACTACGCCTTCTTGGCGCCGTACAGGCTGCGCGATTGCTTGCGACCGGCGACGCCTAGCGTGTCGAGCGCCCCGCGGACCACGTGATAGCGGACGCCGGGCAGGTCGCGGACGCGGCCGCCGCGGACGAGCACGATCGAGTGTTCCTGCAGGCTGTGCCCTTCGCCGGGGATGTAGACGGTGACTTCCTTGCCGTTGGAGAGCCGCACGCGGGCGATCTTCCGCAGGGCCGAGTTCGGCTTCTTGGGGGTCATCGTCTTGACCTGCAGGCAGACGCCCCGCTTTTGCGGGCAGCGCTCCAGCACGGGTGATTTGCTGAACTTGCGCGGCTGTCGGCGGCCATTTTTTACTAACTGATTGATCGTGGGCATCGAGCGGCCTTTAGTCTCTCTAGGGCAAGCAATTTGGAACCAGTCAGGGTAGCCGATTGGGGGAGGGTGTCAAGGGCGGTGGGGAGGGCTATTGTCCCGATGCCTTCGAGCCAAAAGCGTGCTGAAAAAGGGGCTGAACGGCCCAGTAGATTCGATGATACCACCTGCCAACGCGAATGAGCTGAGCCAGCCCCAAAAATCGTTCACGAACGCCGTCGATGGCCGACTTGCTTGTTTGGTCTGTCGGCAACACGAGCAGGCAATGTGCCAAATTGTAGTCCCTGTCGCTGGTCTCGACGACCGGACAGTACCGGACGTCGAGTCCAATCGATCTGCATTGCCTTACTGAAACGCGCAGTAGATGTCCAGGAAATTGGTTGCGCAGCGTATCCGAAGGCGATGCAAGGAGTACAGACCAATCGCAGGAAAGCCCCTCTTTCCATTGCTTAGGCGGGCAACTTGCGCGCAAGTCGCTGACGTGGGCTGGATGGACGCGCCGATACAAGAAATCGGAGTCGTCCAGGGACACAACATCGCTAAGATCATGGCAGCTGCCCACATTGAGGCACTCGCTCAACGACGGATTGACAATTGAAACAACCTGCTGACAAGCCGCTCAGCCTGAAACACGTCATAGAATTGATCTTCTCCACGAACGACAACGTGGTTTCCGTGCCTCATGACATAGAGAACGGAATCTTCGTCGACTTCAAAGTACAAGGAAGAATTTCCGTTCCGCCACTCGAGGTATACCCCCGAGTCGATTGGGCAAACTTTAGGAGACGTAACTTCGGGAAGACCACGAATTAGGTGGAGGAGATTGACCGAGTAGTCAACCGGCTGTTGCGTACCGCCGTTTCCCCCGTAGGTGTCCCAATTAGCGGGGAGACGTGAGAATTCTCGAATTCGTGCGATAGCTGCTTGAAACGAAAGTTCCCGTTCGGTGCCACCCACAAGCGACGATCCGAGAGCGAATTCGGCATCTAATTGCTCGTCGTACTGCACATTAGACTGTCGAGGGGGAACAGTGTCGCGATCATTGGTGAGCGCTGGTGATGTGAAGTCAGAAATCGCATCATCCTCGACATGTGTAAGAGTACCGCTCATGTCGTTCGCCCCCATTTCTTGTGCCATTCCTTGCTAGTAAGATCGGCAAACGCAGTTACAATCCATTGCCGACCCGAATCAAACCAATTCTCAAGGTTTTTGTCGTCCGGAAGCCCTCGCACGGTCAATTCAAATCGCAACAGGCGAGATTTTTCATGATCCTGAACTGGTTTCACAGTGGCGCGAAGTCGACTGCCAGTTTCTTTTGCGGCGAATGCAAATGAAATGCTACAGGTCTCTGGCTTTGCCAGCAATCTCTTGTCCGTCCTCCAACGGAAATCCGGCAAAACATCGCCAATATCGGCGTCTTCTGGCCAAGGGCCGATATGATTTAGGTAGGTTATCTCAAGTTGCGTTACGTTAATGTCACCCAAGCCATTGATTTGCACGAATTTCGTAAAGTTCCGCCATTGCGCGAAGAACCGGTCTCGAACGGATGGATACCTGGGGTACGTCGAAGTCTTCGAATGCGTACGCCAATTGTGAAGGAAGCGATCCCGCTGCAGTTGAATCAACCACTCTCCATCGGTTGACTCAAAAAAAACTCTCGGCAAGTTCGGCAGTTGCGTCAGCAGAATTCCCGGTTCGCGGAATGCACCAGGACGGGAAATCTCCTCGACCTGGGGAATAATCGGTACATTCTCGCGACACTCTGGATACTCGTTGCGGACAGTTTCCCAGAATAACCCAAGATGCGGAGCGAGCAACGAGTCCAGTGGGTGAAACTGCACACCCATTACGACTTCAACAACAGGGGGCTTCTCGAAACTCGGCAGGCTAGGATCCATCGTGCTTTCGCCGGCGCGTAGATTGCGAATCAAGTCATTCTAGAACGATCCCTCGCACGGGGCCATCTCTACTCCCCACCCTCCAAGGCCCCGTCCCCTCCACCGCCCAACAAGGCTTCCAAACTGCCGGCCGCGGCCGTGGGCTTGGATTCGGCACTAGCCTGCTTGCCGTTGCCTTCGTCGACCGTTTCCAGCAGCGGGAAGCTGCGGGTGAGGATGCGGTCCTTTTCGGCGGCCAGGGCTTCGAGCGCCTCGGGCCGGATACGGACTTCGGCCTCGTGGTAGGTGTGGAAGCCCGTGCCGGCGGGCACGAGGTGGCCCAGGATCACGTTTTCCTTCAATCCCACCAGGCGATCGACCTTGCCGGCCAGGGCCGCCTCGGTGAGCACCTTGGTGGTTTCCTGGAAGCTGGCGGCCGAGATGAAGCTGGCGCTTTGCACCGCGGCCTTGGTGATGCCCAGCAATTGCGTGCTGGCGGTGGCCGGCTTGGGCCGAGCACCCTTCGACGAGTCGCCGCCCAAGGCCTCGATCTGGGCGTTTACCTGCTCCAGAGCGTCCTTGGGGACGATCGAGCCGGTCGAGAAATCGCTGTCGCCCTTGTCGGTGATGCGGACGCAGCCCGAGAGCTTTTGATTGACGCCGCGGAACTCGAAACGGTCCATCACGCTGCCGGGCAGCAGGCCCGTGTCGCCGACGCTCTCGATGCGGACCTTGCGGAGCATCTGAGCGACGATGATCTCGATGTGCTTATCGTCGATTTCGACGCGTTGGCTGCGATAGACGTTCTGGATTTCGCGAACGAGGTACTGCTGCACGGCCTCTTCGCCACTGATGCGGAGAATGTCGTGCGGCACCAGCGGTCCATCGACCAGGGCCTCGCCGGCACGGACGAAATCGCCGGCATGCACGCGCAAGTGCTTGCCGTGCGACACGAGGTGCTCGCGTTCGATGCCGCTCTCGCTGCGGACGATGATCGTCCGCTTGCCGCGGCGCTTCTCGCCCAGCAGCTCGACCGTGCCGTCGACTTCGGCGATGACGGCCGGGTCCTTGGGCTTGCGAGCCTCGAAGATTTCCGTCACCCGCGGCAGACCGCCGGTGATGTCCTGCGTGCCGGAGACTTCGCGCGGCGTCTTGGCCAACAGCGTACCGGCCGAGATCTGCGCGCCTTCGGCGACTTCGATGTGGGCCTTTTCGGGCAGGTAGTTGAAGTCGAGAATCTTGCCGCTGGGATCTTCCAAGACGATCTGCGGGTGCAGGTCTCCCTTGTGCTCCATGATGAGCTTGCGGACGTGGCCGCTGGGATCGCGCTCGCTGCGCATCGTTTCGCCCTCGATCACGTCTTCGTAGCGGACCTTACCGCTAACCTCGGCCAGAATGGGAATGCTGTGCGGATCCCATTGGCACAGGATTGCGCCAATCGCCACTTCCTGATTGTCTTCGACGAGCAGGATAGCGCCGTTGGGGACTTCGTACTTTTCCAACTCGCGGCCCTTGGGGTCCAACAGCGAGATTTCGCCGTTGCGGGTGAGCACGACCTGCTTGCCTTCGTCGTTGCGGACGACCTTCAGACGGGTGAACTTGGCGATGCCTTCCTTCTTGGCGCGGATCTCGCTCTCTTCGACGGCGCGGGCGGCGGTGCCGCCGATATGGAAGGTCCGCATCGTCAACTGCGTGCCCGGCTCGCCGATGCTTTGCGCGGCGATGATGCCCACGGCCATGCCCTCTTCGACGAGCATGCTGGTCGAAAGGTCCATGCCGTAGCACAGCCGGCAGACACCCAAGGTGGCGTCGCACGTCATGGGGCTGCGGACTTGGATCTTTTCCAGGCCGAGATCTTCGATCCGGCGGGCGATGTCGTTGGTGATCAGCTCGTCTTCGCGAACCAGCACTTCGTCGGTGATGGGGTTGACGATGTTGGCGCGGCTGACGCGGCCGCGGATCGAATCGGCCAGTCGAACTTCGACCTTCTCACCGCGGTAAATGACGCCCTTGGTGATGCCCTGCGTGGTGCCGCAATCTTGCATCGTTACCACGACGTTCTGAGCGACGTCGGCCAGCTTGCGGGTGAGATAGCCCGAGTCGGCCGTCTTGAGGGCCGTGTCGGCCAGGCCCTTGCGGGCGCCGTGGGTGGAGCTGAAGTATTCCAACACCGACAGGCCTTCGCGGAAATTGGCCTTGATCGGCGTCTCGATGATCTGGCCCGACGGCTTAGCCATCAGCCCGCGCATACCGGCCAATTGGCGAATTTGTTCGACGCCGCCGCGGGCGCCGGAGTGGGCCATGAGGTAGATCGGGTTCACGTAGCCGGGCGCGCGCTGATCGTTCTCCAACTCGGTCATCATTTCGGTCGTGATGCGCTCGCGGGCGTGCGTCCAGGCGTCGAGCACCTGGTTGTAGCGCTCGACCTCGGTGATGACGCCGCGCTGGTAGAGCTTCTGGAACTTGAGCACTGTCTTTTCGGCGTCGCCGATGATCTTCGCCTTGGTCGGCGGCGTGATCAGGTCGTCGGTGGCGAACGACAGTCCGCTGCGCGTGCTCTCGCGGAAGCCGGCTTGCTTCATGTTGTCGAGCAAGTCGATCGTCGCCCGGCGGCCGAGGATGTTGTAGCAGTCGGAAATGACCTTGGCCAACTCGCTCGAACGCATGGGGAGGTTGTAGAAAGGCATGCGGTCGGGCAGCACGTCGTTGAAGATGACGCGGCCGACGGTGGTCTCGACGATCTGCCCGGGACGTGTCTCCTGGTCGCTCTCGGACTTGAGCTTGCGGGTTCGCGGCAGCCGGACTCGAATTCGCGCATGGGTGTCGATCTGCCCCAGAGCGTAAGCCAGATGCACCTCGGGGAACCCACTGAACACCATGCCGTCTCCCTTGCGGTCGGGCAACGACATGGTCATGTAATAGCAACCCATCACGACGTCTTGCGAGGGGCTGATGATCGGTGAGCCGTTGGCCGGGCTGAAGATGTTGTTGGTCGACATCATCAGCGTGTGGGCCTCGACCTGGGCCTCGATCGACAGCGGCAAGTGTACGGCCATTTGGTCGCCGTCGAAGTCGGCGTTGAACCCGCGGCAGACCAGGGGGTGCAGCTTGATGGCGTTGCCTTCGACCAGAATGGGCTCGAAGGCCTGGATGCCGATGCGGTGCAACGTGGGGGCGCGATTCAAGAGCACGGGGTGGTTGCGGATCACCTCTTCGAGGATATCCCAGACCTCGTCGTCCTTGCGCTCGAGCATCTTCTTCGCGCTTTTGATCGTATCGGCGTGGCCCAACTCCTTGAGCCGCCGAATGATGAACGGCTGGAACAGCTCTAGCGCGATCTTCTTGGGCAGGCCGCACTGATGCAGGCGCAAAGCCGGGCCGACGACGATCACGCTGCGGGCCGAATAGTCGACGCGCTTGCCCAGCAGGTTTTCGCGGAAGCGGCCTTGCTTGCCCTTGATCATGTCGGTGAGCGACTTGAGCGGGCGATTGCTCGAGCCCAACACCGGCCGCTTGCAGCGGTTGTTGTCGAACAAGGCGTCGACCGACTGCTGCAGCATTCGCTTCTCGTTGCGAATGATGACCTCGGGCGCGTTGAGGTCGACCAGCTTCTTCAGACGGTTGTTGCGGTTGATGATCCGGCGATATAGGTCGTTCAGGTCGCTGGTGGCGAAATTGCCCGAATCCAACAGCACCAACGGCCGCAAATCGGGCGGGATGACCGGAATCACATCCAGGATCATCCACTCGGGCTTGTTGTCGCTGTCGCGAATCGACTCGACGATCTTCAAGCGGTTGATCAGGTCTTTTTGCTTTTGCTTCGAGCCGGTTTCGGCCAGGTCCTCGCGCAGTTTCACCGAAAGTTGCACCAGGTCGAGGCTCATCAGCAGCTTGCGAACGGCCTCGGCGCCCATGTCGGCCTCGAACGAGCCTTCGCCATATTGCTCGCGGGCGGCGCGGAACTCTTCCTCGGTGAGCAGTTGTTGTTTCTTGAGCGCGGTGTCCTTGGGGTCGACGACGACGTAGTCCTGGAAGTAGATCACCTTCTCCAGGCTCGTGGTCTTCATCTCCAACAAGTTGCCCAGGCGGCTGGGCATGGCCTTGAAGAACCAGATATGCGCGACGGGAGCGGCCAGCTCGATGTGGCCCATCCGCTTGCGGCGCACGCGGCTGTGCGTGACCTTGACGCCGCAACGATCGCAGATCATGCCCTTGTACTTCATGCCGCGGTACTTGCCGCAGGCGCATTCCCAGTCCTTCTCGGGTCCGAAAATGCGTTCGCAGAACAGGCCGTCTTTTTCCGGCCGGTAGGTGCGGTAGTTGATCGTCTCGGGCTTCTTGACTTCGCCGAACGACCAACTGCGGATGTCGTGCGGCCGGGCCAGGCTGATCTTTACCGAAGCGTAGTCATTGATCCGATCGTAAGAGCTTTCGCCGATGCTCACTGTTTGTGCTCCTTATCGGGGTCACCGCGGGTGGTGATTGCGGATATCGAGTGTCGAGATATTTTCAACCGCCCGATCCCGTGGATCGGGCGGCGAGTTAGCGTGATTTCAGACCCGTCGTTTCTCAAGTTGCATGTTCAGCCCCAGCCCGCGGATTTCGTTGGTGAGCACGTCGAAGCTGGCGGGTGTGCCGGCTTCCAGCGTGTTCTCGCCCTTGACCATCGATTCGTAGATCTTCGTGCGACCCTCGACGTCGTCGCTCTTGACGGTCAACAGCTCCTGCAGGATGTAAGCCGCGCCGTAGGCTTCCAGCGCCCAGACTTCCATTTCTCCAAACCGCTGTCCGCCGAAGCGGGCCTTGCCGCCCAACGGCTGCTGCGTGATCAGCGAGTAAGGGCCGGTCGAGCGAGCGTGAACCTTGTCGTCGACCAGATGGTGCAGCTTGAGCATGTAGATGTAGCCCACCGTGGTTTCCTGCTCCATGGCGACTCCGGTGCGGCCGTCGAACAGTTGTGCCTTGCCGTGGCGGGGCAGGTCGGCCTCGACCAGGCACTTGCGGATCGTGTCTTCGGTGGCGCCATCGAAGACCGGCGTAATGGCCTGGAAGCCCAGCTTGGCGCCGGCCCAGCCCAAGTGCGTCTCGAGAATTTGGCCCACATTCATACGACTGGGCACGCCCAACGGATTGAGGACGATCTGCAAGGGCGTGCCGTCAGCCAAGAACGGCATGTCCTCGCGGGGCAGCACCTTGGCGATGACGCCCTTATTTCCGTGGCGGCCGGCCATTTTGTCGCCCACCGAGATGACGCGCTTGGCGGCCACGTAAACCTTGACCATTTGCAGCACGCCGCTGCGCAGCTCGTCGCCGCGCTTCATCGAGTTGAGGCGACGATCGCGATCGTCGATGGCGGTCTCGACCTGCGGCCAGAGCGTCTTGTACGTCTTCTCGACCTCGGTCTTGCGCTGGGCGCTGCGGATGTCGAGCGTGTCGAGGCGGAATCGGGCGGCCTGCTCGACCACGTACTTATGTTCCTGGTCGCGGACGAGCGAGTTGCCTTCCTCGTCTTTCAGATCGCGGCCCAGCACCTTCTCGACCTCGGTGACGAGGTTGCCGAAGGCTTCGGCAATTTTGGCGTTGCCCTCGGTCTCGACTTCCTTGAGCGCCTTCTCGAAAGCCTTGCGCTCGTCGTCCGAGAGGCTCAGCCGGCGCGAGAATTTTTGCGTGTCGATGACGATGCCTTCGACGCCCGAGGGGACTTCGAGCGAATCGTTCTTCACGTCCTCGCCGGCGCGACCGAAAATGGCGTGCAGCAGTTTCTCTTCGGGCGTGAGCTCGGTCTTCGATTTCGGCGAGACCTTGCCGACAAGAATGTCGCCCGGGCGGACGTACGTGCCGATTCGCACGATGCCGTTTTCGTCCAGGTTGCGCAGGGCCTTTTCGCTGACGTTGGGAATGTCGCGCGTGAACTCCTCGCGGCCCAGCTTGGTCTCGCGAATTTCAATGTCGAATTCCTCGATGTGCAGCGACGTGTAGGTGTCGTCCTGGACCAGCTCCTCGCTGATGATGATCGCGTCCTCGAAGTTGAACCCGTCCCAGGCCATGAAGCCGACCAGCACGTTGCGGCCCAGCGCCAACTCGCCGCGGAAGGTCGCCGCGCCGTCGGCGATCGTTTCGCCCTTCTCGACCTTTTGGCCCATCTCGACGATCGGCTTTTGGTTCTGGCAGGTGCGCTCGTTGAGGCCCACGAACTTGCGCAGGGGATAGACCTCGGAACCGATCTCGATCCGCTGCGAGTCGACGTACGTGACGGCGCCCTTTTTGCGGGCCCGCACGAGCATGCCCGAGTTCTGGGCCACGTCGCGCTCCATGCCCGTGGCCACGATCGGCGGCTCGGTGACGAGCAACGGCACGGCTTGCCGCTGCATGTTGGAACCCATCAGCGCGCGGTTGGCGTCGTCGTGTTCCAAGAACGGGATCAATCCGGCCGACACGCCTACCATCTGGCTGGGGGCGACGTCGATGTAGTCGATCTTGTCGATGGGCACGAGTTCGAAGTCGGCCCGATAGCGGGCGATGATGTTGTCCCCCTGCAGCCGACCTTTGTCCAAGGGCGTATCGGCGGGGGCGAGGTAGGCTTCGCTTTCCTGGTCGGCACGCAACCAAACGACCTCGTCGGTGAGCTTGCCCTTGTGGACCTTGCGGTAGGGCGTGACGAGAAAGCCGTAGGAGTCGACGCCGGCATAAATCCCCAGGCTGGAGATCAAACCGATGTTGGTGCCTTCCGGCGTCTCGATCGGGCAGATGCGGCCGTAGTGCGAAATGTGTACGTCGCGGACCTCGAACCCGGCTCGCTTGCGATTCAAACCGCCGGGGCCCAAGGCCGAGAGCCGCCGCTCGTGCGTGAGCATCGAGAGCGGATTGGTCTGGTCGACGACCTGCGACAATTCGCCGCGACCGAAGAAATACTCGATCGCCGCGGAAACGCTCTTGGGGTTGATCAGGCTGCGGGGCGTAATGTCCTGAACGTCCTTCAGGCTCATCCGCTCTTGCACCGTGCGGCGGAGCTTGAGGAAGCCCTTGCGCAATTCGTCGCTGGCCAACTCGTCGATGGTCCGCAGGCGTCGATTGCCCAAGTGATCGATGTCGTCGATCTCGTAGCCCGGCTCGTCGCCGCGGAGCTTGAGCAGATACTGGATGGCCGCGATGAGATCCTCGGGCCGGAGCGTCATTTCCGTTTCGGGGATCTTCAGACCCAGCTTGCGATTGATGCGGAAGCGACCCACCTTGCCCAACCGGTAGCGGTTGGTGTCGTAGAACTTTTCGTGGAACAGGGAGCGGGCCTTTTCCAACTGCGGCGGATTGCCGGGACGCAGCCGCTGGTAAATCTTCAGCAGGGCTTCCTCGTGACTCGAGGTGTTGTCTTCTTGCAGGCTGTTGAAGACCAGCGAATCGCGAACGTCGGGCATGACTTCGATCGAGCTCAGCCCGGACGTGCAGATCAATTCGGCGGCGTTCTTGGTGATCTTCTGGCCGCCTTCGAGGATGATCTCGCCGGCCCGCTCGCTCGAGGCCGGATAGACGACATCGCCGACGGCGATCTTCCCCTCGATCTTGCTGACGCTGCGGCCGTCGTGAATCGTTTCGTGCGTGGTCGGATAGAAACAGCGGATGAGCTGCACGTTCTGGCCGTACTTGGGGTCCATGGCCCGCAGCAGCGTCATGGCCGAGAACTTGCCGCTTTGGTCGATGCGGACCGTGAGGTTGTCCTTCTTGCCGACGTTGAGCTCGATCCAACTGCCGCGTTCGGGAATGACGCGGCAACTGTGCAGGCGTCGTTCGTTGCCTTCCATGTCGCTGACGAAGTCCACGCCCGGGCTGCGGTGCAATTGGCTCACCACGACGCGTTCGGCGCCGTTGATGATGAACTCGCCGCCGCCGATCATGATGGGCATGTCGCCCAAGTAGACCTCTTCCTCGATGGGCTGCTCTTTGGTGAGCCGCAACCAGACCTTGAAGGGCCGTCCGTAGGTGAGCCGCAGTTGGCGGCATTCGTCGGGCTCGTAACGGGGCTTGCCGAGCTCGTAGCGCACGTATTCCAGGCGGAGCGTCTTATCGTAGCTCTCGATGGGGAAGATCTCGCGCAGCACGCCTTCGAGACCTTCGTCCTTGCGATTCTCGACCGCCGCATCCAGTTGCAAGAAGGCCTGGTAGCTGCGGGTTTGAATCTCGGTCAGGTCCGGCATCCCGTGATGCTCGTGGAGCGTGCCGAAGCGACGGATTTCCTTGGGTCGCAAACGTCGTTCTGCCGAAGTGGCCATAGAGAGTCGTACTCCTACGAATTTTTAAGACGGGGCGAGGATCGCCTGGGACGCGGCGCGGCGGGTGCGCGTAGCATCACCACGGTCCCCACTGCGTTTCAGGGGTCGCTGCCCGCCTGCTCTTGGGGTAGGAACGAGTAAAGGTCAAGCTACTTTCGCCCGCGCCGCATCGCGCTGATGCGCTAACGGCGCGTGAACGTACTCTTGTGGTGAGAGCCCGTGTCGGAAGCCAGTTTTGCCCGTGTCGGAAGCAAGTCTTGACAGAGACATCCTGCTGAACGGAATCGCCCTATTAACAACAGGGAACCCTCTTAACAACAGTGAACCTCGTCGCTACTTGATTGAGACCTTTGCGCCGGCGGCCTCGAGCTCCTTCTTGAGTTTCTCGGCGTCTTCCTTGGAAATGCCTTCCTTGATCTTGCCGGGCACGGCTTCGACCAGATCCTTGGCTTCCTTCAAGCCCAGGCCCGTCGCAGCGCGCACGACCTTAATGACGCCGATCTTCTGCTCGCCGAAGCTATCCAAGATGACGTCGAATTCGGTCTTTTCGACCGGCGCGGCCGCTGGGCCGCCAACACCGGGCCCGGCCATCATGACGGCGCCGCCGGCGGCCGGCTTGATGCCGTGTACGTTTTCGAGGTAATCGCTGAGCTCCTTGGCCTGCTTCAGCGTCAACTGGACGATCTTGTCGCCCATGTCCTTGGTGGCCGCGGAGAATTCCATGGTTGCGGTATCGCTATCACTCATCGCTCTATCGGTCCTTTCTCACGTTTTGGCGCGCCGGGGGCCGACTCTGGATTTCCCGGCGGCGCGATCTGAATGGAAATATCGTGTGCCCATCGTAGGGCTTGGGTCGCACTGTAATTTGGGTCGCACTGTAATTAGGTCTTCGCTGTACTTTTTGTCTTTGATCGTTGGGGTTACTCGAGTTGTTCCGTCTTCGTTTATGCGCTCGGTGCTTCGCCGCTGCTTTCCGCGGCGGGAGCGCCTTCGGCGGCAGCACTGGCTTCCGGAGCACTGGCTTCCGGAGCACTGCTTGCCTCAGCTTCGCCGGCTCCAGCTTCAACGCCACCGTCGGCCACGCCTTCTTCGCCTTCGCTCTTCTGCTTGATCTGACTGGCCAGCGCGCCGCCGATGCTGATCAACTGACTGGCGAGCATGGCGCCCGGCGAGAGGATTTGCCCGGCGACAATGCTCAACTGCTCTTGCCGGCTGGGCCATTTGCTGACGGCCTCGACCTGATCGGCCGTGAGGCGTCCGCCGTCCATCACACCGCCGCGCGCGGCGAAGGGGGCGAACAACTTGTCGCCCGCCAAAGCCGCGATTTCCTTGGCCAGCGAGACGATGTCTTCGCCACCCCACACGACGGCCAGCGAGCCTTCCATTTCCTCGAAGGCGGCCGCCAACGGCGTTCCCTCCGAGGCCCGCCGCGCGATGCTGTTCTTGATCATCAGCAGGCTGATGTTCTTGCCGCGCAGCTTCTGGCGAAGCTGGCTGTTCTTCACCGCGTCGAGCCCGGCGACGGTCACTAGCAGGGCATTTTCGACGCCCTCCCAGCGACGCTTGACTTCGTCGGTCAATAGATTCTTAACGTACTTGCTCATGGGGACCCGTCAGTATTTCAGTCTTGCTTTGGATTGGTCGTATTGAAGGTTGCCGTTTAAATGTTGCCCTCGCCCGGACAAATATCGACGCGGGGCAAGCAACTCGGCTAAGCGGCGATTTGTATTCCGGGGCTCATCGTGGCGCTGATGGCGATCGTCTTGATGTAATTGCCTTTCACGCCGTGGGGCTTGATGGCGTGGATATGGTCCATGAAGGCTTGGATGTTCTCGACGAGCTTTTGTGCGTCGAAGCTAATCTTTCCCACCACGGCGTGGACGATGCCGCCCGCGTCGTTGCGGAACTCGACCTTGCCGGCCTTGTACTCTTTGACGGTCTTGGCGATTTCGGGCGTGACCGTGCCGGCACGCGGCGAGGGCATCAGCCCGCGCGGGCCTAGCACGCGACCCAACGGCCCGACAACGCCCATCATGTCGGGTGCGGCAATGCAGACGTCGAAATCGGTCCAGCCGTCTTTGATCTTCTTGGCCATCTCGTCGGCGCCCACTTCCGCGGCGCCCGCGGCCTTGGCCTGCTCGGCCAGGTCACCCTTGGCGAACACGATAACACGCAGCGACTTGCCGATGCCGTGCGGCAGCACGATCGAGCCGCGGACGAGCTGATCGGCCTGCTTGGCGTCGACGCCCAGCCGCATGGCGATCTCGACCGACTGATCGAACTTGGCGGTGTTGAATTGCTTGAGCACATCCACGGCCTGCGCGAGCGGCACCGGCGTGTCGGCCTGAACCTTGGACGTCATCACCTTCATGCGCTTAGATAGCTTGGTCATAGAAATCAGTGGGCGGTGGGGGCAGTGGACGGAAGTCAGTCGTCAGTAATCGGTTCGTTATATCGTTTAGCCGCGAGCCAGCGGCGAGCGAGGGCGGGACGATTGCGTTATCCCTCGACGGTCAAGCCCATGCTGCGGGCGGTGCCCTCGATCATGCGTTTGGCGTGATCCATGTCGCGGGCGTTCAGGTCGTTCATTTTTAACTTCACGATGTCGGCCAACTGGGCGCTGGTCACCTTGCCGACCTTGTCGCGGTTGGGCACGCCCGATCCCTTGGCGATGCCGGCCGCTTGCTTCAAGAGCGCGGCCGCGGGCGGGCTCTTCAGGATGAAATCGAAGGAGCGGTCGTTGTACACGCTGACGACCACGGGAATGGGCATCCCGCCGGCGTCGCGCGTCTTCTCGTTGAACTGCTGCACGAACTGGCCAAGGTTCACGCCGAACCGACCCAGCGACGTGCCGACCGGGGGCGCGGGCGTGGCCTGTCCGCCGGGCACTTGAAACTTGACTTGCGCTACCAACTGTTTTGCCATGGTCGCCGTGCTACTCTCGAAAAAAAAAATATTCCGCCGCGTGCTCGCGGCGGCTCAACAATTCAAAACTCGCTCAAATCGACTCGATGTGCCAATACTCGAGATCCACGGGGGTCGACCGGCCGAAGATGTTGATCATCACGGTCACGCGGCCGTTGGTTTCGTCGATCGTATCGACGTCTCCCTCGAAGTTCTCGAACGTCCCTTCCGTGATTTTGACGCGGTCGCCGGACTTGAACTTGATCTTCAGCTTCGGCGCGTCGTCGGTCTTGTCTTCTTGCTTGGTGACAATGCGACTGACCTCGTGGGCCAGCATGGGGCTGGGCTTGCCGCCCGAGCCGGTGAAGTCGCCGATGCCCGGAGTCTCGCGAATCAGGAACCACGAATCCTCGGTAATCTCCATGTTCACGACGATATAGCCGGGATACAGCTTGCGCTTGACGACCTTCTTCTTGCCCCCCTTGAACTCCGAGACCATCTCGATGGGCACGATGATCTCGCCGAAGAATCCGCCCAGCCCGGCGACGGCGATCCGCCGCAACAGGGCCTCGCGGATCGAGTCCTCGCGATTGCTCTGCACCTTCAAGATGTACCACTCGCGCTGACCTGTCGGCTCGGGGTGTTCGGGAGTGCCGTCAACACCCTGACCGCCGCTGCCCTGGCCATTGCTCGCTCGCGACGTCCCGTCGTCCGCTTCGTCGTCGACGTCGGGAACCTCGTCCGGCGGCATCTCGCCTGGCGCTCGCGATTGCGCGTAGACCTCGGCGGGGGGCGCATCGGCGGCGGGTGGCGGCGAAGCGCCGTTGCTCTGCGCACCGGCGCCGTGGACCGCGCTTCCCTGGTTCTCGCCGGCATGCGAAGGCCCGGCGTGGGAAGGCCCGACGTGCGAAGGCACAGCCTCTCCGGAGGCTGCGTCCCCCGTGGGGGCGCGCGGCTCGTCGGTCGAGTTGTGCGGTTCGTCCATCACGCCAATCCCCCCCAAATCTTAATCAAAAGCCTTCGCTGCAACGCACTTCCTGTCAATGATCTCGTCCTGTCAATGAGCTCGTCTCGTCGCTCGCCGCTGGTTTTTCGCCGTCGCTAACCGCCGCCGCCGGGCAATACGCCCACGAACCGCAACAGGGTCTGCCAAAACAAATCGTAAAAGAGCAGCACGAAGGCCAGACCAAAAATGGTGATCATGACCACGATCGAACTGCGAATCATCTCGGTCCTGGTGGGCCAAGAGACCTTGTTCATCTCCGCTTCGACCGCGATCAAAAAATCGGCGAACCGCGGCCAGTTCACCACGCGGAACGCCATCCACATGCCGCCGAAAAACACCACCATCGGCAAGAGGTAACGATAGACTCCGTTGACCGTGTCGTATTTGCTCTTTTGCACCGGATCCGTCGGATCGAACACCTTCGATATAAACGGAAACGTCTTGTCCGTCATGAACTCCAATAGCGACCATGCGCCGAGCACGACGACCACGGCCAATACGCCGAATGTCACCTGCCGTGCGATCCGTCCCTGACTGCGTTTGTAGAGACCCGTTCTAAAAAGGTCTCGCCAGAACGCACCCATCGTGGAGGTCCCCTCGTTTGCCATCAGCCGCGATCCTCGGACTTTCTTTGCGGGCCCCTAATTCGCGGGCCCCTAATTCTCTGCGGGCCCCCTGTGCCGTGTGTTGCCCGCGGGAGGCTGTCGACCGCACACAGCCTCCCGCGACGCATGTAATGGCAGGGGCGGCGGGAATCGAACTCGCAACCTCTGGTTTTGGAGACCAGCGCTCTGCCAGTTGAGCTACGCCCCTAACGTCTGGGGCCCCCCTGAAACAATTCAAACATCGGGCTATTCCAAAATCGGTCTATTCCAGGATTTTCGTGACCACGCCCGAACCCACCGTGCGGCCACCCTCGCGAATAGCAAAGCGGACGCCGTCGTCCATGGCAATCGGCGAGATCAACTCGATCGAAAGCTTGGCGTTGTCGCCCGGCATGCACATCTCGGCGCCACTCAACAGGTTGGAGGAGCCGGTAACGTCGGTCGTGCGGAAGTAAAACTGCGGGCGGTAGCCGCTAAAGAACGGCGTGTGCCGGCCGCCTTCTTCCTTCGACAAGACGTAGACCTCGGCCTCGAACTTGGTGTGAGGCGTAATCGAACCGGGCTTGGCGATGACCTGGCCGCGCTCGATATCGTCTCGCTTGATGCCGCGCAACAGGCAGCCGACGTTGTCGCCAGCCTGGCCCTTGTCGAGCGTCTTATTGAACATCTCGACGCCCGTGACGATCGTCCTGCGACCCTCCTTGGTCAGGCCGACGACTTCGACTTCGTCGCCGACGTTGACCACGCCGCGCTCGATACGGCCGGTGGCGACGGTGCCGCGGCCTTCAATCGAGAACACGTCTTCGACCGCCATCAGGAAGGGCTTGTCGACTTCGCGCGGCGGCTCGGGGATGTGGCTGTCGATGGCGTCCATGAGGTCCTGGATGCACTTGTTCGCCGCGGGATCCTTGGGATTGTCGTAGGCCGGACGGGCCGCGCCGCGGACGATCGGAATGTCGTCACCGTTGAAGCCGTAGTGCGTCAGCAAGTCGCGGACTTCCATCTCGACCAGGTCGAGCAATTCAGGATCGTCGACCAGGTCGCACTTGTTCAGAAACACGACCAGGGCCGGCACGCCGACTTGGCGAGCCAGCAGGATGTGCTCGCGAGTTTGCGGCATGGGGCCGTCGGCCGCGGAGACGACGAGAATGGCACCGTCCATCTGGGCGGCGCCGGTGATCATGTTCTTGATGAAGTCGGCGTGGCCAGGGCAGTCGATGTGCGCGTAGTGACGGTTGGCCGTCTCGTACTCGACGTGGCTGACGGCGATGGTCACGGTCTTCGTTTCGTCGCGGACCGTACCGCCCTTGGCGATGTCGGCATACGACTTGAAGCTGGCCAGGCCCTTGGCGGCCTGCACCGAAAGGATCGCGCCGGTGAGCGTCGTCTTGCCGTGATCGATGTGGCCGATGGTGCCCACGTTGACGTGCGGCTTCTTCCGTTCGAAAACTTGCTTAGCCATTCTTTCTCCCTACGATTTCTTCGACTGGCATATCGGTGGATATAGTTGACGCAAATGAGCTGTTGACACAAATGAGCTGCTGATGGGATTCGGACCCATGACCTCGTCCTTACCAAGGACGCGCTCTACCAACTGAGCTACAGCAGCACATCGCGACCTCCGACGTTACTGCGTCCAAAAGACACTGTTCAAGGGCAAATTGTTCAAGCAAGATGCCCGAGCACGCAGTTCCGCAAGGGCGGATGTTTGCAGTACACACACTCGTGAGCGTGGCGGCCGATCCGCACGGCAGCCCGGGCCATTCGTGAGCCCAGCGACGCTCGTGGCATTTCAGCCTGTCCCATCTCAGCCGGTCCCATTTCAGACCGCCCCCATCGCGGGCGGTCTCAATCTTAAACTCTCGTCTAGTCGCCGCTACCTGCGCTCTCCTCGACGCCGCTACCTGCGATCCCATGGACCAAGCCTGCCCCTCGACCGAGTCCGATCGAAGCGGGTGAAGGGAATCGAACCCTCGTCTTCAGCTTGGAAGGCTATTGCTCTACCATTGAGCTACACCCGCGTCTGAGCCACACCCGCACGCTGAACGACCCGTCGTCCGTACAAACTTTTGCTCGCCCGATCTTGTCGCTTGTGGTCTTGTGTTTTGTCGAAATTATTTCAGTGGGGGGTGCAGGATTCGAACCTGCGAAGGCATAGCCATCAGATTTACAGTCTGACCCCTTTGACCGCTCGGGAAACCCCCCGCCTCGGGCCTGTTTATCGCAGCCCTGCTGACCACATCCTTACACGTTCCGAGAGGAGTCGCCCGACATCAGTCGGCGCCGCATCGTTACTTATCTGGCCACATTACTTACTGGCCACATTAATGTGCCGCTGCATTTAGGCCCTGTTGTATTTGGACCCTGCCGTTACAGGTCACCGCATTATATGGATATTGCACCGGCAGGCGTGCGACCAATACGCCCACGCCGCTGCGCGTTCGGTACGAGCTAGCGGAGGGACTTGAACCCACAACCTGCTGATTACAAATCAGCTGCTCTGCCAATTGAGCTACGCTAGCCTGGGAGACCTGCCACGAAAACCAATGAATATAATCAACTCCGACGGATCCGCAATATGGAAGACCCAGAATTTCGGCTGCGGTTCGCGTCAACGGGCGGGAACGGACCCACGCCGGACGACGAAAAACGGCCAAACACCGCAGAAAACAAAGGCTGGCGACTGTTGCGATCAACGACCCTCTCTACCGACCCAAACGCCGCATACTGCGATCGGTTCAGGCAGGCAAACCACGTCGATTTCGCAAACTTGTGCCACCTCCGTTAAGGTTCGATCCGCTGGCTAGCGGCGCCAAGAATTGCCCCCCGACTGCTATCAGTCGGAGGGCAGGTCCACTTCTCTAATCTCTACTTAAACGATTCCCGCAGGGGCTGGAATCTCGGGGCTGGAATCTCACAGCCCTGGAATCTCAATGTGCTCTTCCTCGGCCGCCTTGCGCAGTTTGTCGAGTGCCCGGGCCTCGATCTGCCGCACCCGCTCCTTGGTCACGCCCATTTCGGCGCCGACTTCCTTGAGCGTGAGCGGCTCGTGGCCGCGCGACAGCCCGAACCGGCTGATGATAATCTTTTGCTCCCGATCGTCAAGCCGTTCGAGGATCTTGCCGATCTGCGACTCGCGTTGATGCTGGGCCGACTCCTGGGCGTATTGGTCCGATCGATCGTCCTCGGTGCTCGAGAACATCTCGCTCGTGCTCGTGCGGAAACGGTCGCGGCGACGCAGCTCGTCGGGGATCGTGCGGGCAAAATTCTTCATGATCGCCCAACTGGCGTACGTGCTGAACTTGTTGCCGCGGGCGTAATCGAACTTCTCGGCAGCCCGGATCAGCGACATGTTTCCGTCGCTTACCAGCTCGAAAAAGTTGTCGGTCGGTCCCACGTGCCGCTTGGCGATGGACACGACCAGCCGCAAATTGGAGCGGATGATCTTGTTCTTCGTGGCGACGGCCTCTTCGTAGAGCTTTTCGATCTGGTCCATCTGGCTGCTCTTGGCCCGATCGGGATCGAGCGATTCGCGCAGCTTGGCGGCCCGATACTTCAGGAAGTTCAGCTTGCGGAAGAGGTACTCTTCCTGCTCGCGCGTGAGCAGCGGCACTTCGTACAGGCTGGCTAAATACGTGGGCAGTCCGGTTGGCAGCCGGGTTTTCTTTGGCGCCGGAGGCGCTTCGGGCGGCGGGCCAAGAACGACGGTTTCGGCCCCAGCCTTGGCAAACAGGGGGTTCTCGATGCAATCCAACGGCAGCTCGAGAATCCGCACGGCCCGCATCTCGTTGATGACGCGGTAAATGCTGGTTTTCGTGCGGCAATGGGCCTTGGCCAAGGCGTCGACCGAGACGTTGCGGCGGTACTGGTTGTAGATCTTTTTCTTGGTCAGGGCCGACAACGGTCCGCTGCTCTCGGGGAACAACGCCATGTCTGGGTGTTCCTGGTCGAACTGCTTGAGCGTGTAGCGAATCGTCTCGACGCTGCGGCCCATCTTCTGGGCCAAGCGCTTGGTGACTTCCGCGGGGCAACCACCGGCGTGGGCCAGTCGGCGTGCCCGCTCGACAATCGTGTCCTTCTCGTCGGGCGTAAGCTGGCTAAATCGCCCGCCACGGCGGACGCGGTCTTCGTTGCCGGCCACGAACTTTTCGACGGAGCTCATCAGGAAGCCGACCCGCTTGCGACCGTCGAAGACGAATCGCCGGCTGACCAGGCCCTGCTGGCGCCAGCGGGCGATGGTCTTGGTCGAGACCTTGAAGCGGTCGCTCAGTTGTTCGACGGTAAGCACGGGTTCGCCGGCGTTATCGGCCGGCATGTCGGCCGCGTCGGAAACGTCCTCGATGAACAAACGCAGATCGTGCCGGGCTTCCTGGCCTGAGAGCTTCAAGTCGGGATACGACTCGGGCCGGAAGTCGGTCACGCGGTGGCAGAGATATCGATAGCTATAGCTACGCTTCGGTTCCAACTCGGCGAGTAGCCGCTCGGCCCGATTGACCTGGTCGAGCTTCTTTTCGCGCGGAGCGAAACGCACCTGCTGATCGCGGAGCTGACGAATGGCTGGATTGAGATAATCGGCGTGCATTGCATTCCCCTTCTCGAACCGACTTGCGGCTCGACCCATCTGCCGGCCTTCCCTGCGACTCCCGCAACCGGCTGAAGGTACTTCCTGGACGGCCTTAACCCTAAGTGAGTTCGTTGGGGGCCGTTAAACTTCTCTGACGCCCTCGTAACCGCGTCCCAGCGGCTTCGGTGGGCGTTGTGTTTGCCTCGGTCTTCGTCCCGAACACTTCTTTGGCAGTCCAACTCGGCTCGCAAGTCATGAGCGAATTGCGTGCCAGTCGCGTGCCGTTATTGATCGCCTGCTAATTGGACTTGGATGGCAGCTTTTGGTTTCCGTTCACGGCCAAAATCCTCGTTTGGCCCATGGGTCGCCTGTTAGGTTTTGGGCCGTCAGGCTCGACAGTGTCCATCTGTTGACAGTGTCCAGTTCATCCAGTTGCCGCGTTGTCTCGTTGGTATTGCCCGTTCAGGTAGTCCTACGCAGCAGAGTGTCCAGTGGGCCAAAGAAAGTTCGCGCCCGGTCGTATTTTTTTTGCCAATTGCGAGGGTTGCAGCGGCCCGCCACTGCCGTCGTGCGCAGCGACGTATGTCCAATAGGAACAATACCTTATTGTGCCGAAACCGGCAACGCATTTGTGGTCGGCTGACCCCGTGAACCGAATTGGGAAGGTTTCTCCTACAACGGCGTAAATCTGGGCAACTTGCAACAAGTTACCGGATTTCTGAGTGTCCGATTGGTGGCCAGGCAATACCCCACCCTGGGGGTTCTGAGTTGGCCCTTGCGGCAGAATTCCCCGTGCGACCGCCGAGATCGATGGAATCGGTGCAGGCCCGACTTTCGATTGAACCGGTCCCGCCGCGGCAGTCGATTTAGCGAGGGTGGGTGCATGCCAGGGTTGCGTTTCAATGCTGTCACCCACATCAAACAGTGGCCCGAACGCTTGCGGTTTAGCCTCGAGGAACACGTCAATGACGCGACGGACTTCGTTTCCCTTCCTTAGCTTCGCTTTATCCGTATCATGCTTCGGCGGCCATGCGGCAGGGTTGCTGGCCGGCGAGCCTCAATCGTTGCGCAGCACGCGCAAGGCGGGTGAAGTCTCGCACGTCGAAGTTCTGCTCGAGGTCGGCGGTGACCTCTCGTTGATCGAAGAAAGCAAGGTTCGCAAACTGCCGATGAGCGTCGTCGGCACGATGATCTACGGCGAGAAGTTCCTTGGCGAGAATCTGCTCCAACCTGGTGAAGAACGCTCCGGCGGCCCGCTCGCCATTCGCTACTACGACCGGGCCGACGCGGTCATCAAGATCGAAAAGGGCCTGGTAAAGCCCCAATTGCGTGCCGATCGCCGGCTGATCGCCGTCGCACCGGCCCAAAGTGCATCGACCCCAATTGCGTCCGTTAAAGACACGACAGTTAAGAGCGAAGTAGGTTCGGTAGCGACGACAATGTTCAGCCCCTCCGGCCCTTTGGCCCGCGAGGAACTTGACTTGATCGACGTGCCCGCCAACAGCGCACTGATCGAAGGGCTGCTGCCCAAAGATCCCGTCGCCCAAGGCGACCGCTGGCAACATGGCGACCAGCTTCTGGCCGGGCTTCTGGGTTTAGATGCGGTGAACCGCGCGGAAGTTTCCAGCCAACTTGTGGAAATCAACGACGCGACGGCCCAGGTCGAAATCCGCGGCAATGTGCAAGGTGCTTCGGGCGGTGTGGCCAGCGAGATGGAAGTCAAAGGCCGCTACCGATTCGACCGCAAACTAGGGCGGATCACCTGGTTGGCCCTGTTGACCAAGGAAAAGCGGTCGATCGGCCATGTCGCGCCCGGCGTCGATGTGGTCGCCCGGCTGCAAATGAAGATCGCGCCCAACGGCGTGTACACGCAGCTCGACAACCAGGCCCTGGAAGGCATGGACCTGTCGCTTCCGCCGGAACGGGCGCTGCTGGAGTACGAATCGACGGCCAGCCATTTTCGCCTGCTCCACGATCGCCAGTGGCATGTTATGAACGAAACGGCCGATTCGCTGGCGATGCGACTGGTCGATCGGGGTGAGCTCGTGGCCCAGTGCAACGTCAGCTCGCTTGAGCCCGTGAAGCCGGGCGGGCACGCGTCGCTCGACAAGTTTCAGCAGGACGTCGAGAAGTCGCTCGCCAAGAGCTTCCGCCGATTCTTGGGGGCATCGGAGTCCGTGAACGGCCTGGGCTACACGATCTATCGCGTTGCCGCCGAGGGGACGGTCGACGAACTGCCGATCCAGTGGAATTACTACCTGGTCGCCGACGCGAAGGGCCGCCAGACCGTGTTCGCCTTTACGCTCGAATCGAATCTGGTCGAGCGCCTGGGAGCGGCCGACGCCGCGGTCGTTGGAACCCTGGAGTTCACCGAGGTTCCTGCCGCTGGCGGTGCGACGGAGAGTGCGACCGCGAAAAGCGCGAATGGGAAAGGCGACAGTTCTTCCAGCGGTACCGCTACTAAAAATGCCGCAGCCAAAAGTGCCGCAGTGCTCACGCCGGCATCCGTCCGTAAGTAGCTCATCTACGGTAGAATGGCAAATGTGCCACTGCTTGTACCCAAGCAGTATCGTCGCAAAGTTCCCCGTAAAATGGCCGGCCGATGATACGGCGCGATGAGACTGATCCCGGCCGGAACAAGTGCTGGTTGTTGATCCCACAGATCGAGCATGCCCGTCTGTCCGGACTGCTGGCCGAGCACTGGGTTGCGTCCGCAAGCGGACCGCTCGAACCGCGCAACGAACTGATCGACGCAATCGATCACCACGACGACGGTTGGGCGGCCTGGGATCGTCGACCCGATTGCGACCCCCAGTCGGGCCAGCCGTTGGAATTCACCGAGATGCCACTGGCCGAATCGCTGGGCATCTGGCAGCAGTCGATCGAGATGGCTGCCGCGCGGGGCGACCTGCAAGCCTACGTGGTGAGCGGCCATTTCAGTGCGCTGCTGCGAGGGGCGGCGCCACGCTGGCAGGCCAGCAAGTTCGGTTCGACGCTGGCCACCGAGTTCCTCGGCGAGCAGGACCAGCGCCGCGCTGAATGGCTGGAATCGTGGATCGGCACCGCCCCGGACCGGCACTCGCCCAAGATCGCCGAGCGAGGTCTCGCCTGGCTGCGATTCTTCGACGGGTTGAGCCTGTGGTTCTGCTGTGCGGCCCGCCACCAGCCGCAGGTCTTCGATCCGCCGGACGGCCGAAGTTTAACCATCACGCCGATCCAAGAAACAGGGGGCCAATTTACGGCCGCGCCCTGGCCGCTGGATGTGACGGAGCTGGAATGGTCAGTCCCGGCCCGACGGATCGCGGTCGCCCATTACGCGGACCGAGCAGCGCTGCGCGAGGCCGGCGGGGAAGGCGTGGCGGTGCCGTTTCGGCTGATCTCGCCGACGGCGAGCTTGTAATGCGCGACAGGGCAATCGAAACGTTCCGCATGCTCGGAACGCCGAATCGTTCACAAGTCGTCATCGCCCAAGGAGGTCGCCCAACCGATGCCGACCCGTCGACAGAATGGGATAATTGTGCTTTTGTGCTTTGTGCGTCAACTGCCGCTAAATCCTTGACCACCCGCCCCAACTGCAATTACGATAGATACTTCCGGGGCGGCACTTCAACGGCACAGAGCTCTCACGGCACAGAGAACGACTTCCATGCGTCCTCGACTCGGCTCGTTCCTATTTGCGGCTTCTTCCTTGGCGGGGCTTTGGCTGCTTCCCGTGGCCCCCTCGTTTGCCCAGGTCGCCGATCAAAAGCAGCCTGCGGCGGCCAAGAATCCTCCGGCCGCGAACGTGCCGCCCAAAGTACCGGCCGTCCAAAAAGCCCCGGCTGCCGCGCAGCCCGCTGCGAAAGCCGAGGCTGGCGCCAAGGCGGGTCCGCAGTCGTATCGCAAACTGGCTCCAGGCGTGATGATCCCCGTGAATCCCCTGACCGAGGCCAGCGAGATGGTCAGTCGGCACGACGTGATGGAGTTGTTGGCCGACGACCCCGTGTATGCCGAACGTGCCTGGTCGAAAGACAAGTCGCCGGCCAAGGATACGGCCTTTCGTCGCGACGTTTGGGCGCTCGAGTTCGAGTTTAAGCCGGTCCGCTTCATCCAGGTCGACGTGCCCCAGCCCGAGGGCCACATGGAGCGCAAACTAGTCTGGTACTTGCTGTACTCAGTGAAGAACCCGCAGGAAAAGCCAGTGCGGTTCACGCCGCGTTTCATGTTGGAAAGTCGCGACACGAGGAAGGTCTACCCCGACCGATTGATTCCCGTGGCCTTGCCCGAGATTCAGCGCCGCGAAGATCCCAGCCGCCCCCTGAAAAACACAATCGAGATGGGCACGGTCATGGTCCCGCCGACGCCCAAGGGCCGCGCGGCAACCGTTTGGGGTGTGGCGACGTGGGAAGACATCGACCCGGCGACGGATTACTTTGCCATCTACGTGCAAGGTCTGACCAACGCCTATCAATGGGTCGACCCACCGGGAGCATTTACTAAGGGCCAGCCGCCCACGACCGGACGGCAGTTCTACCCCAAGACCCTGGTGCTGAATTTCTGGCGCCCCAGCGACCGCCAGCACGAGCACGAGGATGAGATCCGCTTCGTCGACTACTCTTGGGCCTATGGGCAATTGACTCCGGCCGGCTTTGTAGCTAAAAAGGGCGATTCGCCCCCGCCGGCAAAAGCGGCCAACGCAGCCGCAGGCGGACGGTAAAATCGAGCCGAGAAGGGCTGGTGCAAGTTAGGCATACTAGCCCGACGCGCCAGCAAGGGGGAGTCGGTTTTGGCCGCACTTTACATTGCGGCCGCTACGTCCTTCGTACCTCAGGGGCGTGCCACCCAGTCAGCCGATTGTCGAAAGTAGCCGATAGTCAATAGTCGCGATTCAACTGCCGCCACGATTCAGGAGACGCCATCATGGCACATAAAAAAGGCCAAGGTTCCAGCCGCAACGGACGCGATTCGTTGGGCCAGCGCCGCGGCGTCAAGAAGTTTGGCGGCGAAGCGGTAATCGCCGGAAACATTCTGATTCGCCAGGTCGGCAATCGCTTCCATCCCGGCAAGGGAGTCGGCCAAGGTTCCGATTACACGCTGTTTGCGCTGGTGCCCGGCAAGGTTAAGTTCGACCGCGAAGGCCGCCGCGTGAGCGTCGTCGCAGCCGGCTGAACGCCGCTCGCAGCAGCCGCGCCGCCCCGATAATTCGGGTTACCGCAACCATTAGTCACAAGCCCACGGGCCACGCCCCGTGGGTTTTTCGTTGGCGGGTTTTTCGTCGGACGGTGGGCTTTCACTTCGCCGTCGCGTAGGATGGATTCTCGGTGGGGGCGGGCGTCCCGCCCGCCTAACGCTCTCAGGACCAATGGCGGGCGAGACGCCCGCCCCCCAGGACACTCGCACTACCATGTTCGTCGATCGCGTTGAAATCCACGTCGAGGCCGGCAAAGGGGGCGACGGCTGCTCCAGCTTCCGCCGCGAGAAGCAGGTCGCCTTTGGCGGACCCGACGGCGGCGATGGCGGCCACGGCGGCAGCGTGATCTTCTTGGCCGAAGCCGGCGTCGACAGCCTGTCTGCTATCGCGCACCGGCACGCCTGGAAGGCCGAAGAGGGTGGACCGGGCCGAAGCGCGAAATGCCACGGTCGCGATGCCGAAGATCTGATCCTGCGCGTTCCCCCAGGCACGGTCATCATCGACGCGCGCGAAGGGCACATCATCAAGGATTTGGCCATCGCGGGCGAGACCGTCTCCGGAGCTCGCGGCGGTGGCGGCGGCAAGGGCAACGCCCGTTTCAAAACCTCGACCGATCGCGGTCCCAGGCAAAGAACGCTCGGTGGCCCAGGCGAGATTCGCGACTTGATTTTGGAACTGAAAGTCATCGCCGACGTGGGGCTGGTCGGCAAGCCGAACGCCGGCAAGAGCACGCTCCTCAGCCGGCTCTCGCACGCGCGGCCGCAGATTGCCGCCTATCCATTCACGACCAAGTACCCGAACCTGGGCATCGTGCGGATCGATTTCGATCACTCGTTCGTCATGGCCGATCTGCCGGGCTTGATCGAAGGGGCCCACGCCGGAGTGGGGCTCGGTCACGAGTTTCTCAGGCACATCGAGCGGGCCGGCATTCTCGTACATCTGGTCGAACCCCAGCCGGCGGACGGCACCGATCCGCTGACCAACTATCGGGCCATTCGCAGCGAGCTCGAACAGTACGACGCAAAACTGCGGGAACGTCCCGAGATCGTCGTCGTCTCAAAGGCCGAGCTGCCCGGCGCCGACGCCGTGCGCGACCAATTGGCGCAGGAGCTGGGTCGAGAAGTCCTAGCCATGTCGGCGGTGACGGGCCAAGGACTGGACCGATTGCTGGCCGCGATTGCGCGTGCGCTGGATCCTCGATCGCTGGATGAAGCCGCTGCGGAAGGTGTCTGGAACCGTTGACCGCGGGCTGGCGGAATCTTGTGGCTGGGGGGCACTATGTGACTGGGGGCAAAATGACCGTCATTCCCGCGCAGGCGGGAATCCAGACACTCGGGGCAGCGCGATGGTGAAAGAGACTCGTGCGCGGCGGTTGTAATGGTGCAGGGCCGACTTGTGGTGTGCTGGATTCCCGCATTCGCGGGAATGACGTCCGAGCAGTGGCGTTAGTGAGTCGACACGAGCTGAAGCAAGCCATGGACCACGCGAAGCACGCCCGCATGGCAAACGCCAGCATAACGCCGGCCGCGACTTCACGTTTGCACCGCGAGCCCGTGCCGTTGCCGCTCGTGGCCGTTGATGTCGGCAACAGCCGCAGCAAGCTGGCTCTGTTCGAGCGGCTCGACGAGCGGCCGCTGCCCATGCCCTCGCGGACACTCGTCGTGCCGCACGACCACGCGGGTCAAGACGGGGCGCTGGACGAAATCGCCGACTGGCTCGCTCCGCTGGCCGTCGACGCCGTAACCTGGCCGATTGGCAGCGTGGCACGCGATCCTTCGGCCCGCTTGATTCAATGGCTGCGCAAGCGCGGCTGCGAGCGCATCGTGTTGCTGGCGTCGTGCGATCTGCCTCTGGCCGTGTCTTTGCCGCGGCCCGACATGGTCGGCATCGATCGGCTGCTCGACGCCGTGGCCGCCAATCGCCTGCGGCCCGCCGACCGACCGGCCATCATCGTCGACCTGGGAACCGCGATCACGGTCGACCTGATTTCGGCCGAGGGTGCGTTCATGGGGGGCACCATCTTGCCCGGCATCGGCACGTCGGCCCGTGCGATGCACGAGTTCACCGATCTGCTGCCGCTGGTCGACATGCAAGCGTTGTCCTCCCCGCCGCCGGTGCTTGGCGCTGCGACCGTCGAAGCGCTCTCGGCCGGTTTGTACTGGGGCGCGGTCGGTGCGGTCCGCGAATTGATCGCACAACTCGCCGCGCTCACGCCCGCCGCGCCGCTGGTGCTGCTCACCGGCGGCGCCGCGCCCAGTGTTGCCGGGCCGCTGGCCGACGTCGCCGAACTGTCGCCGTACCTGACGCTGGCAGGCATCGCGCTTTCGGTCGCGGAGTAGACAAAGTGAAGTGTCGGAGGGTGGCACGTCCCAGAGCGCAGCGATGGGCGTGGAGCGCCGCGACAAAACCACGCCCTTCGTACCTCAGGGCGTGCCACCCAGAAATGTTGCCTGTTCTCGCACCGTAGCGAGCGGAGTCGTCTGAAGCATGGCTGCCCGCGATTCGGCATACGTCGTGCTGCTCACTCCCGCGGGTCGCGGCGCGGTGGCCACGCTGCTCGTGGCCGGTCCGCGAGCGACGGCGCTCGTCGGCGATCTGTTTTGTTCCGCGGCAGGAAAGCGACTCGAGGAGTTTCCCCTCGGCAGGATCGTCTATGGACGCTTTTGCGACCCGGAGGGTGAGGAACTGATCGTTTGCCGTCGCGCGGATGACGAGGTCGAGGTGCATTGTCACGGCGGCGCGGCCGCCAGCGCGCGCTGGATCGCCGCGCTCGTGGAGCGCGGCGCGCAGTGCATCAATTGGCGCCAGTGGCTCACGCAGCAAGCCGTTGATCGGCCATCCGGCGATCCGCTGATTGCCGCGGCCGCGATCGCGCTGGCCGAGGCCCGCACCCAGCGGACGGCGTCGATTCTGCTCGATCAGTTCAACGGCGCATTGCGGCGCGAGATTGACGCCATTGCCGCGGCGCTCGCGGCCCACGACACTTCCAACGCCCAGCAGCGGCTTATGACACTCGCCGATCGCTCGCAGGTGGGATTGCACCTGACGCAATCTTTCCAGGTCGTGCTGGCGGGCCGTCCCAATGTCGGCAAGAGCAGCCTGATCAACGCTTTGGTCGGCTACCAACGGGCGATCGTCTTCGATCAGCCCGGCACGACCCGCGACGTGGTGACCGCGCTGTCGGCCATCGACGGCTGGCCGGTCGAGCTGGCCGACACCGCCGGACTTCGCGCCAGCAGCGAACCGATCGAAAGGGAAGGTGTGCTACGTGCCCGCGCGCGGTTGGCATCGGCCGATGCAATTGTGCTGGTCTTCGATGCCTCGCAGTTTTGGACATCGGACGACGCGGCGCTGCTAGCTGATTTTCCCGCGGCGATCGTCGTGCATAACAAATCCGACCTTCCCTCCGAGGACGCGCACGCGGTGGGCGGCGATTCGCGACCAGCCGGAATGCTCGCGAGCGCCGTCACGGGCGCGGGACTGGACGAATTGCTTGCGGCCCTGGCAAAGCAACTTGTCGCCGCCCCGCCGCCGCCGGGGGCGGCCATGCCCTTCACAGAATCGCAGTTCTTGGAAATCGAAGCGCTGCTCGCAGCCGTTCGCGGCGGAGATGTGGCCGAAGCGGCGAGCCTGCTAGCAATCTTCGGCCGCGGCAAATTGCCATAGCTGGCTCGCCGACCTTCTTTGCCTGGGCGCCGGTTGCAGAACGTGGGTCGTCACTGCCGTCTTGTCCGGCAGGGCTCCGCAAAGTCAGCGAGTCACTGAGAACCTCTAACTTTGCTACTCGCACGTCATTCCCGCGCAGGCGGGAATCCAGCGAACTGCAACAGCGCGCTGCACGATCAGGCTCACTGCTCGGGTTCGATTTGGGAAAGCCATTCGCGTCCATTCGCGCGTATTCGCGGTTCAAGAATTCAACCGCGCATGGACGCGAATTTACGCGAATTCACGTGCCGGGGCCGAGACGCCCTCGGTCCCTCGACTCCCGCCTGCGCGGGAATGACGGTCTTGGTGTCCCCTCCAACGTAAGGCCTCGGAAGCATGCGATGACGAGCCCAGGTCCCGCCAACGGAAGGTTGGGTTAGGGGTTCTAGGTCGCCAAGTCACCCAAACGCCCGAATCCCTATGGACTCGCCCGGCAGAGGTCGCTATGGTTTCGCGGTTTGGCGACACGGGCAGCAGGGGCGCCGTGCGACAAACTTGTTTCCGGCCGACGGATGCGGCCTGCGAAACACATCGACGTTGTTTCCGCTGGATGTCGTTACTTGTCGCGCTGCCCTCAGCACGATGAGCTGGCGGCGTCACGACGACTCACGTCGACGATTCCATCGATTCCCCGCGGTTCCGCGAGTCGTTCGCGAAGTTCAGGAGGAGCTCGCAATGCACTTTCGCCCAGTGCGCTGGTTTGTGGTAACCCTGCCCTTGTTGGCTGGCGTTGTAATGTCGTTGCTGTGGGTCGCCGCTGCGCAGTGCGCGGATCCCGACGCCGCGGATACCAACGGCGCCGTGACCAATCGCACCACCAGCAATAAAGCGAATCCTTCCCGTCGCAAAGTGACTCCGCGCGCCGCCAAGCCTGCGCTCGAACCAAGCGCTGCCGGCAAGGGCAAAACGCCTGTCGTGCGCCCCGCCAAGATCAGCCGTCCCAAGAAGGCGCCCGTCAAAACCGAAGAGGTCAAACAAGCCGACGAGCCAACTCCAGCCGACGAAGTCCCAGGTGACAGCGATACGGGCGAAAAGGAGTCCGGCGACAACGACACTGCCGACCACGACACTGCCGATATGGACGCCGCGGATACAGACGCGGCCGATAAGGAGCCAGACGGCAAGCAGCCGTCCGACGCGGAAGCCGACCCCAGCGAGTCGGAAACATCGACACCTGCCGAGGGCGAGACCACGGTCGCCAAGAAGCCCGTTGCGAAGAAAACGACCGCGACCAAAGCCGACGCAACAAAAGCCGACGAATCGTCGCTCCCCAACCTGCGCTTGGTGCCTGATTCGTCCGAGACCAGCGAAGATGGCGCGCCCGCGGGCACGGCTCCCACGCCCACCGAAGGCGGCAAGCCCAAGGTCGATGTCGAAAAGATCAAGCTCGACGCCGCCGAGTTCAACGGCGTGCTGCCGGGCCGTTCGACGACCGACGATGTGGTTGCCGCTTGGGGACAGCCCATCGACGTGACCACGCAGCACAATGTCGTTCGGCACAAGTACGTCATCGAGCCGTTCAAGCAGATCCAGGTCACTTTCTACAAGGGCAAGGTGCAGTCGCTGGTCGTGCAATTAGCGCACCACTTTTCGCCCAAGGACGTGGCCGCGCAGTTGCAACTCGACATCGCCCAAGCCGCCACGATCAGCGATGACTCGGGCGAGGCCATTGGCCTGGTCTTCCCCGAGCGCGGCGTGGTTTTCGCCTTCATTCCGGGCATGAAGACGCCGACGATCGCCCAAGTGATTTTGGAAGGCATCGATGCGCAGTCGTTCGTCTTGCGAGCCGAGTCGCGGTTGGCCGGCGACTACACGCATTGCCAGCAAGACATCGACATGGCCCTGGAGCTCGATCACGAGTACGGCCGCGCGTTCTGGTTACGGTCGGTGCTGCTCTCGCGATTGGGACAACAGACCGAAGCGCTGCGAGCCGCTGACGAAGCCACGCGTCTGGAGCCCAAGAACCCCGAGTTCCGGCTCACGCGGGCTAAAATTCTGGCCACGGGCGGGCAGTTTCCACAGGCCATCAACGAGACGAAAGAGGCCCTCGCGCTCGCCACCGCGCGGCCCGAGATGCAGTCCCGCGCGATGCAACAGTTGGGCGAGCAACTGGCAACCGGGCCCAGCCGAGACCACAAGCGTTCGCTCGAACTGCAAATGCAGGCCATCCGCGTGGCCGAGCCCCTCACCGCGGCTCGCCATACGGCCGTGCGCCGCATGGCGCAAGAGACGTTGCTCGAAGCCCACCTTTCCGCCGCGCGCAACATCGCTTGGGGAAATTGGAAGATGAAGTCCAAGGTGGTGCCCAAGTGGCTCTCGCGGGCCGAGGCGCTGGCGCACAACGCGCAAGCGGGCAGTGCAGCGGGGGCAGAAGCCGGAGCGGAAGCGGCCGCCGGAGTGGTCAACGCCGACTTCGAGCTGCGTGTGTGTCAGGCTGCGCTGGCCGTGTGCGTGGGCATGGAAGGCGAAATGGATCCCACGCCCTGGGCCAAGAAGACGCTGGCCGCGGCGCGGGCGATGATCGACGCCACCGAAGATCCGCTCCGCAAGCGGCAACTACAATGGGAGTTGGGCGCGGCCTTGTACGACGCGCTGCAGGTTTACCACGTGCTGGCCAAGAGCGAGCTGGCGCTGGAATATGGAAACCTCTCGGTCGAGAATCTCGAAGCCGGCTCGCAAGACCGGCAATTGGAACCGGCCGAAGCGTACCTGCTGGGCCGACTCTACTTCCGCATGGGATCAGTCCACGCGGCCGGCGCAAAGGACCATCAGCAGGCCGTGGTGTGGTTCGAAAAAGCGGTGCCCCAATTGGAGCGGCCCATTCCGCCTTCGGCCTACGCCGACGTCGGTCGGCAGGGCGAGAGCTTCGTGAGCATGGCGGTTTCGTATTGGGCCGCGGGCAGCCACGACGAAGCCATGCGACTCACACGTCGCGGCGTGAAGCACATCGAGGAAGCCATCAAAGACGGCATCCTCGGCGAAGATGCTCTGTCGATCCCCTACTCAAACCTGGCCACCATGCACCGCTACCTGGGCGACGCCGAACTGGCCGATTCGTTCACGGAAATGGCCGCCAAGGCGCAGGGGACGCGGACGGAGTAGCGGGCTTCGTAAATGCTCCTCTCCGTCTGGGAGAGGGCAGAGTGAGCGTTCTTCGACTCCTCTCCTCCCTTGCGAGGGAGAAGTTGGGGGAGGGTCGCGGGCAGGTTCTGTACTGCTCGGTCTTGCACAGGTCCTCGTCATCGACGAGTAGTGGCGAAACAAGTCCGCGAGCTCGTCTCGTCTGGTTTCTGTCGCGAACTGGATCGTTGCGCGAGACCGGAAATCTTGACCTTTAAGGACCTCGACTGGCAACGCCATTCGTTTCAACCCTCGGCGGTTCGTCGATTGCAATGGCGTCACAACGCCGCGATTCAGCAGGGGCTTGCACTAGCGAGAGATTCGCGGTAATTTTTGATGGGTAAATGACTTACGAGTCGTAGTGGAATTCGGTAATTGAGCCAACTGACATCGAAGTTGCTGGGCCAACGCCAAGTGCGGCCCGAGGCGAAATGGCCGCATGTGCTGTCGATCGTGGCGGATAGACTCGTCGAAATCTACGGGACGCCAACGCTCGGCAATTTTCGCGACCCTGTTAAAGAGATCTTCTATATCCTATTATCGGCGAGAACAAATGAACGCTTGTACAAGCCCGCGCACCGTCGTTTGTCCAAGCGATTTCCCGGGATCGAACGACTTGCGGCTGCAAAAATCGGTCGCGTGTTGGAGTGCGTGCGAGGGGCTGGTCTCGGTGTAAAGCGGGCTACCCAGGTCGTTGGAATCGCCAACCGGTTGCTCGTAGACCTTGGCCGGAATCCACAGAGGCAGTTGAGACGCATGACGGCCACGGAGGCATATCGTTATTTGACGCATTTGCCGGGAGTGGGTCCGAAATCGGCGTTTTGCGTCATGATGTGCAGCTTGGACCACGACGTTTTTCCGGTCGATGTGAACGTACAGCGCGTTCTCGAGAGACTCGGCACGCTGCGCAAGGGATTGAAGCACTATCAAGCTCAAAAGATCGCACCGAAATTCGTACCGTCCGGGCGCAGCAAGGAACTGCACGTCGGTTTAGTGGAACATGGCCGCAGGGTCTGCGTTCCACGACGGCCAAAATGCCACACTTGCATCCTCGTCGACCTTTGCCGACACGGGCGAATCGTGGAGAAGAAGCATCGCACGGGATAGTATGCAACGCACGTACCCCAAGCCGCGCCCCATCGCCATCGACTTTTTCTGCGGCGCGGGCGGCATGTCGCTCGGCTTCGAGCAAGCCGGCTTCGACATCGCGCTCGGCGTGGACATCGACGGTCATCACGTTGCCACGCACGACCGCAATTTCCCCTACGGCAAGTCGCTATGCGCATCGATCGTCGATCTCGATGCCAAACGAGTTCGCGCACTGCTGGATACCGATCGCGACATCGACGTCGTCGTGGGCGGTCCGCCATGCCAAGGTTTTAGCAATATGGGGCTACGCGACCTCAAAGACCCCCGCAACTCTCTCATCGACCATTACATCCGCCTCGTGCTCGAATTGCGTCCAAAGGCGTTCGTGATGGAGAACGTGCCGGGCTTGCTCGCCGGCGAAACTCGCAAGATACTCGAAGCGGTATTCCGGGTCGCAAAGGAAAATGGATACAACGTCACGCTGCCGGTCCAAATCCTGGATGCGGCGGACTTCGGCGTACCGCAACAGAGACGACGGCTATTCCTATTCGGCGTTCGCGAAGACGTTGCATCCGAGATTGCGTATCCTGCCGGTAAATGCGCCGGCCAGCCAGATCGTCCGACAGTCATTGAAGCGATAGCAGATTTGCCGATCGTCGAACGAAGCGAACGACTCTTTCGGGAAAACGATACGCGGTACCTGCGGAGCCCCGAATCTGACTACGCAAGAGTTGCGCGCGGAGCGACGATCGACCAATCGGACCTTTCGCGGCCGCGAGTTTGGGACTCCAATTTTTGCACGGGCTGCTTGCGCACGCGCCATTCCGCAAAGAGCATCGAATTGTACGAAGCGACCCCACCCGGGGAGACGGTTCCCGGGCATAAGTTACCGAGGCTGCATCCAAAGGGAATTTGCCCAACGCTGCGCGCCGGCTCCGATTCCACGCACGGTTCGTATACGGCGCCTCGTCCAATCCACCCAAAGTATCCGCGCTGCATTACGTCGCGCGAGGCTGCACGGTTGCATGGTTTTCCGGATTGGTTCGCGTTCTATCCGTTGAAGTGGCATGCCTACCGGCAGATCGGCAACGCCGTATGTCCGCCTGTGGCGAGAGCCATCGGGTACGCGATTCGGAACGTTTTCGCCGAACGGACGACGGCCGTAATCCCGACCGCAATTGCCCTCGGCAACGCGTTTGTGTTGCCGGAAGACCGTCCGCGTACGCTCAGACGGATACCGCAGATCCGCCAATTTCCACCCGTCGTCGCGCACTTGTTCGAAAGAGCTTTCGATAGGAATCGCAAGCGGCTTCGCAAGGCTACGTTTACGTTCGACGACGTACGAAAAGCAATTGCGGAGACCGGAGTGAACCTCCCTTGGGTAAGGGAGGACACATTCCTGGGCGAGATTACGCGCAGCCGACGCGTCGACGAAATGCTCGCCGCCGCGACTCAGTTCGGATACTCGATTCTTCCGTGTACCGGGAGCAAAGTCATTGGGAGATTCGTCCCCGTCGGCACGCCGGGAACGCTCGAAGAAAAGGACGCCTTGTACGTCCGTGTCGATGCAATCCACGAGGCCGACAAATTGCCACTTCGGTCGCTCAATTTGAACGGTAATGGGTGGGGAATTATCGCGGTTCTAACTCAACGGGCCGTTCAGAAGAAACTGTGGGACTCTCAGGATTGCGTCTTTGGTCTGGTCGATGGGCCGAAGGAGAATGGCCAGCGCTATGGAAGCGTCTATACAGTCTCTATTCGTCGCTCGCCGCGATTCGCGACAGAGCTTACGTCCGTCATCACCTGCAAGGCCGCGGCCCTCCCAAGCAAATCGCGTATTGGAAAGATTGGAAAGCAGCAGCAGTCGGAGAACGTCACAGTGCTCGTTGCGGCCACCAGGAAGCACGTCGTCGCGTTGCGATTCGATAACTGCCTTACGACTCCTCGAGAAATTGCACGAGGTGCGTTCGAGTTGACATTGTAAGCAACCGCGAAAGGGGTGCCGCCGTGGCAACAGACAAGGTAAACCGTTACGTCGGCATTATCGAGCGAATCTTTCGGAACCACTACCGAAAGGGGTCCGCTCAATTTGAATTTGAGCGTCAGGAACTCGAGGAAGTCGCGGCGGCTCTCGGCATCGAGTTGCCCAAGAATCTCGGCGACCTCATCTACTCTTTCCGTTTCAGGACCGATTTGCCAGCGTCCATCGTCAAAACGGAGCCAAAGGGCAAAGAGTGGACTATCGAGTTGGCGGGGCGTGCTCGATACAGGTTTCGACTGGCAACGATCAATCGAATTGTGCCGAGCCCGGATGCTTACCGCATTAAGATACCGGACGCGACTCCGGAAATCATTAAACTTTACGCGAAGACCGACGAACAAGCGCTGCTCGCCAAGGTTCGCTACAACCGGCTGATCGACATTTTTTTGCGTGTGACTGCGCATTCGATGCAAAGTCACTTGCGGACGTCCGTTCCGAAGGTAGGCCAAATCGAAGTCGACGAACTGTACGTCGGCGTCCGCAACACTGGGCAACAGTTTATCATCCCCGTACAGGCGAAGGGCGGCAACGATCAAATCGCTGCAACCCAAGTGTGGCAAGACTTGCAGCTATGCCGCCACGCGTACCCGTCGCTCGCGCCTCGCTTGGTCGCGGTTCAGTTTGCCGCGGAAAATGTCATTGCAATGTTTGAGTTGGTCTTTCAGGGGGACGTATTACGAAAGGTCGACGAGAAGCAATACTGCCTCGTTCCCGGCGCCGACATTACACCGGAGGACCTTGCGACCATGGCCGATACTTCGGACTAGGGGCAAGCCGGTCCCATCGAACTGTCCAGGCTTTGAGAAACCTTCGCCCGGCCGCCGGGTTCAAAGGATAACCGTGCCTGTCCGCAAATGCGCGCTCGGGCGCTTGGTGAGGCGATTAACTCAACAAAATCCACTCCCTCTGAGGATCAGAATCCAATGAAGTTCACCCATCTCGCACTGGCGCTGGCCGGCCTCGCGGCTTTTGCTTGGCACGTTCGCGGCGACGATCTGGCATCGCAAAAGCCGCAAAACGGGCATCAGCAGAACGGGCATCTGCAAAACTGGCATCAGTGGCGGGGGCCCGAGGCGACGGGGGTGGCGCCGTTGGGTAATCCGCCCGTCGAGTGGAGCGAGGAGAAGAACATCAAGTGGAAGGTCGAGGTGCCGGGCAGCGGCGATTCGTCGCCGATTGTTTGGGGTGACCAGGTGTTCGTGTTGACGGCGATCAAGACCGATCGCAAAGCCGACCCGCCGAAGCCAGCGGCCGACGCAAAGCCCGATGCGCCCGCCGCCGATCGAGAGAAACCCGACGCACCGAAAGCGGAAGCACCCAAGCTCGATGCGGCAAAGTCTGAGTCACCCAAAACCGATCCATTGAAGTCCGATGCGCCAAAATCTGACGCACCGAAATTCGACGCCTCCAAGACAGATGCGCCCAAATCCGACGCGCCCAAATCGCCCACGGATCGCCCGGGTTCCCTTCGCCCCGGATCTGATCGGCCGGGCTTTGGCCGTGGCGGCGATCGGCCCGGCGGTTTTGGCGGGGGTCGCCCGGGAGGCTTTGGCGGAGGCCGGGGCGGTGGTTTCGGGCGGACTTCCACGCCCACGAATTACTACGAGTTTGTCGTGATCAGTTACGACCGCAACACGGGCAAGGAGCGATGGCGGCAGGTCGCGGCCGAGGCGGTTCCGCACGAAGGGCATCATCCCGATGGCAGCTTCGCCTCGTCGTCGGCCATGACCGATGGCGAGCGGATCTACGCGTCGTTCGGTTCGCGAGGCGTCTTTTGCTACAACCTGGCCGGCAAACCACTATGGAAGCGCGACCTGGGACGCATGCAGATTTACAACTCGTTCGGCGAAGGCACCTCGCCGGTGATCGCGGGCGACTCGCTGGTGGTCAACTGGGACCATCAGGGCGATTCGTTCCTGTATTGCCTCGACGCCAAGACGGGCGAGATCCGCTGGAAGGTCCCGCGCGATCAGCAAACCACGTGGGCCACGCCGCTGGTGGTCGAGCACAAAGGTCGCACGCAGGTCATCATCAACGGCAGCAAGCGCACGCGGAGCTACGACCTGAAAAACGGCGATCTGATTTGGGAGTGCGGCGGACAGGTCGCGTCTTGCATTCCTTGCCCGGTTGCACTCGATGGCGTCGTTTACTGCATGACGGGTTTCCGCGGCAGCGCGCTGTTGGCCATTCCGCTGGACGCCGCGGGCGACATCACCGACACCGACAAGGTGGCCTGGAAGAAGGACCAAGGCACGCCGTATGTGCCGTCGCCGCTGTTGTATGGAGACATGCTGTACTTCAACGGCTCGAACTCGTCGGCCTTGTCGTGCCTGAACGCTCGCACGGGCGAGCCGGTCTTCGACCGGCAGCGGATTCCAGGGTTGAGCAATATCTATGCGTCGCCGGTGGGCGCGGCCGATCGCGTGTACTACACCGGCCGCGACGGGGTGACCGTAGTGCTCAAGCGCGGCGAAGAGATGGAAGTGCTCGCGACCAACAAGCTGGCTGAGCGGGTCGACGCCTCGGCCGCGATCGCGGGCAATCAACTCTTCATGCGGGGCGACAAGAGTTTGTATTGCTTCCAGGAAGCGAGCCGCGGGGAGTAGTGGGCGGCGCTGCCAAACTAGCCCGACGCGCAAGCGAGGGTTCTCGGAAGATCCTCGCTTGCGCGTCGGGCTGGTGTTCAATCCGTAACCGGCCGGGGTCGAAATCGCCGGGCCAGCACCACCAACAGCGTCACTGCCCCGGCCAAAACCGCCAGTTGCCACGCCGCGGGCTCGGGCACGGCGGATAGCTGCATGGCGACCAGCGACGATCCGTCGATGACGCTCCGGTTGATCGCGCTCAGGCTGCCGTCGGACAACGGCAGGCACAGGGCATTCGCAAAGTCTTCGTGAATGCTCATGACGCGATGGGCGTCTGCGTTGGCATTCTCAGGCAGGAGCGTGTCGTCGCCAGCAATCAACATCAACTGCTCGGGTGACAAACCGGGCGCGCCGTACTCGACACCCGATTGCATGGCCACCGACATGGTTATCGATGTCGCATTGCCCTGGTCCGCTACGCAATCCGAGATGAGCGTCACGACATCGTGTGCGTCGAGCGGAACGAGCAGCGCCTGGAAAAGGTTTGGATCGATCCATTCGTGTTCGATCATCGCGCTCGCCATCCTTAGCGTGGGGGCCGAAAGCTGCACCATCCGCGGCACGTCGATGACCGGCATCGACTTGGGGTTATCGAGCGTCAGAATGAAATTGTCGGTGCCGGCCAATGGTTCGCCCGGTGGGCCGCCGTGCGAGGCGACATTGCGGTCCACGTAGTAGCCCGGCTCGACTTTGGCATGATTCACAACAGAAATCGCGCCGCCGTAGGGAGGTGCGTTGACTTGAAACTCCCCACCGGCTGGCCGGCGGATCTGCACGATATTCGCCGGCAATCCGTGCGGGGAGCCGGTGTTCGTCGTGGGTGGCACGGGTTTGACAGCCGGTGTATTCGTCAGCCGGACCGAAGCCGTCGAACCACTGCTGCCCGAACCACTGCTGCCCGAACCACCACTGCCCGATACGCCGCCACCCTTTGCGCCGCCAGAAGACGCCATCCCGGTTTTCGTTGTAGGTTGCGAAGTCGAACTGGGTCTCGCGCCCCTGATGGGTGCGGCGTTCGTCGGTCCTGTCTTGGCTAGCCCTAATTCGCGGGGCATCGCCGATCCATGCGGATGCTGCACCACCGTCGGCGAGGCGATCGGCAATGGAGTCGAAATCGGCGTGCCGACAAGCGGCACGGGCGTCGCCGTTCCACCTCCCGGGATTCCTGGCGATAACCCCCAGCGCGGCGCGATTCGTTCCTGCAAGTTCCGATCAGAAGGCGCCCTACGTGGCGGCGCATAGGGATCGCTCTGAGCGATCTCGGTTTCTTGCGATCTCCGTGGGGTTGGCTGCGCGGGCGCGATCGTCGTTGGCGCTGCTGCTTGGTTGGTTCGCCGGCCCAACGGTACGCGTCGGCTTGCGCTCGCCGGCGCGGCTGCCTGGCCATCGCCCCAGCCATTGCGCGGCGGCTCGACAAAGAGTCGTGGCTCGACGAGCACTGGCGCTGCGGCGAGCACTGGCGGCTGCGCGAGGAGCTCGTCATCGACTTGTGCGACGTTCACGTCGGGCGGAGTCACGTGCGGCTGCTGGATCGTGCCCGGCAAGGAGAGCAGGACGACGCTGGCGACGGCTGTGCCGAGCAGCTTGAGCTTGGTTGTCGTGGCCAGTGTGCTTGCGGCGGTGGTGGCGAGGTGAGTTGTTGCCAAATGCGGCGCCGCGGCCGCCGCGCCCCAGGCGATCAAGGTGGCCGAGGCCTCGCCTTCCAGAGTCGCCGCCAGTGCCGCCGCGGTGACTGCGAACCCGCGCGCCGAGATGGCGACGCGCAGCCGGTCGAGCGATCGCGCGACTTGCTTGGCCACGGCTTGCTGCGATACGCCCCGCTGCTGGGCCATCACGCGCTGAGGCACGCGCAGTAGTTGCGTTTGAATGATCAACTCGCGGTCGTGATCCGGCATCGTCGCCAGACATTCATCCAAGGCGACCAGCAGGTCGCCATTGGATTCGCCGTCGTGCGTGCGCGGACCGTGCTCGAGGTAGGCCTGTTCCGAGCGCCGCCGCGCCATCTGGGAGCGGATCAACGACACGGATACATTATGAGCGCAGCGGTGCAGCCACGCCGCCACGTTGGTGTGGACTTGCGGAGCGTGCGAGAGCAAATGTCCAAACACTTGTTGCGCGGCGTCGTCGGCATCAGCATTGTTGCGCAACTGCCGCCGACAGACGCGCAGGACGAAGCTGTAGTAGCGATCGACGAGTCGATCGAGCGCGGCTTTGTCACCGCGAATTCGATAGCGGTCGAGCAGTTCCAGATCGGTCATGGCTGAATACGGCTGGGAGATGAAACGGGCGGAATTGATTGGTTTCTGCCGCCGTCTTGTCGCTCGTGCGAGGCGACGCTTGATGTCGCGGTTTGATGCCGCCCCAGTGCGTTCCGTCCACAATAGTGTGGAGTTGCAGGCCCGTCAATGAATTGCGCCGGCCGTCGAATTTGGCTCGTGCCAGCGGCCGAAGATTCCCGGTTGTAGATCGACCCCCCGAAGCGACTATTCATCAAACATCGTCGCCTATCCAAGGCGAGTCTTTCGTTACAATCATGGCTGTGCGTTCCTCGCGACGCGCAACAGGGATGGGTACAACAGTGCCTTCGATCAATCGACTGACGACCGGAGTGATAGCAGCTGTCGCGTGTTGGCTTTTGGCAGCTTCCCCACTTCGCGCTGGCACGATCCGACACGACGTGGCCGATTCGCAGTATCTGGCGCTCTCCGCCGAATCGGAATACGCCAGCGTGGGCAAGCTCACCTGGACCAACAGCGGCGGCGGATCCGCTTCGGGAACGTATCTGGGCAGCGGCTGGGTGCTGACCGCCGGCCACGTGGCGGCGGCGGCCGGCGCCACCGGCATGACGTTCAATTTGGGCGGCAACACCTATCACGCCTCGACTTCGCAGATTTACCCCACGTACACGGGCAACAGCGGCGCAGGGAACGATCTGGCGCTGGTGCATCTCGATTCATTCTCGACCAGCATGGCGAGTGCGACGCTCTACAACGGGCTCGCGGAAGTGGGGCAGATTGGCACCAGCGTGGGTTACGGAATGACCGGCACGGGCCTGACGGGCTCGGTCCTTGCCGCGGGCACCAAGCGCGCCGGGAATAACCTGATCGGCGGTCTCGGAAGCGTGTACGGCTACTCCGACAACTTGTTGCTCGCCGATTTCGACGCGCCCGGCAGCTCGTCGACCGACCCCAAAGCCATTTCCTTGCCCTTGGAATATCTACCCGCTCCGGGTGACAGCGGCGGCGGATTGTTTGCCGACATCGGCGGCCAAACCGTATTGGTGGGCGTGACCTCGTTCCTCGTCGGCATCAGCGACGGGACGGCCAACGCCAGCTACTCCGATCTGGCCGCCTGGACGCGCGTATCGAGCTTCTACGACTGGATCGGTTCGATCGTGCCGCTGAGCGTCACGCCCGTGCCGGGCGACTTAAACCTCGATGGCGTGGTGAACATCTTCGACGTAAATATCGTTTCGGCTCACTGGGGCCAATCGGGCACCGCGGGAGACGCCAACGGCGACGGCACGGTGAACATCTTCGACGTGAACTTCGTGAGCGCTCATTGGACGAGCGGAAGTGGAAGCTCTCCCCCAGTGCCCGAGCCGGGCACGTGGACGCTGGTTTGCGGAGCGCTCGTTGTTTGGCTCGTGTCGCGGAAATGGATCGCGTCGCGACGGTAGCTTCACGTGAAGTTCGTACCTCGTAGGGTCCGCTTTTAGCGGACGCGGCAATCGAGGATCCAGCGTCCGCTGAAGAGCTTGGGAAAGATTCAATCCAAGCGTGTGCCATGCTTTCACGACGCCCCGCGTCGGGTAAGCATGCCGACACTACGCCGCCGCGCGGCATGCCTACCCGGGCTAACGCCCGTGAAGGCATGGCACCCTGATGGCTATTCTTCGTTTGGAGGCATTTTTTCCCAGGCTCTGAAACCGACCCTACGGCCGCGGCGGCTCTGGCGGGCGTTTCTTTTCGCCCAGCACCATGATCGCGTAGTAGAACACGGGCGTCAGGAAGATGCCGAAGAACGTGACGCCGATCATGCCGGTGAACACGGCGGTGCCCAGCGAACGGCGCATCTCGGCGCCGGCCCCTTGGCCCAATACAAGCGGAAACACGCCCAGGATGAACGCGAACGAAGTCATCACGATGGGCCGCAACCGCAATCGCGCCGATTCGAGCGCCGCCTCGCGCAGCGGCTTGCCTTGGTCCTGCAGTTGTTTCGCGAATTCGACGATCAGAATGGCGTTCTTGGCCGCCAGACCGACCAACACCAGAAAACCGACCTGCACGAAGATATCGATCGGCAGTCCGGCGATGAACATGCCCGCCGTGGCCGAGAGCAAGCACATCGGCACGACCAGGATCACGGCTAGCGGCAACTTCCAACTTTCGTACTTCGCGGCCAGCACCAGAAAAATCAGCGCCGATCCGATGACGAAGACCGCGATGCCCGCATTGCCGGCCTCGATTTGCATGTACGTGATCTCGGTCCACTCATAGCTGGCGCCCTGGTCCTCGGCCAGCTTCTGCATGATGTTGATCACGTCGCCGCTGCTGGTGCCCGGCGCGGGATTGCCCACGATGGGCGCGGCCGCGTACATGTTGTAGCGCATGACCATCACGGGCCCGCCGACGCTATCGGTTTGCAGCAGCGTCGAGAGCGGCACCATTTGCCCCAGCTTGTTGCGGACTTGCAATTGCTGCAAGTCGGCGGCGCGGGTGCGATAGAATGGCTCGGCCATCAAGTTCACTTGCCACGTGCGGCCGAATTTGTTGAACAGGTTGGCAAAATAACCGCCCATGTAGACTTGCAGCGTATCGAACACGTCCTGCACGTCGACGCCCAACGACTCGCACTTGGTGCGGTCGATATTCAGATAGAGCTGTGGCGTGTCGGCGCGGAACAGCGTGAACAAGCCGACCAGGTGCGGGTCTTGGCTGGCTTTGGCGATGAGCTCATCGCTGTCGGTCTGCAGTCCCTCGAGGTCGACGTAGCCCCGCTGCTCGATCTCGAGCTTGAAGCCGCCGGCCGTGCCAAGTCCTTGAATGGGCGGCGCACGGAACACGGTGATGATCGCTTCGTCGATTTCGTCGCGGAACAGCACGCGCAGCTTTTCGGCGATGACTTCGTCGTACTTCTCGTGGCTGTGCCGCTGCGGAAAGTCCTGCAGAATCACAAAGCACGAACCGAAGTTCGAGCCGTTGGCGTTCATCAAAAACGACTGCCCGGCCACGGCCATCGTGTGCGCGACGCCCGGAATGCCCGGATGCCCCTCGGGATCATTGGGATCGCCCAGCGCGATCTTCTGAATCTGGTCCATGACGCGTTGCGTGCGTTGCACCGAGGAGGAGTCGGGCAGTTGCACGTTGACCAACAGATAGCCTTGGTCTTGGATGGGAATAAAACCCTTGGGCGATTTGACGATGCTCCAGCCCGTGAGCGCGAGCAAGCCGCCATAGATCGCCAGCACCATCAGGGTGAGCCGCACGGCCCGCGAGGTGGTGTAGCCGTAGGCCTCGGTCAGTTTGTCGAAACCGCGGTTGAAGGCCTTGAAGACGCGCGAGAGCACGGCGTTGACATAGCGAATGATGAACCAGCCCACGATGCCGCCGACGATCGCGCCGGGCAGAAAGTAAAGAATGTCGACGACCCATCCTATTGCGCTCTCCGTGCCTTCGGCATGCGCTGCGGCCTCCCAACCGAACCGCGCCAGGTCGATGTAGCGGTCGCCCAGGTAGTGCGTGAGCAGGCCGCCGAACAGGATGAAGATCCACCAAGGCAGTGCCTCGCGCTGCGCTTCGTGTCCGTGCTCGCCAGGCTTTTCCGTCTTGAAGATCGCTACCGCCCGCGACGGGGTGAGCGTCATGGCGTTGATGGCCGAGATGATCATTGCGGCGGATATCGTCAGGGCGAACTGCCGGTAAAACTGGCCGGTGATGCCGGGCACGAACGCGCTGGGTAGAAACACAGAGCACAAAACGAGCGTGATGGCCACGATCGGGCCTGTGATCTCTTCCATGGCCTTAATCGTGGCGGCTTTTGCTTCCAGTCCCAGCGACATCTGCCGTTCGACGTTTTCGAGCACGACAATTGCGTCGTCGACGACAATTCCGATCGCCAACACCAGGCCAAATAGCGTCAGGTTGTTCAGGCTGAAGCCCAGCAGCACCATCACGGCGAACGTGCCCACGAGCGACACGGGCACGTCGATCATGGGCAGGATCATGGCTTTCCAATCCTGCAAGAACAACAGCACGACGATGGCCACCAAGATGATGGCGTCGCGCAGCGTCTTGAACACCTCGTTGACCGATTCCTGGATGAAGGGCGTCGTGTCGTAGACGATCTTGTAGTCGACGCCGTCTGGGAAGTGCTTTTTCAACTCCTCCATCTTGGACTTGATTTGGTCGGCCACTTGCAGCGCGTTCGAACCGGGCAATTGGAACACGGCCAGACCGACCGACGGCTGGCCATCGAGTCGGCAGATCTGGTCGTACTGCTGCGACCCCAACTCGACGCGGGCGATGTCGTCGATGCGCACCACTTGCGATGAAGGACGACCCTGCTCGGCGTCTCCCTGGCTGGTCTTGACGATGATCTTCTTGAATTCATCTTCGTCGAGCAGCCGTCCCAGCGTGCTCATCGTGAGTTGGAACTGCTGGCCCGCGGGCACCGGTTGTTGGCCGATCTGGCCGGCCGCGACTTGGACGTTTTGGCTTTTCACGGCGTTGACGACATCGGTGGTCGTCAGATTTCGCGAGGCCATCTCTTGCGGATCGAGCCAGATCCGCATGCTGTAATCGCGCTGGCCCAGGTAATTGATGTCGCCCACGCCGTCGATGCGCAGCAGCTCGTCCTTGATCTGGATCGTGGCGTAGTTCGACAGGTACAGGTCGTCGTAGCGGCCGTCCGGCGAAATCAGGTTGATCGCCAACAAGATGCTGGGCGATTTCTTCTTCGTGCTCACGCCTTGCACTTGCACCTGCGACGGCAGTTGCGGCATGGCCAGCGAGACGCGGTTCTGCACCAGCACCTGGGCCATGTTCAGGTCGGTGCCCAGGGCGAAGGTGACCGTCAGATTGTACGCGCCGTCGTTCGTACACTGCGACGACATGTACAACATGTTCTCGACGCCGTTGACCTGCTGCTCGATCGGAGCGGCCACACTGTCGGCGACGACCTGGGCATTCGCGCCCGGATACGACGCGGTGACCTGCACCGTGGGCGGCGTGATGTCGGGATACTGGGCGATCGGCAGCGTGAACGCCGCCACGGTGCCCAAGAGCAGGATGACGATCGACACGACCCAAGCAAAGATGGGTCGTTCGATGAAAAAGCGCGTGATCATGCGGCGGTCGATCCTTGGAACACGTATCTTGGGAAGAAGATTAGTTGGCCACGGATGGAACACAGAATTGAAGAAGGAATTGTACCGCGGATGAACGCCGATAAACGCGGATGAAGACTGACGAGACTATTGGGTTTCTTGTTCCAAACCTCATATCCGCGTTTATCGGCGTTCATCCGCGGTTCAATCGATTTCCTTAAATCCGTACTACAAGCGTTTAATTTGCACGCGCCTTGCGCGGATTTTTGTCGCCTTCTGCGGTCGGGTGAAAGACTGTGATTGGTACGCAACTTACACGCAGATCGCGAAATCCAGAAAGTACGAAAACGCGAAACCATTTCGGGCTTTCAAACTTTCGCGCTTTCGTGATTCTCGTGGTTTACGGGTCAACAACAAGCAGACGATGCGGCGCCTTGCGGTAACAACGCTCAATACCCCTCGATTCCCTTTCGTATTTGGTTCCGGCAATGCCGGGCCGTGTTGATCCGTACTACAAACGTTGGATTTGCACGCGCCTTGCGCGGATTTCAATGGACGCCGAGGGGGTCGGGACTCGTTGTCGCCGGCGCGACTCGGCCGTTCGCAGGACCGGCTTCCGACAACGACTCGCCGACCCCTTTTCGTTG
>Ga0163144_10001854_pt1 | contig 49496 bp, 33 predicted proteins | sample OliLak19BULKMAT1_FD_123175 | JGI IMG/M metagenome (GOLD analysis project Ga0163144, IMG submission 123175) | Freshwater microbial mat bacterial communities from Lake Vanda, McMurdo Dry Valleys, Antarctica - Oligotrophic Lake LV.19.BULKMAT1 | ecosystem: Environmental > Aquatic > Freshwater >... | reverse complement strand
GGCTCCACGAGAAAGGGGAGAAAAGGCGGCTGCGGCGTCTCCCTCTGGCAACGCGAATATTTGCTGGCGCATATTTGTGGGCCAAGCGCAGCCCTAGCCCGCCTATTTCATGCTTTCTGCGTCTTTTTTCCGGCGTCTGTCGGCGGACAGGCGGTGAGCTTGCGGGAGCGTGCGTCCTATGCGGGCTAAAAGCAAAACCGCTCGGGTTTTTGCACTTAGCCCGGATAGCCAAAACGGTTGAATCTGTAGACTTGATCCGAGCACACCGTGTAGGGTCGCTGGCGAGTAGAGCATGAAATATCCGGGCTAGGCCAGGCAGGCACGAATATCTTCCTCGGTGAGGCAGGGAAACTCAGTCAGGAACTGCTGGTGCGTCATGCCGGCCGCGAGGTAGTCAAGCACATCGAACACCGTGACGCGCAATCCGCGGACGCAGGGTTTCCCACTCCGTTTGCCCGGCTCGACGGTGATAATACCGCGGTAATTCACGGGGTCACGCATAGCTCGCAATGCGGTCAACGCAAGTAACCGAGTGGAGCACATTCTCGCTACGCCGCAGTCCACCGCGCTCCGCACGCTGTGCCCACCGCTTGCGAAACCGAACTGAGCCCTGTCCATGCAATCGGATGTAGATGGCGCGGACTTACGGCGGCAACCCGCTCCGTCACTCTCGACCCGTCCCAACTTCCGCCGCGCGACACGGCTTGCGCCGGAGGCCGCAAGTGGTTTTTCTGCCGTCGCATGGCCGCCCCCTCGATTCTGGTCGTCGATGACCAACCCATCAACGTCCAGCTCCTGAAGCGAAAATTGGAGCGTGAGGGCATCCGCATCACCGCTGCCTACAATGGCCTCGAGGCGCTCGACTACGTCAAGAAGGACAAGCCCGACCTCATCCTGCTCGATGTGATGATGCCCGACATGGACGGCATCGAAGTCTGTCAGCGGCTGCAGGCCAACGAGGACACGCGCGGGATCCCCGTCATTTTCATCACGGCCCGCACCACCAAGGAGAGCAAACTCGAGGGGCTCAGCGTCGGCGCCGTCGACTACATCACGAAGCCGATCGATCTCGATGAGACGCTCGCGCGGGTGCAGACGCAGTTGCGGTTCGTGACGATCAACCGCCAGCTCGTCGACCTCACCCGGCGGCTCGAGGAGTCGCGCAAGGCCGCGACGATCGGCGCCGTCACGCAGGGCATCGCGCACAACCTGAACAATCTCCTCGGCGTCGTCATCGGCTACCTCGATCTCGTCAAGGCCTACTACGACAAGCCGGAGCAAGTGAAGAAGAACGCCCAGCACGTCGAGGACGCGGTGCAGCGCATCGTCTCCATCATCAAGCAGCTCAGCACGCTGGTCGTGAAGTCGCGTCCGCCGTTGATCAAGGCAGGCGTGCAGAAACTGCTCGAGGGCGGAATCGGCCGCTTCCACGACGACTACCGGCTGACCGCGCCGGTGACGATCGACAATCCGCTCGGCGACCTGCCGCTGGATACGAATTACGAAATCGTCGAAGAGGTGCTCGCCAAGGTGCTGATCAACGCGTGGGAGGCCTACGACAACAAGCCTACCGACCCGCGGCCGATCTCGATGCACACGCGCACGGTCGACAAGCCGGACGAAGGCAAGTTCGTGGAGATCCGCATCACGGATCACGGCCATGGGATCGACACCGAGATTCGCGACAAGATGTTCGAACCCTTCGTGAGCACGAAGAACACAGTGGGCGTCGGCATGGGCCTGACCGTCGCCCGGCACGCGCTGCGCAATCTCGGCGGCGAAGTCACGGTGACGGACACGCCCGGTGGCGGCGCGACCGCGATCCTGATGCACCCGGTTGAAAAGAAGTCGCGCCGGACCTTCGAGGAGTAACGCGGCGACGGCATCGCCGCTTGCCACCGGTTTCAGAATGCCGGCAGGATGCCGGCGCTCTCTCCTATGCGCAAATTCGCCTTCCTCGGATCAGGCAACATGGCCGGTGCCATGGTCGACGGCCTGCTCGCCAAGAACACCGCCACCGCCGCGGAAATAATCTGCCTCGGCGGCGATGACGACACCGCGACCAAGCTGCAGGCGCGAACGGGCATCGCGGTCGCGCCGACGCCCGACGAGTTGTTGCGCGAGGCGGATACGCTCGTGGTTGCCTTCAAGCCGCAGCACCTCGCCAGCGCCGACCCGCGACTCACCGCGCTCACCAGCGGGAAACTCGTCGTCTCGATTCTCGCGGGGAAAAGAATCTCCAGCCTCGCCGGCGTGTTTCCGCGGGCGCGCAACATCATCCGCACAATGCCCAACACGCCCGGCCAGATTGGCGCGGGGATCACCGGCTGGTGTTCGCGCACACCGCTGCTCGGCGACGATCGCGCGCGGGTCGAGGGGCTGCTGCACTCGCTCGGTGAAACCGTGGAAGTGCCCGAGGAGGATATGGACGCGATCACGGGGGTGAGCGGGAGCGGGCCGGCGTATGTCTTCGAATTCGCCGCCGCGCTGCGCGACGCCGGCGTTGCCGCAGGGCTCACCGCGCACACCGCCGAGAAACTCGCGGTCGAAACGTTGTTGGGTTCCGCCCGGCTGCTGGCCCGCAAGAAAATCGATCCGGAGATTTTGCGCGATCAGGTGACGTCGCCGAACGGCACGACCTACGCCGGGCTGCAACGGATGAAGGCGGGCGATTTCCGCGGGCTGATCCGCGAAACGGTGCTGGCGGCGACGGCACGTTCGAAGGAATTGTCGAAGGAGAGCTGATCGCGGAAACGCGAAGGAACGGAAACGCGGAGCCGATTTTTCGTGCTTCCGCCCTTCCGTGTTTCCGCGATTAACTGTGCGACATGAGTTCTCTGAACGGCCGCATTCTCGTCACCGGTGGCGCTGGCTTCATCGGCAGCGCGCTGGTGTGGGCGCTGAACCAGCGGGGGCTCTCCGACATCGTCATCACCGACTTCCTGGGCTCGGACGAGAAGTGGAAAAATCTCGTGCCGCTGAAGTTCGCGGACTTCGTCGACGCGGCTGATTTTCGGCAGCATCTGGCGCGGAACGCATCGTTCTTCGGAAAGTTCTCGACCGTGTTTCACCTCGGGGCGTGCTCGGCGACGACGGAGAAGAACGCCGCCTATCTCGCCGACAACAACTTCGGCTACACGAAGGAGCTCGCCGCCTGGTCGCTTGCGAGTGGCGCGCGCTTCATCTATGCCTCCTCGGCGGCGACCTACGGCGACGGGGCGCAGGGCATGGACGATGTGGGCGAGGAGATCGAACGGTTGCGGCCGCTCAACATGTATGGCTATTCCAAGCACCTCTTCGATCTGCATGCCCAGCGCGTCGGCTGGCTGCCGCGGATCGTTGGGGTGAAGTATTTCAACGTCTACGGACCGAACGAGGACCACAAGGGGGACATGCGTTCGCTGGTGAACAAGGCGTATCAGCAGATCCTCGCGACCGGCCGCGTGCAGCTTTTCAAGAGCCACAAGCCGGAGTTCAAGGACGGCGAACAGATGCGCGATTTCCTCTACGTGAAGGACGCGATCGAGATGACGATCCACTTCGCCGAGCATCCCGAAGGGCAGCGCTCGGCCGGGCTTTTCAATCTCGGCAGCGGCGAGGCGAACACCTGGCTGACGCTGACGAACGCGATCTTTGCGGCGCTCGGGAAGCCGCCGCAGATCGACTTCATCGGCATGCCCGAGGTGCTGCGCGGGAAGTATCAGTATTACACGAAAGCCGAGATCGCGAAGCTGCGCGGCGCCGGTTACGAGCGCGCGATGACGCCGCTGGCCGAAGCCGTGCGCGATTACGTGCAGAGGTATCTCGCGCCAGGGAAGAAACTCGGGGAGTAGATCCGGAAATCGACGGTTTTCCGGCAGGCGCGAGGGACTCAGGCGCGGCATTCATCCACACCTGCAACTCAGCCAGCGCCGCACTGCCCGGACCAAATTCCGGTTGCACGAAGCGAACAAAGGCCGCGACGGAACCAGATAGAAGACGGTCGCGTTACGGCACCTTCTCCAACTCCGCCGCGGTCCAGGGCGCGTGATTGCCAGTCGCGCTCTTCACTTCGTTAACCTTCGCGATCGAGACGGGTGCGGCGCCATTGCCGTATTCCTTCCGGACATACGTCAGCACCGCCGCGACTTTCTCGGCATTGAGATTGAAACCACTGCCGGGGCCGGCGGGCGGCATTGCGCCCATGTAATCGACGCCCTTCACCTTCACCGGGCCGACCAAGCCGTGCAGCACGATGCGGATCAAACGATCTTCGGAACCGCTGACCCATTCCGAGCCGGCGAGCGGCGGGAAGGCGGGCGGCAGGCCCAGCCCGGTGGGTTGGTGGCAGGTCGCGCACACGGTGGCGTAGATCGTCTTGCCGAGCACGAGCGGATCCGCGGCCGGCGCCGCGGGCCCCGCTTCACCGGGCTTGGGCGCGGGCGCGTTCTCGTTGTAAACCTGCGGACTGAAGTGGCCGGCGTAGCGGCCGAGATAGGTGCCGCCGAAGAAGATCAAGCCGCTGAAAAGGAACAGCAGGTTGAGCGGCAGCAGACGGTAATGCGCCTTCTCGTCGGGTTGCTTTCCGAGCAGTTTCTCGTGGGCGGCAAGGAGACTCGCGTCGGTGATCGCGGCTTGATCGACGCGCGGATCGGGTTGGGAAGGCGTGCTCATTTCTTCTGCTCTCCCTCTGGCTTCTTCCCGGCCGGGGGGACGTAGGGACGCGCTTCGGGGTAATCGTAGGCGGTGTTCAGACTGAGGAGGTAGGCCACGAGCGAGCGCGCGCGCTCCGTGGGAACGCTCTCGGTATCGGCGGCGCCACCCGCCGGCTTGCGGCTGAAGGGGGCGGACTCGCCGGCCACCTTGCGGGTTTCGAACAGGAAGCCATAGCTCGGGTGCTGGGCGGAGCCGTCATGCAGAAGCGAATACAGCGCTTCCGCCGTCGGCGGCTGCGGCTTGCGGGCGCCGAGGTTGGTGAGGTCCGGACCGATGCGCGTGGCGCCGAGTTGGGGCCGGGCCTGATGAATGTAGTCGCGCGCGACGCTCTGGCGTTCGCCCCAGCCGCGGGCCTGGTCGCTGCCGAAACCGGGGCGGCGCACCTGCTGCGTGTGGCAGGCGGCGCAGCCAAGGTCCGCGTAAACCAACTGGCCGCGCGCGGCGATGCCGGACGGGCGTTGGGGATGGGACTGGCTCTCGCCGTCGTCGTAATACGGGGCGAGCGAGCCGAGCTGCGCGTGCGAGCCAAGCACGATGCCCCCAAAGGAAATCGCGAGCGCCGCGAAGAGGCCGATCAGAAAGGTCGGGGCGTTTTTCATGACGCTTGCGCCTCCAAGGTCGAAGGCTGGCGGAAAAGGTTCGGCGTGGGTGCCGCGTCCGACGGGCGGCAGCAACAGCCGCACGCGGTCCGGACGAAATTGACGAGCAACAGCAGATTCGCGCCGATGAGCATGGCTTGGGCGGCGGTGTTGACCAACAGTGCGCCCCGCACCTGCCCGAAGATGCTCGCGAAGCTGTTCTTGGCATCCATCAGCGCGGCGCCCTGCATGCAGCCGGCGACGCCCAGCGCCACCACCGAGAGCAACACACCGAGAATCACGACGACGCGATGGCCGGTGGCCAGGCCGGCCGAGGCCCAGGGGCTGCCCATCAGGCGCGGCACCATGTAGTAGATCGCACCGAAGAAGAGCATCGAGATGCCACCGTAGAGGCCGAGCTGCTCGAGCGCCGTCGCGAGATGGGTGAACTGCGTCTCAATCGCCATCACGCGAAACGACGTAATGAGCTCGAATATGCCCACCAGCATGTAGGCCACGAGACCGACGCGGATGAACTTCAACGCCGTGCCGCCCGCCTTGAAGGCAATGCGGAAATTCAGGAGAATGACGATGTAGTGAAAAATGAGCAGCGAGTAGGCCACGACTGCCATGGTCGCGATCCAAGCCGGCACGGGACCGCCGACGAGATGACGGCCGCCCGTCCAGGCCCCGACAAACATCAGCGTCCAGAAACCGAGCGGAGCCGACTCGTAGGTCGAGAGCACGCGGCCGGCGACCTTGGGCACAATGTAGTAGGCCCCGGCGAGGCCCAGCGGCGCGAGCCACAGGCTCCACGCGGCCTGGGTATACCAGCCAGCGGCGATGGCCTGCACGGTGCCGCGCACGGGCATCCAGAGGAGCACTGCCTGAGCTGCAACGAGCATCCAAGGAAACAGGATGAGCGCGGCGACGGCATACCATTGCGAGGCGAACGTGCCGTCGGTCCGGCGTCCGGACCAAGCGAGGACGCCCGAGATGGCGATGGTGGCGTAGGCAAACGCGAGCAGCGGCTGCACGTAGCGCGGGAGCTGCAAGAGCGAGAACGACGTCATGTCGCCCGTGGCGATGCCGACAAGACCGACGGCGATCCCGGTATTCCAGAAGAGGGTGCCGACGACGACCCAGTTCAAGCCGCGAAGCGGTTCACCACCGAGACGGCCGAGCACCCAGAGGGCGATACCGAGGCCGGCGTTGGCCGCCCAGCCATAGACGAAAGCGGTCTCACGCAGTGCCTGCGCCCGCCCGAAGGTCAGCCACGAGCAGTCCGCCATGAACGACGGCGTATGGAGCTGAATCGACGTGATGAGCGCGAGGATGCCACTGGCCACAAGCCACACCAAGCCGGACCCCAGCAGCAGCAGCAGCGGGCCGCGCGCCTGGGTGTCGATGGCGGTGACTTCAGCCGAAGCGGCGTTGGTCGGAGCGTTGATCATCGGATAGTGGGGGCGGCGCGTTACTTCTTCGCGCCGTATTTCTGCATGGTGAGTTCCATCGCACGCTCGATCGGCAGTTGCACGACGCCGGCCTGCTGGTCGATCCACGCATAGCCCGCGGCCTTCTTGGCCTCTTCGGCACGGAGTTCGGTCAGGGCCTTGCGACGACTCTCGGCGTTGGCGCGCCACTGCACTTCCTCGGCGTCCTTCTTGGAGGGGAAATTGTCCGCGCGGGCGTTGAACGCTGTCGTCGCCGCGGGCTGGTAGAACCAGCGGATCACGAGCAGAAACGCCGCGAAGACCGCGAGCAGGAACACAATCGTGAAGAGCGAGACCGGGCGGGCCGGCGCGTTCGACGAGCTCAGCGTGGACTGGACGGGCGTATCACTCATGGTGCGTGAGGCTCTCGCCGATCCGCGGGTCGCGAATCGGAATGAGTTTCGTGGTCGGCAGGCTGCGGAGGTAGGCCCAGGCGCAGATGCCGCCGATGCCGACCACCGAGGTCAGCACCCAAATCAGGTGCAGCGAGAAGAACGGCAAAGAATCGCCATGCTCATCCTTCAACGCGGGCAGGATGTTGTAGCACATATCGAGCAGGATGATGCCCAGGATCCAGATCATGATGGGCCTGATCTTCGAGTGGACGACCTTGTGCTTGTAGGAAAGCAGATAGAGGAACGGGACGAAGAAGTGGCCGAAGAGGATGCCGTAGAGGCCGACATACCACCACTGGTTGGTCGAACCGTCGTGGTTCAACTCGCGGAGGTTATACCAGAACGTCTCCTCGGGGACGTTGGCGTTCCAGATCAGGAAATACTGCGAGAAAGTCACATACGCCCAGAACACCGTGAAGGCGAAGCTGAGCATGCCGATCGAGTGGAAATGATTCGTGTTGAGGACGCCCTTGTAGTCCCCGCGATTCCACAGCCAGATCATGATCAGGACCGTGATGGCGAGCGCGCCGCGGGCGCAGTTGGCGAAAAACCAGACGCCATACATCGTCGAGAACCAGTGATACTCGAGCGACTTCACCCAGAAGATCGCGATGGCCGTGAGCGAAAACGCCGCGATCGGCAGACCGAAAGCCGCGGTCTTGCGGTTCATGAACGTCCACTTGATGTCGCCATCGGAATCCTGCGCGAAGGACGCCTTCCGCAGGCGCGCCGAGATCCACATCCAGAGCAGGAAAGATCCGTAGGTGCCGAGGATGAAGCCGGTGGTGTTCAGGAACCCCGATTTCTTCACGTAGAGCGGATCGTGCCCAACCGTATGGCCACCGTGGATCACGTGTTCGGGGTTCATCCAGGGCCAGATCAGATCGCCGTGGCCGTAGAAAAGCGACACGAGCACGAGCGGGAGGAACAGAAGCGCGAGCCACTTGAACGCGGCGAGTCCGTGTTCCCATTGCCGGCGGACGACCGCCGACCACGACGCGTCGACGATGTGATGAATCAGGATCATCAGCAGGAAGCCGATCGCGATCGCGGTCCAGTAGGTCACGCCCACGAGATACGACATCGCGAGCTTGGCGGGGCCGGAGACGAAAATACCGACGGCGGTCAGCGCGAGGCCGATGAGCCCAATCATGAGCGCCTTGCTCGCCGTCGAAGCGGTCGAGGAATCAGCCGGAACGGCCGCGGCGGATGCGGTTGCAGCGTGGGAGCTCATTGAATGCCGAGAGATTGTTTGGCGGCGGCGTCGGTGACGTCGGCGCCGGTGCCTTGCTGGGCGCGCTGCAGCGCGCGGACGTAGGCGACGACGGCCCAGCGGTCTTCCGGCGCGATCTTGTCCGCGTAGGGAAGCATGGTGTTCTTGCCGGCCGTGATCGTGTTGTAGATTTCGCCGTCGGGCATCGCGCGCAGCCGCGGGTCGTGATAGCTGGGCGTCGCGCCCATCCCGTAACGCTTCGTGATGCCGTTGCCGTCGCCCGTCGCGCTGTGGCACGGCGTGCAGTAAACTTGATAACGCTCCTGGCCGCGCTTCATGAAATCGCGATCAACCGTGAGCGACGCCGGGAAGCTCGTGGCGAACGCGCCGGCGGCGTCCTTGCCGCGGTAAAGATGATCGTCCTCGCGCAGCATGCCGCGCGCGACCGTGTGCGCCGGCGGCGTGCGATCGGCGCGACCATCCGCGAAGAACGCGCTCTCGGACTGCGGGCGAAACTTCGGCTGGTGTTCCATGCTGGGGAATCCCCACTCCGGGAACACATCGAGCGGCGGCAGCGTGAAGGTCGTGCCCCGGAAACCCAGGATCGACACGAGCAGCACGCAGACAAAAAGGGTGACGAGATAGACGTGGCGCATGGCTCAGGCTTCCAGCTCCGTGATGGCCGTGCCGCCGGCCTTCTCGAGAAGGGCCTTGGTGTTGGCGAGATTGAACCGCGGGTCGCGGGCCTCGATCACGATGAAAAACGTGTCGTCCATGCCGCGGCGGATGTGATCGTATTTCAGCACCGGGTGATAATGCATCGGCAGGCCGTTCACGAGGAACATGCCGATGATCGTCGCGAAGGCGGTGAAGAGAATCGTGAGCTCATAGCTCACCGGAAAGGCGAACATCGGGCTGAAGAGCGGTTTGCCGCCGACGATCAGCGGATAATCCCACGCCCCGGTCCACCAGATCATCGTCATGCCGGTGAAGAAGCCGGTGATCCCGCCCGCGAGCGAAATACGCGGGACAATCGAGCGACGCAACCCCATGGCGCGGTCGAGGCCGTGCACGGGAAACGGCGTGATGCAGTCCCAGTTGCGGTAACCGGCATCGCGGACGTGCTCCGCCGCGTGGTAGAGCGCGGGCGCAGTGGTGAAGGTGGCGATCAGGCCGTAAGGTTGGGCAGCCATGGTCGGTTAGTGTTTGCCTCCGTGCACATCGCCGTGGCCATGCTCCGTATCGCGTCCGCCGTGACCGTGGACATCCGCCTGAGGCGTGACGGCCTTGAGCTCGGCCATCGGCATGATCGGGAGGAAGCGGATGAAGAGGAGAAAGAGCACCGAGAAGACGCCGAACGTCCCGAAGAAGGTGAAGATCTCCACGATGGACGGGCTGTAGTAACCCCAGCTCGAGGGCAGGAAGTCGCGGGCGAGCGAGGTCACGATGATGACGAAGCGCTCGAACCACATGCCGACGTTGACGAAGATCGAGAGCACCCAGACCACCGTGGTGTTTTCGCGAATCCACTTGAACCAGAAGAACTGCGGCGTGATCACGTTGCACGAGATCATGATCCAGTAGGCCCAGGAGTAGTGGCCGAAGGCGCGATTGATGAACGCGAAGCCTTCATACGGATTCGCGGAATACCACGCGATGAAGAACTCCATGCCGTAGGCGTAGCCGACGATGGTGCCGGTCGCCAACGTGATCTTGCACATGCAGTCGATGTGATACTGCGTAATCAGATCCTGGAGACCGTAGATCGCCCGCAGCGGCAGCATCAGCGTGAGCACCATGCCGAAGCCGGAGAAGATGGCGCCCGCCACGAAATACGGCGGGAAGATGGTGGTGTGCCAGCCCGGGAGCAGCGACACCGCGAAGTCGAACGACACGATGGTATGCACCGAGAGCACGAGCGGCGTCGAGATGCCGGCCAGGATCAGGTAGGCCATCTCGTAGTTGCTCCAGTGGCGGTTGGACCCGCGCCAGCCCATCGCGAACAGGCCGTAAAGGAACGAACGGAATTTGTTGCCGGCGGCGAAGAAACGGTCGCGCAGCACCGCGAGATCGGGAAGCAGGCCGATATACCAGAAGAGCACCGAGACCGTGCCGTAGGTCGAGACCGCGAACACGTCCCACTCGAGCGGCGAACGGAAGTTCTGCCAGATGACGTTCGAGTTGGGAATCGGGAAGAGATACCAGGCATACCACACGCGACCGACGTGGAAGACCGGGAAGATCGCGGCGCAAACCACCGCGAAGATCGTCATGGCCTCGGCGGCGCGATTGATCGACGTGCGCCATTTCTGGCGGAGCAGGCACAGGATGGCGGAGATGAGCGTGCCGGCGTGGCCGATACCGATCCAGAAGACGAAGTTGACGATGTCCCACGCCCAGTTGACCGGATTGGCGTGGCCCCACACACCGACGCCCGTGGCGACGAGGTAGGTGATGCCGCCGACGGTGAACGAGGCGACGAAGCACGCGACAATGAAGCAAACCCACCACCACGCGGGCGTCTTGCCCTCGATGATCCCGCAGATCTTTTCGGTGATCCACGAGAACGAGCGGTTGTTTTCGACGAGGACGGCGCGCGGCAGCACGGCCGGTTTGACCTCGCGGAGAATGGCCGGCGCAGGGGCGGCGTTATCAGCAGCGTGAGCCATTAGCGGGACCCTCCGGAGAGGTAGGGTGGGTTATCCTTAACCCGCCGCGATGTGAGCATACGCAAGTGTGGAGACGGCGCGTTAGGGATAACACGCCCTACCGCCAAGGCGTTCATGACGACGACATTCATCTTAGTGCGCGCCTTTCTTCTCGGCTTTCTTCTCACCGCCATGACCATGGCCGTGATCGTCGGGTTGCGGCACGTTCTTCCGGTCGTATTCCACGCGGCTCATCGGCAGCGCGGCGTAATCCGGCATCTGCGGGTTCGGATTCCGCAACTTGCCGGAATACGTCGTGCGGGGACGGATGTTGAGATAGCCGAGGACGGCGTAATCCTGTTCGCGCGCCTTGGCCTTCGCGACGGCGCTCTCCGTGTCGAGGATGTCGCCGAACACGATGGCGTCGACCGGGCAGGTCTGCTCGCACGCGGTTTTGATCGTGCGGTCGGGCACGAGCACATCGCCCATCCGGCCGGCCTGCGCCATCTTCACCTTGTGCTGGATCTTCCCGTTCTGGATGCGCTGCACGCAATACGTGCACTTCTCCATCACGCCGCGCATGCGGACGGTGACTTCGGGATTCTTCGCCATCTTGAGGAGCTCCGGCATGCCGTAATCGGCAAGCTGGCCCAGGTAGAGGCTGTCGAGCGAACGCTGATTCCAGTCGAAGAAATTAAAGCGCCGGACCTTATACGGACAATTGTTCGCGCAATAACGGGTGCCGATGCAGCGATTGTAGGCCATCACGTTGAGGCCTTCCTCGTCATGCACGGTGGCGTTGACGGGGCAAACGGTCTCGCACGGGGCGAGCTCACACTGCACGCACGTCATCGGCTGGAGCGAAACTTGGACGGGCGCCGTCGGGTCGTCGGAGTCGCCGGGCAGTTTCTTGTTGCCGGCGCCACCGAAGGCCCCGGCATCGAGGTCGCCGGTCGAGTAATAGCGATCGATGCGGATCCAGTGCATCTCGCGGCCCTTCATCACCTGCTCCTTGCCGACGATCGGAATGTTGTTCTCCGCCTGGCAGGCCACCACGCAGGCGTTGCAGCCGATGCAGGTGTTGAGATCGATCGACATGCCCCATTGATGGAGGCCGTCGAACTTCGGCGTCGAGTAGAGCGAATTGCCGCGCGGGATCTGGCTGGCGATCGTCACGCCCGCCTTCGAACGCTCCGCGGGCGACATCTTGTTCAGCTCTTCGGTCGAGTATTTCGCCCCGAGGTTGCTCGGCGCGTGTGACTCCATGCCGATCGTGTCAACGTAGGCCGGCGACTCCTGATAGCTGAGCCCGCCGCTCTTCTCGTTCTTCTCGAAATTGGCTTCGCGAATGATGTCGCGGCCTTCCATCGACCAGTGCTCCTGCGTATTCGCGAGGAGAGCACGCGTGCCGGTATCCGTGAGCTTCGCGCCGGTGGCGACATGCATCGCCTCGCTCGTGCGCAGCGGATAGGCGCTGAAACCGGCGCCGGTGCCGACGTGGCCCGTCTTCGTGCGGCCGTAGCCGAGCGGGACGATCACCGTGTAGTTGGCGAGACCCGGCTGGATGTGGACCGGCCCGCGGATCTTTCGGCTGCCGACCGTGAGCTCGAACACGCGGGCGTTCTCCTTGCCCATCGTGAACTCGGCTTCCTCCTGACGCGCGACCTGGATGCCCGAGTTCGCCTTGTAGATGCCGAGCTCCTTCGCAAGCTTCGGGCTCACGAGGATGGCGTTGTCCCAGGAAATCCTGGTGATCGGATCCGGGCACTCCTGCAGCCAGCCATTGTTGGCGTAGCGGCCGTCGTCCATCTTGTGGTCGGCCACGAAACGCACCTCGAGATTGCTGGCACTGAACGCCACCGCCGGCTTGACCGCCGGCATCAGCGCGCGAACGCCCTCGGTGTTGTAACGCACCGTGGTCGCCTTGTGGGCCGAACCTGCCAGCACGCCGTCGTGAAGGAAGCGCGCCATCGTCTTCTCCGCATTCGCACCCGCACCGGCAAGACCGGTGATGGTCGCGGAAACCAGGGCGTAGCCGTCGGCGTTCTGCTCACCGGCGATCCGCGCGAGCACTTCGATGTCGGTCAAGCCGCCGAAGAGCGGCAGAATCATCGGCTGAATCGGCACGACCGTGCCGTCCGAGGTGCGGGCATCGCCCCACGACTCGAGATAGTGCGCGCGGCCGATGTGCGTGGTCGCAGCCGGACTCACCGCCGAAGTCTCGTCGGCATAGTAGCCGACGCGGACAACTTCGGCGACCGATTTCTGCAACGCCGCCCAGTCGAGATCCGCGGGTGCGTTGTAGGCGGGATTGCCGCCGAGAATGACGAGCGTCTTGACCGAACCGCCCTTAATCGCGGTCGCGAGACCGGCGAGCGTCGACGCTCCTGGCGTCACTTCCGCCGGGATGTAATTGACGGTCTGACCATACGCGCCGATCGCAGAATTGATCCCATGAACGATGGCGTGAACCTCCGCCGGAAGGTGCGAGCCCGCGACGACGACAGCCGCGCCGCGATGGTCGAGGAGGTCCTTCGCACAGGCCTCGAACCACGCGGGCGTGACCGCGAGTCCCTGCGTATACGGCGCCAGCGGCTCCGCCGACTGCGGGTAAACCACCGCGGCGAGCTTCGAGACAAACGCGAGCATATGGCTCGTCGCCACGCGCACGCGGTGGTCTGCCATCGAACCGGTGAGGGTCAATCCGCTCTCCGCCACGTAGAGGCGGTTCATCGGATCGTCCTTCTTCGTGACCCGACGACCGCTCGCAAAGCTGCGGGCGTAAAACAGACTGCCGGCCTCGGCCTGCAGGAAATCCGCATCGATGGACACGATGCGCTTCGCCTTGGCAAAATCGTAGACCGGTTTCACGGCCGATCCGAACACCGCCCGCGCCGCGGCGACCGGTGGCTCATCCGCGACGGGCTCGTATTCGGCCCAGACCGCGCGAGGGAATTTCGCCCGCAACGCACCCACCAGGCGGCGGCGCGTGGGCGAAGAGGATTCCTCGGCGAGGAATGCCAGGCCGGTGCCCTGCGCACTCGCGTAGGTTTCCGAAATCTTGGCGAGCAGTTCGTCGACCTGCTCGCGTTTCAGGACCGCCCCACCCTTCGTATGCGCGGTCGCGCGATCCGGGTCGTAGAGATCGAGAATCGAGGCCTGCGCGGCGAGCGACGCGGCGCCACCGTGCGGCTGATAGGTCGGATTGCCTTCGAGCTTGGTTGGGCGGCCCTGATGCGTCTCGGCGAGCAGCGGGATGGCGGATTTCCGCAGCGGCATCGCGGTCGCGTAATACGACGGCAGACCCGGAATGATACCCTCGACCGACTTGCCGTAGGGGAGGATGAACTTTTCCGGACGGCGGCAACCCGCGAGGCCGACGCCTCCGAGGGCGAAGGACGCCGCCATGATCTTCATGAAGTTGCGGCGGTCGACCCCGTTCAGGGTGTCCGCGCCTTCAGGAAATTCGCGCTCGAGCTGCGCCTTGAATCCGGGCGTGCCGGCGAGTTCGTCGAGGCTGCGCCAGTATTTCGGGCCGGTGAGCTGCTCGCTCTCGGGCGCAACAGGATGTTCAAATTTGCGTTTCATCGATGGCAGCCGGAGCAGCTCTGAGGAGGTTTCACCTTCCAGTCGTGGACGAACTTCTCCGCGGTCTTCAGACCTTCGGGACCTTTGTCGGCCAGACGCTGGGAATTGAGATTAAACACGTCCTTCGGGTCGCGGAGGCGTTGCTCCGGATTGCGATGACAGTCGATGCAGAACGCCATGCTCAAGGGCTGCGTGTGCGTCACGACATCCATCTCGTTGACCTTGCCATGGCACTCGACGCAGGAGACGCCGCGGTTCACGTGGGCGGCGTGGTTGAAATAGGCGAAGTCCGGCGTCTGGTGAATCCAGACCCACGGCACGGGCGTGCCCTTCTCGAAGCTCTCGCGGACGGGCGCCAGCAGCGGGCTGTTGGGCTTGATCGTCGCGTGGCAGTTCATGCACGTCTGCGCGGACGGGATGTTGGAGTGGCCGGACTTGTCGACGTTCGAGTGACAGTAGCGGCAATCGAGGCCGACCTCCTGCACGTGCTGGGCGTGGCTGAACGGCACCGGCTGCACCGGCGCGTAGCCCACGCGGGTGTATTTCGGCGTCATGTAGTAAGTGACGCCAGCGGTCGCGATCCCCACCAGCACGACCAGATAAACGATTATCTGGAACGGCAGCCTGTTCGCCGACTTCGGAAAAAGTTTCGACATGTGCGAAAGATGACCCCGTCGGAGCGGCGATTAGAGCGAATCGCGGCGGGCGACCGCGCGCGAATCGTGACGCAGCTCAAACTTGCGCGCGGCCGACACAGCGCCCTGGGGGGCAGCGGCCGAGCCGGTCGAATCCGTTTTGGCCAGGAGTTGGGGCGCGACGCCCATGGCGGCGGACACTCCAAGCAGTTTGGCGACGAATTGTTTTCGCGACGGGTTGTGGGTCACAGGAAGTGGAGGGAGTGGGCCAGAATCGCTGCCGAAACAAGGGAGCGGAGTTTCGATTGTAAACGAAAATTTCCGGGGGAATTTTCCGACGGGCGTTAATTAGGCAAAACACCTGCGCAAAACGCCGTTGCTAATTGCGGGAAGCTCTGGGACCGCGGGCGTCCCCGCCCCCTTCCTCCCCAAATACGGGCGAGGTCGCCCGCGGTCCCAGCCTCAGACAAACACCCCGTCGCGCATCGGCCGGGTGAAATCGCAGCGCTGCGCGATCTCAGGGTTGTGCGTCACCAAAATCACCGCCTGCCCCTGCTCTTTCGCAAGCTTCGTGAGCAAATCGAAGACGAGGCTCGAATTTTTCACGTCGAGATTCCCCGTCGGTTCGTCCGCCAGCAGGATCGTCGGCTGGTTGGCCAGCGCGCGGGCCACCGCCACGCGCTGCTGCTCTCCGCCGGAGAGCTGGGTGCCAAGCCGGTGCGTCTTGGTTCCGAGGCCGACGGATTCGAGCAAGGCGTGGGCGCGCGCCGTCATCGCGTCGGGCGCGAGCCGGCCGAGCTTGCGCATCGGCATCATGACGTTTTCCAGCGCGGTGAACTCCAGCATCAGAAAATGGAACTGGAAAACGAAGCCGATGTGCGCCCCGCGCGCGGCGGTGCGGGCGAAGTCATCGCTGTTCGACATCGCCCGGCCGTTGATCTCGATCTGGCCCTCGTCGGGCTGATCCAGGAGGCCAAGCAGGTAGAGCAGCGTGCTCTTGCCACAACCCGAAGGCCCGACGATCGCGTAGACCTGCCCGCGATGCGCCTCGAACGAGACGCCCTTGAGCACATGGACGCGACCCTCGCCCTGACCGAGGTAGCGGTGGAGATTTGAGCAGCGCAGGGCGAAGCCCTCGGGGGACACCGGCAGACGGGTGGAACTCGCAGCGCTCATTGGGCGGTGCCGCGGACGATGTCGCCGGGCTCGAGACGCGCAGCGCGTCGGGCGGGAATGAGGCTGGCGATCATCACCATCACGACGGCCGTCCCGATGGCGGCGAAATAGTGATTCTCATCCCACACGACGATGAACCGGTCCGTTTTGAAGATGCCGTTGATCGGCAGTGGAATCTGGCTGACGGCCCAGGTGACGACCGCGCCAAAGAGCCCGCCGAGCGCCGCGCCCACCGCGAGCACGATGCCCGCCTGCCAGAGAAAAATCCGGGTGATGTCGCGGCGCTCGTAGCCCATCGAGCGCAGGATCGCGATGTCCTTGGTCTTCTCGAGCACGATCATCGCGAGCGTGTTGAACATCGCCAGCGACGCGATGAGCGTGAAGACGCTGACCGTGATCATCGTGGAAACGCGCAGCGCCTCGAACACCGCGAGCCACGTGACTTCACGCTCCTGCCATGACGTCGCCTTGTGGCGCAGGACCTCGACCATGTGCGCCGCATCCTCGGGCGCGCGGTCGGGATCGTGGAGCCCGATCTGCAGAAACGTGGCCCCCGAGGGCTTCTTCAACAGCGAGCGGGCCTCGTCCATGTGGAGATAAACGTTCACCTTATCCACCTCGCGGTAGCCGGTCTCGTAGATCGCGGCGACGCGGAAACGGCGCGACTGGCCGCGGGCGGCGATCACCACGGAATCGCCGCGCGAGAGCTGGAGGCGATCGGCGAGCACGCGGCCGATGAGCACGCCCCCGGCGCGAAAGTCATCCAGCGTGCCGCTCGTGATCTGCTCGGCCAGATCGGAGACGCGCAGGTGATCCTCGAGCACGATGCCGAAGACCTGCGGCGAGTTTTCCGTCTTGAACGAACTCGTGATTTGCACACCACCATTCACGACGGCCGAGATGCCGCGGACGTTCGCGAACCGGCTGAGCGCTTCCTTGAGGCGCTGCGGCTCCTCGACGCCTTCGATGTATTTCACGCCTTCCCGCTGGGTGAAATACGAGTCGCTGGCGCCGGCGGCCGCCATGCTGCGCTGGGTGTCCTGGATCTTGTCCTCGATGCGAATCGCACCGTTGATCCCAAGGATCGTCTTGATGAAGAACTGCTGAAAGCCGCTCGTGGTCGCCTGGGTGACGATGAAGAGCCCCACGCCGAGCACGGTGCACGACAGGCTCATGAACATGGCCCGCTTTTTCGCCGTGAGAAAACGAAAGGCGATGCGGAGATTGGGCGACATCACGCGGGGAACGGAAAAAATCGGAGGGCGCGCCGGCTCACTTCACCACTTCGACGCTGACGCGCTGGCCGTCGCGGAATTGATAAAGGTTGTCCACGATCACCTGTTCGCCCTCCTTCACGCCTTCGCGGATTTCGGCCACATTGAGGGCGAGGAAACCGACCTTGACCTTCCGCAGCTCCACCCGACCGCCGTTGACCACGTAGACCTTGTCACTGTCGAAGATCGCGCGCCGCTGAATCATCACCTGGTTCGGCCGCTCGGCGACCGTGATGGTGACCTCGCCGGTGCTGCCCGGCTTGAGCAGCTCCGATTTGCGCTCCGGCTCGAGATCGACGTCGAGAAACACCGTGAAGCGCTGCGCCTCGTCGGCCTTCGGGAGCAGTTTCGAGACGGTGGCGTCGAATTCCTGGTGGCCGTAGGTCAGCAGCCGGAGACGCGCCTTCTGCCCGATCTTCACCTTGCCAAAGCTCTCTTCACTGATCTTCGCGGCCACGACTCGCTTGTTGGAAAACCACGTGGCGACGCGCACGCCGCCGCCAATCAGCGCGCCCCGATGGGTGAACGTCGCGTCGATCTGGCCATCCGAGGGCGCGCGGATCCCCATCTTCTCGATCTGCAATTCCGCGTTGCGCCTCGTAACGTTGAAATCCTCCTCGCCCTTCTTCTCGTCGAGCAGCTTCAGCTTCAACTCCCGGTCGAGATCCTCGAGCATGCGTTCGACGACCTGCACCTCTTTTTCGGCCACGTTGCCGAGTTTGAGCAGCCGGTTCAGATCGGTGAGTTTTTCCTGGGCCCGTTTCCGGTCGGGATAATTTTCGCGGACGATTCGCTCGCGTTCGCTGTCGCTCAGGTTCGGCACGGCCAGCAACTCGGGCTTGCCACCCGTCAGAGTGAAGCGCGCACGCTCCTTCCCTGCCTGGTATTGCCGCTCCGCTTCCGCCAATGCCCGGCGCATCTCCGAGTCGTCCAACTGCACGAGCACATCCTTTTCCTTGAAGAGTCGGCCCTGATCGATCGCGTCGCATTGCAGCACGCGACCCGGCAAATCGCTCGTGAGCTCCCGGGTGCCGCCATCGGCGTCGACGGAGACGGAGCCCGTCACCGCATCGACCGCGACCTGCCGTTCGGCGAGCTTCACCCGCGCGGTGCCTTGCAGCCGCTGCATGACGAGATACCCGGCGGCGGCGAGGACGACGAGGACGAGGCCGAGCTTGAGCAGGACGCTGCCGTTATTTTTTTTCGCGAACATGGCGGGCGGGAAGATTGTTCAGCACGGGATCGTGGCCCGCGAGCGCGACGAATTCGCTCCAGCGGTTGAGAAACGTGGCGCGGGCGCCGAGCTTCTTGGCATCGGCCTGCAGAATTCCGATTTGGGCGCGCTCGATCTCGCCTTTCGCAAGATTGCCGAAGCCGACTTCGGTCGCGATGCGATCCCGGCCTTCGAGCGCCATGCCGTGCCGCGTATCCGTAATGTCGAGCAGCTCGGCATCGACCTTCAGCGCGCGCTCCCGCGCCTGCGCGTTTTGGAGGAGCTCCTCGATGTCGGCGACCTTGCGCTGTTCGATCGCACGCTTCGAGATCAACGCCTCGCGCTTCGCCCCACCGGTCGCAAAGCCATCGAAGATATCCCAAGAGCCGCCGATGCCGACCGATTGCCGGATGGTGGCCACCTGCTCGGCCAGGTTGCCGTTCACGTTGGTGGAATTCTCGAGGCTGTAGCTCGCGTTGGCGCCAAACTTGGGCAACAGCCGCGTGGCGGCAATCTTCTGCCGCAGCACGGCATCACGGAACTTCAAGTCGTAGATTTCATATTCGATCGTGCCCTTGGCGTTGTCGCGCAACAGCGCGGCCAGCAGCGCCGTGGTGAGCGGTTCGGAATAGGTTGGCCGCGGAATATCCCCGGGAATTTTCTCCTCGGGCAGGTCACCGCCCGCGATGCCCGCCAGCCGCGCGAAACGCCGGCGATTGGCGGCAAACTCCGCCTCGACGCGCGCGAGCTCGATGCCGTGCTCGCGCTCGCGCAGCTCCTCACCCGCCACTGCGGCGCCGGAGACGGAGCCCGACTCCTTCTTCGCCCGGATGATTGCGAGATCGTCGCGCACGAGCTGGAGCGATTTGCGCGCCTGTTGCAGCTCGGCCTTCTCGACAATCAGGGCGAGGTAGACCTTGCGCAACATGACGCTCAGTTCGCGATACGTCAGCGCGAGACCCTTATCGCTGACGATGACACTGAGCCGGGCCGCTTCGCGCTCCGCGCTCAGCGCACCCCAGTGAAAAATCGCCTGGCTAAGACCGAAGCTGTAATAGAAGCCGCTGTTGCTCTCCTGCCGGCTCGTATTGGCCGCAATCGCCGTCCGGGTGAGCCCGTAGTTGAAATTCCCGCCCACCCGCGGCAGTCGGGAGGAGTTGGCCTGGGTCAGCCGCGCCTCCGCCGCGAGCCGATCAAATTCCTTGGCGATGGTTTCCGGCGAGCGCTGTAGTGCCGTCGCGAGAATCGGCTTCAGCCCGGGAAGATAGTCCTCCGGCATCGTGCCCGTGATTTCACCCGGCTGCGCCTGGACGGAGACCGCCACCAGGATCGGGAAAACTGTGAACACGACGCGCGAAACGAGGCGCTGGAGCGTGAGGCCGGGCGACACCATGAATGAGCAAAAAAGATGAAGGGTCAGAGCGCGGTAAATCGAGCGTGATTGCAACTACAGAGTGAGAGTGAAAGGGAAAGTTAAGTCCCGGGAATTTCTTTCGCCCCCCGGCTTCGCGACAGGCTCGCCCTCCCCTTCACTTTCACTCTCACTTTCACTTCTTGATGCAGTCCGAAATCTCCGCCCTTGCCCGTGAGCATCTCGAGCGCGTCCGCGCGTTCTACGATGCCGCCCCCACGGAGCCACAGGCGGGCGCGAGCGCCTATCGGGCGCGGCTGGCGCATTACTACAACCTGCTCATCCCCGCGGATGCCAGCGTGCTCGAGATCGGCTGCGGTTCGGGTGAATTGCTTTCGCACATCCGTGCGGGCCGGAAAGTGGGCGTCGACCTCGCGCCGGCGCAAATCGAAGCGGCACGGCGGCGCGTGCCGGACGCGCATTTCCATGTGCAGGCCGGAGAGCTGCTGGATCTGGACGGGGCGGACCACGCGCTTGGGACGACCGTGTCGCGCGAGAAATTCGATGTAATCATCGTTTCGGATACGCTGAACCTCGCGGCGGATGTGCAGCGCCTCTTCGAGCGGCTGCACTCGGTCTCGCACGCCGACACGCGGCTGATCGTGAATTTCCAGAACACGCTCTGGCGTCCCCTCCTCTCGCTCGCGCGCGCATTGGGACTGAAGGCCGCGCAGCCCCAGAATAGCTGGCTCGCCTCGTCCGACGTGCTGAATCTGCTGCGGCTCGCGGGCTGGAGCACGGTGTGCAAACACGGCCGGATCCTCGTGCCGTTTCGCGCGCTGGGGATCGGCACGTTCATCAATCGCTGGCTGGCGCCCTTCCTCCAGTGGTTCTGCCTCACCGTGTTCTTCGTCGCCCGTCGCGATCAAACCGGGGGAACAAAGGAGTTGTCCGTTTCCATCATTATTCCGGCGCGCAATGAAGCGGGCAACATCCCCGCTGCCGTCGCGCGCACGCCGGAACTCGGTGCCGGAACGGAAATTATTTTCGTCGAAGGCCACTCGCGCGACAACACCTGGGCCGAGATTCAGCGCGTGGCGGCGGAGAATCCGCAGCGGAAAATCAAAATCCTCAAGCAGTCTGGGAAAGGCAAAGGTGACGCGGTGCGCGCGGGATTCGCGGTGGCAACCGGCGACGTGCTGATGATCCTGGATGCCGATCTCACGATGCCGCCCGAGGAGCTGCCGAAGTTCTACGACGTGATCGCGAGTGGCCGGGCGGAATTCGCCAATGGCGTGCGGCTCGTGTATCCGATGGATGAGAAGGCCATGCAGTTTCTCAATCTTTGCGCGAACAAGGCGTTTGGGCTGATTTTCACCTGGCTGCTCGGTCAGCCGGTGAAGGACACGCTGTGCGGCTCCAAGGTCCTGACGCGCTCGCACTACGAGCGAATCGCGGCGAACCGGGCGTATTTCGGCGACTTCGATCCGTTCGGCGACTTCGATCTCCTGTTCGGCGCGGCGCGGCTGAATCTGAAGATCGCCGACGTGCCGATTCGGTATCGGGAACGAACCTACGGCACGACCAACATCCAGCGCTGGCGGCACGGCGTGCTGCTGCTGCGGATGGTGTGGTTTGCGGCGCGGAAGCTGAAGTTTGTCTGAAATGAAGATCCCGATTCTGGACCTCAAGCCCGCCTACGACGAACTCCGCCCGGAGCTCGATGCGGCGTATCATCGCGTGATGGAATCGGGCTGGGTGCTGTTGGGGAAGGAGCTCGAGGCGTTCGAGGCGGAATACGCGCAGAGTGTCGGCGTGAAGCACTGCATCGGCGTCGCGAACGGGCTCGAGGCCATGCAGCTCGGGTTGATGGCATGGGGCGTCGGGCCGGGCGACGAGGTGATCGTGCCCTCGCATGGCTACATCGCCACGTGGCTGGCGGTGACGCACGTCGGCGCGACCCCGGTGCCGTGCGAACCGGATCCTGCGACCTACAATCTGGACGCGACGAAAGTGGCCGCATTGATCACGCCGCGCACCAAGGCGATTCTACCCATCCATCTCTACGGCCAGACCGCGGATATGACGGCGATCAACGCGGTCGCGAAGCTGCACGGGCTGCGGGTGCTGGAGGATGCGGCGCAGTCGCACGGCGCGACGTGTCACGGCCGCGCCGCCGGCGCGCTCGGACATGCGGCGGGCGTGAGTTTCTATCCGAGCAAGAATCTCGGCGCGATGGCGGATGCGGGCGCGGTCACGACCGACGATGACGGGCTCGCGGACCGACTGCGGCACCTGCGCAACTACGGCTCAAAAATCCGCTACCACAACGACTACATCGGGCTGAATTCGCGGTTGAGTGAACTGCAGGCGGCGTTTCTGCGCGTGAAGCTGCCACGGTTGGCGGAGTGGAATGCGCGGCGGGTCGCGTTGGCGGGTCGCTATCTCGAACAACTCCGCGGCACGGGCGACATCGTGTTGCCGCACGTGCCGGGATGGGCGGAGGCGGTGTGGCATCTTTTTGTGATCCGGACGACGCGGCGGGACGCGCTGCAAAAGCACCTGGCCGCGCAGGAAATCGGCACACAGATCCACTACCCCATTCCGCCGCATCTTTCGAAAGCGTATGCCCCGATGGGCTGGAAGCGCGGCGCGTTTCCGCTGGCGGAGCAGTTCGCCGATGAAGTGCTGAGCCTGCCCATCGGTCCGCACACGAGCGCCGCGCAGGTCGACGCGGTGTGCGCGGCGATCCGCACGTTTTTCGCGGTGTCATGAGCGACGCGGAAACGGACAGCGTGGTCTTTGCCACGGAGGAGCTGCTGCCCGAGGCGTGGCGGCATTTTCCCGCCGAGGGGCCGGTCCGCGCCTTCAATCCCGGGCTGCTGCGCGAAGGTGCGGGCTGGCTGCTGGCCTATCGCATCGTCGGACCGGACGGCGCCCGGCGCATCGGGATCTGCCGGCTCGACGCGGCGCTGCGCGTCGTCGCAGGCTCGGCCCGGCCGCTGACCGACGAGGTGCGTTTCCGGCCCGGTGCCGAGTATCCGGAGATGGGCACGAAGTGGTTCGCGGATCCGCGGCTGTATCGGTTTTCCGGACGCGTCTTCATCTGCTGGAATTCCGGCTGGCACGAGCCGCGCAATTGCCAGTTTCTGCAGGAACTCGATGCCACCACCCTGCTGCCGCTGGGCAATCCGCGGGAGCTGCTCCTCGCAGGCGAGCGGCAGAAGCTGGAGAAGAATTGGACGTTCTTTCAGGCCGACGCCGCCGGTGATGCGGGGGCGCAACGGGTGCTCGCCGTGTATTCGATAATCCCCCACCGCGTGCTGGAGTTTTCGATCGAAGGTGACGGCGACATCTTGTTCCACGAGGTCGCGCGAACGGAGTGGGCACTTGCGGGCTACCCAGCGTGTCACGGCGGGCTCCGGGGCGGCGCACCGGCGGTGCTGAAGGACGGAGTCGCGTGGGTGTTTTGTCATTCGGTGCACGACAGTCCCGGGGGCTATCGCTACACGGCGGCCGTCTACTGCTTTTCGGCCCAACCTCCGTTTGCTCCGACCGCGCAGCCGATGCGCCCTTTGCGCTTGAGCAATCCATTCGGGGAGCGCCGGACCTTTGAGCGATTGAACCCGGCGGTGGGCGAAGTAATTTACCCTTGTGGTGCCGCATGGGACGGCGCTCGCTGGTTGATCAGCCATGGAATTAACGACGAGTATTGCGCGATCTCGCGCCTCAGCGCGGCCGAGGTGGAGTCGACTCTGCGGCCGATCGCGACCGACGCGACCCACACGATGACGTCACCGCGCGCATGACGACGAAGCTGGCCAATGCGCTGATCGTGGAGCCGGCCCGGATGGTCGCAAAACTCTGGTCGCGCCGCGAACTGATCGGGCAGTTCACGCGGCGAAGCATCGAGCTGCGTCATCGCGGGAGCCGGCTGGGGGCGTTCTGGGCATTGATCAATCCGCTGTCGATGCTGGCGCTCTACTTCGTGGTGTTCGGCGTGTTCTTCGACCAGAAGTTCGGCGAGTTGCCGGGCGAAACCCGTTATGATTTCTCGCTGGCGATGTTTCTGGGGCTGGCGCTGTTTCACGTTTTTTCCGAGACGCTGGGCTGGGCGCCAGGGGTGATCACCGCGAATCCGAATTTCGTGAAGAAGGTGGTGTTTCCGCTCGAGGTCCTGCCGGTGGCACAGATCGGATCGACCGCGTTTCACCTGCTCGTGAGCCTGGGGCTGGTGCTTTTCGGCAGCGCTTTCGGCACGGCGGGATGGTCGCTACAAATGTTGTGGCTGCCCGTGCTCATCCTGCCGCTGCTGCTGTTGGCACAGGGCGTCGCGTGGTTGCTGGCGGCGTTGGGCGTGTTCCTGCGCGACATCGGGCAGGTAACCGCTTTTGTGTCGACTGCGCTCTTGTTTGCCACGGCGGTGACGTTTCCGCCGCACAAGATTCCTCCGGAGCTCGCCCTCCTACGCTACAACCCGCTGTTTCAACTCATCGATCTCTCGCGGCGCGTGGTGCTTTGGGACCAGCCGATGCAGTTCGACAAGCTCGCCTATGTCTACGTCTGCGGGGTCGTGATGTGCGCCGCCGGCGCAGTGTTTTTTTCCCTGCTGCGGAAAGCTTTTGCCGAAGTGATCTGACGGCTCAAGTGCGAGGCCGACCAACCGTGATTTCGTAGGGCAGACGGACCAAGCCGTGGATAATCTCCTGGTCGGGGGGATTGGAGACCTCGATGACGGCGACGTTGAGAATGCGATCCCACGTATTGTCGGCCGCGGCACCGGCGCCGCAACCGATGTCCAGGGTGTATTGACCGGCCAGCAGCTCGAGCTGGAAGCGTATGGTCACGAGGCAGGAACCGCCAGCCGGCAACCCGGCGATTAGTCGCTGGGCCACGCGCAGGCCCGTGGCGAAGATCACCTGACCATGCCGGTTGCGAATCTCGCAACCGGCACTGACGGCGGCCACGTCACGCCTGGCGGACAGCAGCAGGGCAACCGAGACCCACTCGCCGGTGCGGAACGTCGTGCCCATTCCGCCATCGCCCTGCAGCACCCACGCGCGGGCAATATAAACGCCGCCGTCGCCCAGGCGTTCCTTGTCAGCGAGCATCACTTCAGGCGCAGTCGGCAGAGCCTGCTCCGGATAGGCGGCCAACTCATTCGTCGGAGCCGGCGCATTGCCGGAGATGGCGGCCATCGCAGCGACATATTCGCGCACGCAAGCTCCCGCTTCACCGTGATACCGCACCCGCCCCTGATCGAGCCACAGGGCGCGCTGACACATGCTGAGCACAAACGAAAGATCGTGCGTGACGACCAGGAGCGTCACTCCAGCGGCAACCAGCTCGTGCAACCGCCGGCTGCATTTCTGCTGGAAGAGAATGTCACCGACACTCAGTGCCTCATCGATAATGAGCACGTCGGGCTCCACCGAAATAGCGACGGCGAAGGCCACGCGCATCATCATTCCAGTCGAGTAAGTTTTGACGGGCTGTTCGATGAACGTGCCGATATCGGCGAATCGGACTATCTCCTCGAACTTGGCAGCCATCTCCGTCCGGGTGATGCCGAGAATCGCACCCGCAAGATAGATGTTCTCGCGACCGGTAAACTCGGGATTGAAGCCCGAGCCGAGTTCCAGAAGGGCCGTGACCCGGCCGTTGACCCGACATTCGCCGGAAGAAGGTCGAAGCGTGCCGGCCAGAATCTGGAGAAGCGTGCTCTTTCCCGCGCCATTGCGTCCGATGACGCCAAATGCGGCTCCTCGTGGAACAGTGAAGGAGACGTCTTGCAGAGCCGCCACGGCATCGGGATCGAGCGCGGGGCGGGCAGTATCCGTGCCGCTCAGTCCTCGACGCAGCCAGTGGCTGATCGAACCCGTGCGAAGGTAGGTCTTGCCGAGATGGACAACCTCGATGGCAGCCAGCGGCAATGTCGCGTCGCCGGACACGTGAGCGAGCGCGGATGATGGCGAAACCATGTCGCGGTTAGACGCGGAACGTGCCCGAAACCCAAGAAAAAAAAGGGCGACCGGTTTCCCGGTCGCCCTTTGCGGCGTAATATCAGTCAACAACTATCAAATTACGGCTGGGGAGGCAGGTAAGTGCCCGTGCCCAGATTCAGCGGGGTCCGGCCAGCGAGGTCAGCAGAGATGCTGAGCGCGCTGAGATCCTTCGTGCCGGCAGCGTTGACCGTAAGGGTCCCCGCAGCCTGCAGAAGTTTCGGCAGCGTGATCGAACCCGCCGCCGTGAAGTTTGCCGTGCTGCCGAACGTAACCGAGCCACCGCGGTTTGTGATCGCGATGTAAGAACCGGAAACGAACTCGGCGAGACCGAGAGCCGAAGAGCCAGTGACAATGTTGATGTCATTGGTCTGCGTGATGCGAACTTGGTTGCCCGAGAAACGCACTGTGCCGAAGCGGTTGCCCACATCGTTCAGCGTGATATTGCTGTTGCCGGTCTGGAAGTAAGCATCGTCGGTGACCGTGATCGGGCCGCCGTTGGTGATGCTGCCGATGGCCGAGCGAACCTCGAGGTTCGTCGCGGTCGCAATGGCGCCCGGAGCGCCGAGGCGGATCGGGAGCGGCGTGACGCTCGTGCCACCCAGCGGCGCGAGGGTGACGTTACGAGCCGCGAAGACAACACCCGTGACGGTGTGGAAGTCGGTGGTCGGATCATCCAGCACGATATTGCCGTTGGTAGCATTCAGCGTGACAACGCCCGTGCCGCTGAGGAGGGTGCCGGCGTTGGACGAACCCGACGGAGCGATCAGGCCGCCGAACTTGGCGCCGCCCAGGCCCGTGTCGATGATGTCGCCATTCACGCTGGTCGCGGTGAAGTTACCGGAACCGGCCACTGCAGGAGTCGCGGGCAAGACGGGAACCGTCGTGGTCGCCGCCATGCCGCGGTCGCCCATGGCAACGGTGCCGATGTTGAGCGTGCCGGATTCAGTGACAGCGATGTTCGTGTTGGCGCTGGTCGTCGTGAGCGAGACGCGGCCGAAGTTATTCGTCTCGCTGGACAGGGTGATATTATTCACCGCCGTGAAGTTCGACGCACCGAAGACCGCGATCCGAGAACCGGAGCTCTGGGCGATGTTGCTACCCGACGTCGCAATGATCGACAGGGCGGTGACGTTACCAAGGGTTAGGTTGGCGCTGCTCTGGAAGGCGACGGCGCCTTGGGGAGCATTCGCGATCACCGTCACGAGGTTACCACCGGTGGTGCCAGCGGTATGCGTGGTGTTGCCAAGCAGGATGCTGCCGTTCACCGCGTTGGCGGTGAGGGTGCCGTTCTGCGTCACAGTGACGTTCGCGGCCGGATCCTCGATGATGCTGCCGAAACGGCTGGTCAGCGTCGTGTTGCCACGGCTGTTCAGCGTGCCGAGCTTCATCGTGCCATCTTCAACCACGGTGACCGTGCGCGAGCCGTCGGTGCTGCTGACCGTCACTTCGACACGACCGAAGTTATTACCGTTATTCCCGATGACGATATTGTTGTTCGTCGAGTTGAAGCTCGCGAGGTTCTCGCTGTGAATCCGCGTGCCCGTGGTCTGGGTGATGGTGCCCGAGTTGCCGCTGCCACCGTTTGAGGCAACCGCGATAAGGGATCCGACGTTGATCTGACCGATCGTTAGACTCCAAGCATTCGCTTCACCAGCGAGAGGGCTCGTGCCCACCGTGCCGCCACTATTGGCGCCCGCACGAGCGGTCACCGTGCCAGCAGCGTTACCGGAAATGGTCAGATTATTGATGTCATTGACCAGCGCGCCACCCGTGGAATTGGCGAGAACGACGTTGTTAAAGTCGTTGCCGCGGAACAGGAGGGCATTGCCCGGGGAAGCGATCGACGTCGTGCCCGTGACATTGAGCGTGCCGCCCGACTGCGTGATGCTGGTATTCGTCGCGCCACCGAGGGTGACGGTCGGTGCAGCAATACCGGTATTATACCCGAAGCCGCCAGCGGTGATGTTGAAGCCTGTGATTTGGCCCATCGCGCTTTGATTAACGACGACGGTCGGGGCAGTTGCACCCGCTACCGGGACCACGCCTTGAAGGCCAACCGCAACCGTAGCGACACCAGGGGCGAACGACAGAACCTGACGGTTATCGGAACTGCCAATGCCAATAACTTTACCCGTGGCGTCGGTGATATTGCTCGTGCTGGTGACGGTGACGTTAGCGGCGATGATGCTCGCGAACGTGGCAGCCGAATTCACCAGCGTAGTAGCCGGGCTGGCAATGTTAGCCGTCGCCGTAAGCGAGAGGTTGCCATTAATCGTGGCAGCACCCGTAACGTCGATCCAGCCACCCGAGTTTACGGTGAGGTTGGCCTTCGTATTATTGGTGATGGAACCGAGCCCAACGGCGCCGATCGCGATATTCTTGGTAGCAGCAGTCCCAACGGTCAAGTTGCCACTCGACATGATCGTGCCGGCGTCAATTGTCACATCGGCATTCAGGCCGGTGATGGAGGCATCGGTCGAATTGCCGGAGACGGCCAGCGTCGGAATGATGTTAGCGCTATCCAGCACGATGCTGTTCGTCGCATTCGTGATGAACGTGCCAGTGCCCGTGAGGGTAATGATGCCGGAGTCAACGATGCCACCCTGCGTGCTGGTCGCAGTCAGGGACGATCCCGTGATGGTGCCGAGATTGATCGTCGTCGTTTCCGCAATGCTGATGGCCGCACCGCCGACGCCGACGGCGCCAGTGGTAGCATTCACCTGACCGAAGCGAACAGACGGATTGAGGACACCAGGGATGGTGACCGCGTCCAGCGTGATCACGCCGCCAGTGCCTTGCACTTCAGCGCCCACTGCTCCGGTAACACCGGTCTGCAGATTGAGAGCACCAAATACGTTAAACGCCGACTCGTTGTTGTCGGTAATCGTGCCGCTGCCGTTTGCATAGACGGTAAGGTTACCACCCACCGTAATGTTCTGAGCACCGCCTACACCGCTGCCGGTGCCGAGCGTTACGCTCGCCGCCGTGGCGTTATCCGGATCAGCGCGAACCGTAAGGTTTCCGGTGACGTTGGAGGTGCCAACGGTGATGGACCGGGCGTTGCGAATTGCCGCGTTGCCCGCCGTGATTTGAGTCGGCGCGCCGGTCGCGATGAGGTTCAAGCCCTGCACGTCGACCGTGCCCGTGGTGGTGCCAGCATTGAACACGGTAGCCGTGGTGGAATTGCTGTTCGTGGTGATGACGCCCGCGGTCTGGGTGATATTACCACCCGCTGCAGAAGAATTAGCGATCACGCGGTTGGAGGTGATGCTCGCACCGATCGTGATGCCACCGGCGGTCGAGGTGAGCGACGTGGCCGTGTTGGCGCCGGTGCGCGTGCTGATCTGCTCCGAGTTGGTCACAGTCGTGCCGGTGAGGGCCGCGCCCGAGCCAGATTTGAGGCCCGCGATCACGGTCGAGTAGATCGGGCTACCCACGGCCGCATTGTTCGTCAGGCCCGCGGAGGTAGTTGTGATCGTGCCGGTCGAAATGCCGGTGATGCTGCCTGAGCTAAAATTCTGATCGGTCGCAACCGCGTTGTAGGTCACCGTCGGAGCGGTGACACCATAGCCCAAACCACCGCTGGTAATGTCAACGCTCGTGACGAGACCCGTGTCACCGTTACGAATCGCCGTGCCGGTCGCGGCGACAGCATTCGCATTCGGGTGGTTGATGATAATCGTGGGGACGCTGGTGTAACCCGTGCCGCCGGCGGTAATCGTGACACCGGTGACAACGTCACCCGTGACCGTAACCGACGCGGTCGCACCGCTGCCGCCGCCGCCGATAACCGTGGCGGTGGGAGCAGAACCCGTGTAGCCGCCACCTGCATTGGTGACCGTCGCGGCGGCAACCGTAACAGCACTACCCGTAAGGGCAGGAGCAGTTGCGGCGGCGATCGGGGAGGTAAAGGTCAGCGAAACATTACCCGGATAAATCGGGGACGTAGTGCCCGCGGTCAAAGCGACGGCAGTAACTGAACCCGACGTCAGAGTCGCGGGGCCGGAAAGGAGCGACGCATACGAAGCGCCAGCCAGGCTGGTGGCCGTCACGTTGGTCGTGATGTTGCCCAAGGTCAGGTTCCCCGTGGTATTGATCGTCACGGAGCCACCGGAGGTGACCGCCGAAGCCCAACCAACAATCGAGCTGCCGCTCGCGAAGCTCACGCTTGCGTTGGCGCTGCTCGCGGAAACGAAGGAAGCATTGCCGCCAACCACCACAGCACCGCTGGTGCTGATGGAGGTCGTGCTGGTCTTACCACCGACAGTGACCGAAAGGTCGTTGCCGACGGTCGAACCGGCGAGGGTGATGATGTTGGCGTCACGAATGGTGACATTGCCAGCCGCCGCAGTGCCAGTGGAGGTCACCGCGAGGACTTCGAAATCGTTGCCGCTGTTGGCCAAGTTGATCGCCGCCGCGCCTGCGTTCAGGGTGGCAGTCTGATTACCGGAAGTGGCCAAGCCAACAGTCACGAGATTCGTGGCGCTGATCGTTCCGTTGTTGGTGGTCACGGAGAGCGTGCCGCCCGCAGTGAGGCCGGCCGCATTTGTCGCCGCAAGGTCGATACCCGCACCCGCCGTAATGGAACGGAGGATGACGTCGCCGCTGAAGGAGGAGCCAGCGCTGCTGATCGTGCTACCCACCGCAGTGAAGTTACCCGTGACCGGCGCGACGAGCGTGCCAATCGTGATCGGGCCAGTCGCCGTGCCGTTGTAGGTGAGATCGTTCAGGGTCTGGAAGGGACCGTCTGAATCTTCACGCACGGTGCTCAAGACGAGCCCACCCTGCGTGTTGATCGTGGCACCGGTCTCGAGGGTAATCGCACCGTTGGCCAAGATGAAAATTTTGCCGTTCGAGAGCAGTGTGCCGGTGCTGCGAACCAACGCAGTATCGGTGAAAGGAACGGTCGCCGTGGCATTGCCCACGCGATTCAACACTGCACCGCCAGCGGGCAGGATGAAGTTCCAAGTCTGGGGGACGCCGACTTCACCGATGGTGAACTGGCCCGCGTTCCATTGAAGGACCGCACGGTCGGACGTGTTGATGTTCGCCACATTTCCGGAAGCGGAAACGGTGACGGTGCCAGCATTCATGGTGAAGGAACCACCGGCCGGCGTAACGCCGACGGAATAGGTGCCTTGGGTGGGAATTACAGCCCAGATGGGAGCGGGCAGTATCGCCAGCGGACCTACAGCTAGCATCGCAATGAATAACTTGCGAAGCGATAGCCTTACTTTGGAAGCATTTTTCATGTTCTATTTAAGTGCAGTTTGTGACTAGATTACGCCTAACATGGCGAGCTGAACGATTGGGAGGGGTGCCTTGCAAGAGAAAAAACGGAGGGCTAATGGGTCAAAATCCCCAGCCTTAAAATACCGAATTCGCGCGCTACAAGCCATAGGTAGACTAAAATAAATGGAATCACGGAGAAGTTCGCGTCACCGCGACGTGGAGCGAACCGGGCAGGAACGGCACAGGTTTTCAAGCAGCAGGGTCGAGGGCTGGGATTGAATCCTTCGTTACCATCTCTCTACTCCGAAAAGTGGAAACCCCGCTGAGTCCCGCCTCTTCTCGCGAAAACGATCAAGTCTCGTCGCGTGCCGCCTGGTTTTCATGTGCCCTGATCACGATGGCGGCGCTGAGCTCATATGTCGGAAGTTTTTCGCTACCATTCATTTTTGACGATCACGCGGCCATCCTCAAGAACCCGACCATCGGAACACTTGGGGACGCTTGGTCGCCTCCAACCGACGGCCGCGCGGTCACCAATCGGCCGATCCTCAATTTATCGTTTGCCCTCAACTACGCGTGGGGAAAGGAGGACGTGTGGAGCTACCGCGTTACGAACCTGGCGATCCATGCGCTGGCCGGACTAACGCTCTTCGGCCTCATGCGGCGCACTTTGACGCGACCGATCCTGAGTGCGCGGTTTGGTTCGGCGACACTGCCGCTCGCCTTCACCGTAGCCCTCCTGTGGACGGTGCATCCGCTTCAGACTGAATCGGTGAGCTTTGCGGCGCAGCGGACCGAGACACTCGTCAGCCTGTTTTACCTGCTCACGTTGTATTGTTTCGCGCGAGGCGCCGAATCGCCTCGTTCAGGACGCCCTTGGCACACGCTGAGTGTGTTGGCCTGTGTGCTCGGGATGGGTTCGAAGGAGGTCATGGCCTCTGCTCCCGTCATGGTCTTTCTTTATGATCGAACTTTTTTCAGCGGCACGTTTGCTGCGGCGTGGGCGCGGCGTCGTTGGCTCTATGTTGGTTTGATCGCCACTTGGCCCTTGCTCGGGTTCCTGATCTCCACCGGCTACAGCGGACGCGCGTTTGCGGCAGGCTACGATCCTCACACCACCCCTTGGACGTATCTTCTCAAGCAATGCGAGGCAATCGTTCACTATCTCTGGCTATCGATCTGGCCCCACCCCCTCATCATGGATTACGGGACCGATGTGGTGCAGCGCTTGCGCAACGTCCTGCCTCAAGCCCTGTTGCTCCTCGCGCTATTCGCCGGATCAGTCCTCTGCCTGTGGAGGCGCCCGGTGATTGGTTTCCTCGGCATTTGGTTTTTCGCCATACTGAGTCCGAGTTCGAGTTTCATCCCACTTCCCGCGCAAACGATGGCGGAACACAGGATGTATCTTCCCCTCGTGTCGGTTATCGCGGGCGGTGTCACCGGGCTTTTTCTTCTGCTGGGCCGTCGTTCGATTGCCTGGAGCCTCGTGGCGGCACTCGCCTGCATCGCTCTCACTGCGCGCCGGAATCTCGATTATCGAACGGAGACGACCATATGGCGTGACACCGTCGCTAAGCGTCCAGGCAATGACCGCGCCCACTACAACTTGGGCTGGAGCTTGCCCAACCACGATCCGGCGGCGCTCACCGCCTTGGAAATCGCCCTCCGGCTCAGGCCGAACTACCTCGAAGCCCACTTCAATCTCGCGAATCGTCTGCTCCACTTGGGTCGCCCCGCCGAGGCGCTAAGCCACTTCGACGAATCGCTGCGGCTCAAACCCGGTCGACCTGATATCGTCCACAACCGCGCCCAGGCTCTGGCTGCCCTCGGGCGCATTGAGGAGGCCATCGAACAATTCGAATTGGTTTTTCGAATAAATCCCGGCGAGGCCCTCGGCCATGTCAGCCTGGCGAACATTCTCGCCGCACAGAAACGAATACCCGAAGCGCTCGAGCACTACGCGACGGCCCTGCGTCTCGAACCGGAAGGACTGGAGGCTAATTTCAACCTGGGCACCGTGCTGCTGCACCAAGGTCGCGCGGCCGACGCCCTTCGCTATTTTGAAACCGCCGTGCGGGTCGACCCCAAGAACACCTCGGCCCTGCTCAACCTTGGCGTCGCCTGTCTGCAGTTGAATCGCCTGCCCGACGCGATCCGACATTTCGAGCGCGTCCTGCAACTCACGCCCACGGACAACCGTGCGCGCAACAGCCTCGGTCTCGCGTTCGTCGCGGCCGGTCGCCGCCCGGAAGCGGCGGCCCAGTTTCTCGAATGCCTGCGGTTGAATCCCAACGACGCCTTCGCACGCGAGCAACTCCAGCAACTACAGGCACCCGCGCCTGCACCGCCTCCAAGATAACGATACCGGCGCTACGGCCGGTTCCGCCGGTAAATCCACAGGCTCATCGCCCCCGTCCCCAGCGGGTAGTCTCCCGGGCGGATTTCCGGAGTGTAGTGCGTTTCCAACCACGCCACCACCGCCTTGCCCGCCGGCTCGCTTTCCCCATAGGCCGCGAAACCCAATTCCTCCATCGGTCGGGAAAGCAACACCACCACTTCCGGGGATCGCTGCGACAGTGCCGACAGCACATTGCCTTCATGCAACGGCAGCGTAGCCGGGAGGACATCGGTGATCCGCAGCGGATGAGCCCGCCGCGTCCAATAATTCAGTGCAATTCCCTCGGGCACGACGAGCAACGTCGACGTCACTTCCGTTCGCGTCACGATATGGCGGCGCGCTTCCTCCCAAAGCGCGGGCAGCGGATACACGTCCGGCCGATAGCCCCAAACCCGGTCGCCGCCTTCGCCAATCGGCGTCTCTTTCAGCCGATAAAACTGGAGCGACCGGTTCCACAACGCATGAGCTCCTCCCCCCATCAAAATCAGGACCGCCGCGATCATCGCCACCCGCACCGCGGAACTCTTGCCGCCCAGTTCCGGCCACTTCGCGAGCAGAAAGGCGCACAGCCAGGTTCCTGCCAGCATTGCCTGAAAAAAACCGTAATGACTCACGGTCGGATCAAACGCCATCCGCGCCAACATACCGCCGGCAGCCACTCCACCGACCATCTGGTGCCAGCGCCGCGACGTCGCCCACATCCGATTTTCGCGCCTGCACGCTCGGCCCTCGGCGATCAGCACCCCCGCGGCCGCTGCCAGTAAAACCGGAAACACCGTGGCGCAAAAAATCCAGTTCACGCGAAAAACCAGCAGCACGGCGCCGCCGACCGCCCCCACGCCATACACGATGGCAGGCCACCGCCCCCTCCGCTTTGCCACATAACGCGCCACGATCGCCCCCACGATGAGCACCGCGAGAGCGGCCCCGCCATACAGCAGAACCGACCGCAAATTCTCCCACGCCCGATCCCACCCGAGAAAACGCGCGACATGCGCGCTCGACGAGTAGGCTCCATAGCGCAGCGGCGCCAACACCGCGTTGGTGATCGAGGTGAATGCGGAGACCGCTCCCGTTACCGGAGCCAGCGCACTCCAAGCCAGACCGAGCACGCTCCCACCGCCGGCCGCGGCGAAAAGCGTCCATCGCCCCGCCTGCTCCCCCGCCCGCAGGGCCCCCAGGCCGACCCCGAGCGCCGCCACCAACACATATTCCGTCTTGGTCAGGCAGAGAAGTCCCACCCAAACCCCCGCCACGTATCCCCGCTCCGCCCGACCTGGCGCGCTGTTTCCCAGCCACAACAGCAAAAGCAACAACATCAACATGCCATGCGTTGCTTCATGCGAATACGGCGCCGCATAGGTATAATTATTGATCCCCGCGTAGTGCGGAAACCCAAAGACCACGATCGCCACTAACGTCGCCGCCGCCGCGGGAAGGAAACCAAACGCCCGCCGCAAAAGCCCAAAAAGACCCACCACGATCCCCGCAAAAATCACGAGATTCGCCAGCACCACCGTCCGAATCGAGACCCCAAACAGGGCGAACATCCCCGCGTTGAAATAAACGGAGAAGGGCCCGTAAGGGTGAACATAATCCCGGTGAGGGAACTCCCCATGCAAAATCCGCCAGGGCAGATAGAGTTCCCGCCCGAAATCGATGAATGGGTCCATCCAGCGCATCCACGATACGAACAAAATCGAGGCGGTCAGGAGGATGGCGAAACTCCAAAACAGGGGGCGCGCGGCCCCTGACCAGCGTCGTATGAGGTTTCTTACGCGCGGCGGTCGCGGGACTGGTTGTAACGAATTACCCACGATGGCGCCGCCCGCTTTTTCGACGTTTCTACGCGGCCCGAAACTCGCGCCGATCGGCACGTCCGCGGCTACTCACGCCACCGCGTGTTCGCAGTGAACGCCGCCAGGCGTTGCTCGCTTACCCGCTGGGCCGCCACGTCTCCACCCAGCTTCGCGTTTGCCAGCGCGCGGCTCGCCGCGGTCGCAGCGTCCGTGAATCGCCCGTTTTCCGCGAGCGCCACGGCATACGAGTTGAGCAGAGTTGGCGAATTGGGATTCGCTTCCAACGCTTTCGACGCCAGCTCCAATGCCTCGCGGCCATTCCGCAATGAATCGTCTTTGGCGGTGGACAGCACGAACGCCAAATACGCCGCCAATTCCGGATCGAATTTTTCGGCGAGGGCGGCGCGATAGATCTGGATGGTCTGCGCATACCTCCGATCCCGATAAAAAGAACCCGCAGCATTCCCAAAGAGATCCATTCGGTTGGTCTCCGGGGCGCGCTTGATGCCCTCAATCGTGAGCTTCATTGCCCCCTCCCAATCCTGTTTCGCATAAAGGAGCTCACCATAGCGGAGGTAAGGCTGATACGAGTCGGGCGACTGCCGAATGAGAGTCAGAAAATCAGCCTCGGCCTCGGCCACATTCCCCATCGCCACCTTTGCCAATCCGATGTGATACAACGCATCCGCCGGCGTTTGCTCGAACGCTACCTTAAAAAGCATAACCGTCACATTAAGGACGTCCAAATCCGCGGGGGCCTTGTAGGGCAGCATCCGCAGCCACGGCGGAATCACGCGACTGAACAGCAACTGGTGCCCGAAACAGTTTTTCACCTGTTCGGGTGTCGCGGCCGGATTGAGCAGGCGGAAATATTGCTCGATGAAATTCTCCTCCGAGATCATTGCGATATGGGTCACCCCGTATTGTTTGATCAACTTGGCCGCTTCATCCGGCGTCTGCGCGGACAACATGGCCGCGGCCGATTTGAGCCCGGCGGTGTTTTCCCAATAGAGCGTGCCGAGCGTCTTGAACCGTCCGTAATAGCCCACCGACGTCGAGAAATTCGGACTCGTCAGCAGTGTGACTCCCCCTTGCGGCTGCGACTGCAGGATGCTCGCCGCGATGTCGCGGGCCAGTGCGCACTGCGCATCCTTCGGCGACACCCGCCGCGCCGTCACGTCGTCCTGACCGGAAACAACGCGCAGCACGGCGTGCGGAAAAAACAGCACCAAACCCGCGATGATTGGCACCAGCCAGCGGATCAGCGGCCGCCGGTTTTCGAAGAAGACAGCGGAGAGCACCAGGACCATGCACACCTGCGCCCCGCTCGCGTTGAGCAGCCAGCGCGACTGGATCCACGCCATGGCCGTCAGCATAAACGTGATGAACGTCGTGAACCACAGGAGGAAGGGTGCGCGCCGCCCGAGGACCATCAAGCTGCCAATGCCGACCAGCAGCGGAACGTTCTCCAAGCCGACGATCTGCGTGGACGTTTTCCAACCCACCCCCGCCAGCGATCGCCACAGCGGCAGGAACTCTTGAATGTAGTCATGGTGCAGCCGGGCCAGAAACGGATCCGAAACGGCAAACACCTTGGCTCCGCCGATCAAAATCGTCAGCGGCGCCACCACGACCGCCGCGAGCGGCGCAATCAAGCGCTTGCTGTTCCGCCAGCGTTGATCGCTGCTGCCCAGCCAGCGCTCGCCAAACTCCGCAATCAGCTCCGATCCGCCCCACCACGCGAGCCCGTAGAAGGGATGGTTCGATTCCAGCCGGAATCCCATGTGGCTCGGAAAATACTCAACCAAATAGAAGAAGAGGCTCGCACACCCGCCGACCCGCCCCCACGTCCGCCACGCGTCGCCATCGAACTCTGCGCCGCCTTCGCGGGTCGATTTCGCCCGCAGAATCAGCGTGATCAAACCCGCCACGCCGACAAATGCGATCGGCGGAATCGTCGAAGCCGCCGTCACCCACATGCCGAACGCCCCGCTGAGGGCGGATACGACCGCACCCTCCCGCGCCTGCTGCCGCGACCTCGGGAGCAGCACGCCTCCACCCGGTCCCGCTTCGCGCCACCAACCTCCGCCCATGAACACTGCGCCGAGCACGACCCCGAAGGCCGCGATCGCGATCAAACCGTGGTGATCGACGTAGCCGGGAAAGAAGCCTTCGAAAATGCGCGGATGCCCCACCACGGCGAACGCCACGATCGCTCCCGCCACCACGCCGGCACGTCGTGCCGCGGTGAGCGACAACACGATCATGAGAACCGTCAGCACCACCGGATTTACCCAGAGCGCCGCCGCTTCGACGGCGCGCGGCATCGGCACGCCATTCAGCCAATGATTAAATTTACCCGACCATGCGATCAGCCACGCCCAGCCGGAATTCCAATGCACTTCCCGCCCCTGGGGTGCGTTGTCGATGTGCGTATAGCGCAGCCGCAGGTCATTCCCTTCCAGCAGAGAGAGCGAATGCCTCACCCAAGTCTGGGCATCGGCCGCGAAAGCCGGATAGGCCTGCTGTAGCGGAGTCGCGACCGTCGGCGCCCCACGCATTCCCAGTTGGCCGACGATCGCAACGTATTGGCGGACGATATGCGCGTGAGCGAAGAGCAACCCCGCCGCCAGCAGCCAGATTCCCAGTAACACGAGCCAGCGGGAGCGCGGTGATTCATTGCTTAGCTGCATAAGATTCCTCGCATAAAATTGATCCCGCTCATGCGCATTTGACCAGACGGCCATCCGGAGCGGTTTGTTTCGTTCGTTCTAAAATGCACTCGGGCCAAGGCTTGCCGGGGGGATCGGTCCATGCCGAGCGAAAAAACAGCATCTCTATTTCACGCCCCGCGACTCCGATCCTATTCGCACCGGATTCTTGAGTTGATTTGAACATTGGGTGAGGCCACAGGTCTCCCTTCGCCCGCATGACGAACCCGAGGAAATTCTGCATCTGGTGTATTTGGATCGCCCTTACCTCCTGGGTCATGGCTGCCGGAGCCGTGAATCCGGCGACCGCACCCGTGCCGCTAACCATCCAGCAAATCCTGGTGACCGATTCGATCGAAGGCGCGCAGGAACTCAAACCGGTGCCAAATGGCGGCTTCGTCGTCCTCTCCCCCAGCGTATCGTTCCTGCAGCAGGAAGAATTGTATAAACGCATCGGCGGCGCGAAGGATCGGCCGATCGACGACCGGGTTCTCGCGTCCATCGCCCAAGCGATCGAGACCTACGCCCGCGAGCGCGACTACTCCGCCGCGTCCGCGGTCGTGCCGCCGCAGGATCCCGCGGGCGGTGTCATTCGGGTCGCTCTCCTCGTCGGCAAGATTCGCAACATCCAGATCAAGGGCAATCAGTGGTTCAGCGAATCGCTCCTGCGCGAAAAATTGAAAGTCGAGCGCGGTGAGATCCTGCGCATTTCCAAGCTGGAGCCGGCGCTGAACTGGGCCAACAACAGCCCCTACCGGCAGATGAAGGTGCACATCGAGCCGCTCGAGACCGGCGAAGTGGACATGATTGTCGGCGTCGAGGACCGCCCCCCCGTGCGCCTCGCCGTCTCCTACGACAACACCGGCAACGAGATCACCGGCGAGAACCGCTACAGCGCTTCGCTCGGCTACGGCAACCTCTGGGGCCGCGACCATCAACTGACCTATTCGTTCATCACGACCGACGACCTCAGTCTGTTCCGCGCCCATGCCATGGAGTATCGGGTGCCGCTCCCGTGGCGCCACCTGTTCTCCCTCTCCGGAGTCTACGTGCAGTTGAACCCCAGCTTCCTCGAGTTCTTCCAGCAGAATGCGGTGAGCGTGAATGCCGACGCCAAATACGTCGTGCCGCTCAAGTTCAAGAAATGGCTGGGCGAGGCCACCGCCACCACGGCGTTCAAGCAGACGAACAACAATCTCGAGTTCAGCGGCATTGCCGTCGAGGGCGTGGGCGCGACCACCGACACGCTGACCGGCAATCTCAGCTTCGCCGCCATGCGCGAGGACAAACGCGGCCGCTGGATCATCTCGACCGGCCTCACTGCCAGCCCCGGCGAGTTCAACAGCCGCAGCACGCGCGCGCTCTACAACGACACCCGGCTCGACGCGAATCCGTTCTTCGTCACCTGGCAGGTCGGCGTCCAGCGCTTCACCCGCCTCACGCCGACGCTGACGTCGACCATCCGCACCGGCTTCCAGATGGCCAGCGCGAACCTGATGCCTTCGGAGCAGTTCTCCCTGGGCGGCCTGTCGTCGGTCCGCGGATACGAGGAACGCATCCTCTCCGGCGATGGCGGCTATGCCGTCACGCACGAGCTGCAGCACAAGTGGCCCGCGATCAACCTGCCCAAAAAGCTCCCCGCACTCGAGATGGCTGGCGTGTTCTTCTGGGACTACGGCCGGTCGATCATCAAGCACCCCATCCGCGGCCAGCGTAAGTCCGACTACATCGCCAGCGTCGGCGTCGGGCTCCGCGCCTCCATCGCGAACAATCTTTCGGGCTCCGTCGATGTCGCGCGTCAACTCGAGGAAGTGGAGGTTCCCGGCGCTGCGCGCCACCGTGTGCATGTCAAATTGACTCTCGCGTATTGACGGGGCGGCCTATTCTGGCGCCGCGTGCGCATCCACCTCGGCCATCACTTCTACGGCGCGGGCAATCTCGGCGACGACTTCATGCTCGCCGGCTTCCTCGCCGCGATGCGCACCCTCGCGCCGTCCGCGCGTTTCTCCTGCGGCGTGCCATTCGCCCTCGCCCCCTTGCAGCGCCGGTTTCCGGCGATCGGGTGGTTCGCCCTCGATGACGCGGCCCGCACCCGGGCGATCGACGCGTGCGATGTCTGGCTCGGGCTCGGCGGCTCGCCGTTTCAAAGCGCGCAATCCCGCTGGTTCGTCGATCACCTCGTCGCCGAGGCCGCCGCCTGCGCCCGCGCCCACAAACCCATGTTCTTCCTCGGCGTCGGCGTGCAGTCGGCCGACGAGCTCGCGCTGCCCGACGTCCGCCGCCTCTGCGCGCACGCCGCCGGTATCTGGACGCGCGATACCGCCTCCGCCGAGCGCATTTCCGCCCTCCCCGCTCCGCCGCCGACGCTCGAGGCCGCCGCCGATCTGGCACATATCTTCTTCCGCGAATCACCACCCCCGCGCGCCGAGCGCGGCCGGCTGACCCTCGTCGCCAATTTCGACTTCGGCACCTGGCCCGGCCAGCCCGCCGCCCTCCGTGCCCTCGCCCATCTGCCCGCCACCGATCGCATCTGGCTCGCCCAGGAAGCCCGCGACCTTCCCGGCGCCGAGCGCGCCCTCTTCGCCACGCTCCCCGCGGCCGAACAGGCGCGCTGGCAGCTCGCCGTGCCCGAGCAGCCCGGCGCCCCGCTGGAAGACGTGCTCGCGCACTGGCCCAGCGGCGAATGGCTCGTCACCGCCCGCTACCACGCCGCGCTCGCCGGCGCCTGGGCTCGGTCACGGATCGTCGTCCTTTCCACCAACGAAAAACTCCGCGCCGCCGCGCGCGAAATCCACGCGCCGCTGCTCTCCCCCGAAGCCGACGAAGCGACCGTCGCGCGCGCCCTGGCCGCAGCCACGCCCGCCACGCCACCGCGGCTTCTCGCCGAGCGTGCCTACGAGGCATGCGCGGCGTTTCTGCGCTCCGCAGTTGCGCACCGGCGCTGAACTCTCTTAGCCAGAACGGTCCATGGCGGCACTTGCCCTTTCCTTCGGCTTCTTCCTGTTCGTGACATGCGTCGGCCGGGCGACCCTGGCCGTGTGCCAATGGCGCGGCGGCCACCTGCGCGCCTGGCTCCTCGCCCCCGCCACCGGCCTCGCCGTCGTCGTCCTCGCCGTGATGGTGTTCAACCAGGCCGGGCTGCCGATCAATACCTTCGCCTGGCCGCTCACCGCCGCCATCGCCTTGCTGGCGATCGGCGCGTTCTTCTGGCGCCGGCCCACGCTTCCCGTCCGGGCCCTCGCCCCATTTGCCGCCATCGTTGTCTTTTCGCTCTTCTGGACCGGCTGGCCGATGCTGCGCTTCAACTTCGGCTGGCTCAGCTACGTCAACGACGACTTCGTCAACTACTGCCTCGCCGCGGAACGCTTCAAGGAGTTCGGCTTCTGGCGCCTCCCGACGATGGACGAGCTCGCGGGCAGCGACATCGCGCAGTATTACTGGTTCATGCACGTGCCGGGCCTCATGCGCTTCGGCAGCGAGATCACGCTCTCGTGGATCTCGGCGCTCACCGGCGTGAAGTCGCTCGGCATCTTCATGCCGGTCATCGTCGGTCTCGGGCTCATCCAACTCTCCGCCGCCGCCGCCCTGGTGCTGCACCTCGGCCGGTGGCGCCGGCGCGCGGTGATCGCGGCCGCGCTGCTTGCGGCCAGCCCGCTCTTCATGCTGGGCACCCTTTACCAGCTCATCGCGCAGGTCGGCGGACTCGGCCTGCTGCTCGCCGCGACCGCCTTCCTCACCACCCGGATGCCGACCACCCGACGCCGGCTGATTCCCCACATCCTCGCGCTCTCCATCGTCGGCAGCGCGCTCGCCGTTTTCTACCCCGAGGTCACTGCCTTCGCCGTGCTCACCGCCGTGGGCGTCACGCTGATCGACGCCGTGCGCCGCCGCGAATTACCGGCCATGCGGCTCAGCCTCTTTCTTTACGGCATCGTCGGCGTCATCGTTCTCCTCCGCTACAACGTCCTCGCCTACATGTTCACGATCGTGACGCAGATGGGCTCGGGTTTCCGCAGCGTCGATCTCGCCCTGTCGCTCTTCCCCTATTTTATGATCCCGACGGGCCTGGCCAACCTCTTTGGCCTGATGCCGCTCTCGATCAATTTCGCCGAGCCCTACACCTCGCTCACGATCGTCGCCGGCCTGCTCGCGCTTCTCACCGCGCTCGGCTTCGCGCTGCGCGAAACCTTCCGCGCCGCCCCGATGGCCGTGCTGCTGCTCGTGCAATTCGTCCTCGCGATCAAGCTGATGCGCTCCGGCAACGATTTCGGCCTCTACAAGATCGCGATGTTCATGCAGCCCGCCCTCGCCGCCGGGCTCGCCTGCGCGCTGCTCAAGCTCCCGCGCGCCCGCTTCACCGCGCCGCTCGGCGTTTTGATCTCCGCCGCGTGCTGCGCCCCGACCGCGCTTTACTATACGAGAGTTTCCCAAGGCGAAAAAGCCGGCGGCATCACCGAGGCCAAACTCGCCTCCATTCTCGGCACCAAGCCCCCCGCGCTGCCGGCCAACACCCGGCTCCTTTGCGATATCAACAACCTCGTCGCCGCCAAGGTCGCCGCCTTCGAGCTCCGCGGCACCGACCTCCGCTTCCTCTCGCGCGACTACTACCAGCAGATCGCGCCGATCGAGTTCGAGAAACTCGGCAGCACGCTCGTGAGCCTGCACCCGCGCTTCGACGATTTGCAGCGCACGCGCGCCATGCTCGCCGCCCGCGACGACGCCACCATCCGCACCCACACCGTCTTCGAGCACACCTCCGCCGTCACCTCCTTCCGCGCCCCCGCCCTCGACTACGGCCGCGCCGGCAAGACCGATGGCTACCTCCTCCTCGACGAACCGCTCGGGCTCTTCAACAAGCTCCGCGTCGCCGCCGATGCGCAGCCCGGCACGTTCTTCAAATACCGCCCGGCCGCCGGCACGCACAATCACCTCGTGTTCATGCACACGGGCCGCGGCAACCACTACTACCTCGGCGACCGCAACCGCATCGCCATCTACCAGCAGGAGGCCGACCCGTATACAAAAAGGCAGGACATCACCGGCCTCGGCAGCTTCCTCCTCCTGCGCGTCGAGCAGCCCGACGAAGAAATCTACCTGCGCATCGCCGCCTCGAAGACCTTCATGGGCCGCGGCCACACCGCGTGGTCACGCGGCTCCCGCGTGCTCGGCGCCTCGCCCGTCCCGCTCGCCTTCCCGGGCAATGGCGCCGTCAACCGCATCGTCGGCCCGATCAAACCCATCTATCGCGACGGCGCCGCCTACATCGGCATCGATTTCAACGAGACGGCGACGCAGTTTCCCTTCGAGCGCACCGGCCTCCAGTCGCTCTACAACACGATGGTGCCGCTCGATTCGCGCAAACTCGTCGCCTACGGCCGCGACATCTCCGCCCTCTCCGCCACCCAGGTCGCCGCACTGGCCCGCCCCGCGAAGCTCGCGACCTTCCCGCAGGATCTGCTCTTCGCCCGCGGGCTCGAGTTTTCCGGCATCTACGAGGACGGCTGGCTGTCTCCAGAAAGTGAATTCGTCCTCGGCCGCAGCACCGGCACCGGCATCGTCCGCCTCCGCGGCTTCGTGCCGGAGCTCCCCGGCGCGCCCCTCGGCCGCGGCACCATGACCGTCACCGTCGGCGGCCGCGCGATCGAGCTGCCCGCCGCCACCGGCGTTTTCGACTGGCTCATGCCTGTGCCCGCCGGCGCCGCCACCACGCATCTTTCGCTGCGCTTCAGCGCCAGCGCCCCGCTGCCGAATGGCGACGACCGCCCCGCCGGCGCCAAGCTCGAGCTGATCGAGGTGCTCCCCGCGCTCCCGACCCACACCTTCGACTTCGGCATTCCGGGCCGCGCGCGGCTCGCCGCCGCCGGCATCGACCAGGACGGCTGGCTTGCCCTCAACGCCACCATCGAGCTCCCCGCCGGCGGCAAACGCGTGCTCGCCCTCCGCATCGAGTATCCCGACTGGAGCGGCAAATCCGGCGGCACCCTGAAGGCCTCGCTCTCCCACGGCGGCGCGTCGCAGCATCAGACCCTCACGCCGGGTGTTTACTCGACCATTCTCCTGCCCGTCGCCGCCTCGGACGCACCGCAGACGCTCTCGATCACCGCGGCCGACGATTTCCCGCTCCCCGCACCCGACCAGCGTCGCCGCGCCGCGCGCCTCGTGCAGGCCGAACTGCAGCCGACCACGGAATGAGCCCTTTCGCCTGCCTCGTGCGCCTCGCCCTCCCGCCCGCTCGCGCCCGCCCAGTTTGTCATCCATTAGATGACAAACCACCCGCGACCCCAGCCCAGGAGGCCAACCCGGTTTGTCATCTAATGGATGACAAACTTCGCGCCGCATGAACAGGGTCGATCGCTCCCTGCGGGCCACGCCTCGCGCCGTCCTCCTCGTCAAAGTCGACACCCTCGGCGACCTCGTGCTGGCCGCGCCCACCCTGCGCGCACTGCGCTCGGCCTGGCCGGACACGCGGCTCGTCGTCGTCATCCGCCGCGCCTACCTCGAACTCGCGCCGCTGCTGGTCCCGGGCGTCGAGTGGCTGCCGACCACGCTCGATCCCTTCACCCGCAGCCCCGACGCAGATCCGGCCGAGCTCGCGCGTCTCCGCGATGCGGTTACGGCGCTGCTACCCGAGGTGGTCGCCGCCGCCACCTCGCGCCGAAGCTGGCTCGAGGTCGCGCTCGCCGCCGCCGCGCCCACGGCACGACGCGTCGCGCTCGGCGCCGGCGCCCACGACGAGTTTTTCGACACGCAACTTCGCGTGCAGCTCGGGCTCGATTCCGCGAGCGCGTTCACCGAGACAGTGGAAACGCCGGCCACCGAGCCCGACTGGCAGCGCAACTTCCGCCTCGCCGACGCCCTGCTCGGCCAGGCCGTCGAGCGCACTCCGCCGGCTATTCAAGTCCCCGCCGCCCCCGAACTCCTCGCCAGTCTAAAGCTCGCGCCCGGCCGCTACGCCGTCTGCGCCGCCGCCGGCTTCGCCAACGTCCGCCTCAAGACCTGGCCCGCTGATCGTTTCGCCGCCGCCATCGCGCACCTGCGCGATCGCCACGATCTCCCCACCGTCCTCCTCGGCCACGAAAGCGAACGCGCTTACCTCGAAACTCTCGCCGCCTCCCTCCCTCCTTCTCTCCGTCCCTCCGTCTCTCTTTCTCCCCTCCTCTGGCTCGGCCGCGAAGGCGATCTCCCGCAACTCGCCGCGCTCATCGCCAGCTCCGCACTCTACTTCGGCAACGACACCGGCGCGATGCACCTCGCCGCCGCGCTCGATGTGCCCGTGACCGCGATTTTCGGCGGCGGCACCTGGCCGCGCTTCGTGCCCGCCGCGCGCCGCGGCGTCGCCCTCGTGCATCCGCTGCCCTGCTTCGGCTGCGGTTGGGATTGCGCGTTCGGCGACGCGCCCTGCCTCGGCCAGATCACCGTCGCCGACGCCACCGCGGCGCTCGACCGCGCCCTCGGCGCCTCCACGTTCGCAGTGATGCCCGTGCAGCACCTCGCCGCCGAAACGCAATCGATGATGGCGAAGTCTGCCGCCCATTATCGCACCACCGGCGCCGGCCACCTCGCCCGCCAGCACAAGCTCGAGGAACTCACCGCCCTCGATCGCGAGAAGGACGTAGCCATAACGGGCAAGGAAGCCGAGATCGCCGCGCTCAAGCTCGTCTGCGACGAGCGCGAGAAAACCATCTTCATCCTCGACGCCCACGTCCGGAATTTTCAGACGGAGAACAACGCGCTCAAGGCCGAGCGCGATGTCCACCGGAAGACGCTCGCCGCGCTGCCCGCCGACGCCGCCAAGGCCGCCGACACCATCGCCAACCAGGTCGTCCACATCCGCAACATCGAGTCGCTGCTCCAGCACCGCGAGGCCGAGCTCGCCGACCTGAAGACCTCCGCGGCCAATCGCACCGCCGGCCTGCACGATCTCGAAAACGCGAAACACTACGGCAAGCTGCTCGCCGACAAGGAGGCCGTCATCCAGTCGCTCCGCCGCGGCCTCGCCGAGCGCGACGAGGTCATCAAGGAACTGCTCGCGGACCTCACGCATCCCACGGGCGACTTGCGCAAGCTCTGGATCGCCACGCGCGCCCACGTCCGCGAGAAATGGTGGCGGCCCTTCGATGAGTGGCTCTTCACCCGCGTCGTCGAGAAATACTGGATGCAGATCGGCATCCTCCGGCACTACGAGCCGCGCCCGCTCCGGTGGGACAACCTCCCGCGCACCAGCGCCCCCGCCGCCGCGCTCCCCCAGGTCGCCGTCATCACCCCGAGCTACGGGCAGGAAAAATTCATCGAGCGCACGCTGCGCAGTGTCCTCGACCAGCAGTATCCGAAACTCCTCTACGTGGTGCAGGACGGCGGTTCCAGGGATCGCAGCCCCGCCATCATCGCCGCACACGCCGCGCGGCTGCGGCACTGGGAATCGGTGCCGGACCAGGGCCAGGCCGACGCCATCCGGCGCGGATTCGATCACGTCACCGCCGCGCTGGGCCCGGAGGATCTCATGGCCTGGCTCAACTCCGACGACCTGCTCGCGCCCGGCACCCTGCGCTTCGTCGCGGCGTATTTTGCCGCGCACCCGGAGATCGATGTCCTCTACGGCCACCGGATCATCATCGACGACGAGGACCGCGATGTCGGCCGCTGGATCATGCCGCGGCACGATCCCGCGACGCTCGAGTGGATCGATTACGTGCCGCAGGAAACCATGTTCTGGCGCAAGCGCGCCTGGGATCGCGCCGGTGGTATCGACCCGAGCTTCCAGTTCGCGCTCGATTGGGACCTGCTCGCGCGGTTCCAGCAGGCCGGTTGCCCGATGGTGCGGGTGCCCTATTTCCTCGGCGCCTTCCGCGTCCACGCCGGGCAGAAGACCTCGCAGGCCATCCACACCACGGGCGCCGACGAGATGCGCCGGATCCGCACGCGTTTCCACGGCGAGCGGCAGGACGATTTCGAAACCATCAATCAGCACGCCCGCCAGGCCCGTTTCTGGGGTGCCATCACCGCGCGGCTCCACGCGGTCGGCATCCGATGGTAAAAGATAAGTGGTGGGGCCGGCTCTCCGAGCGGGCCTGAATGCCCGCGGGAAGTGGCAACCTCGGGGTGCGCCGCAACCCAAGCCCGCTCGGAGAGCGAGCCCCACCTGCCTGAGTTACTGATTTCCAGATTCAAACCTCTCCAGTTCCTCTTCGGTCTTCTTCGGTTCATTCCCCAAATTTAGTGCTGATTAGTGTTCATTAGTGGTTACTCCGTTGTCCGTCCCATGCTCCTCAGCATCGTCGTTCCGGTCTACAAGGAAGAGAAGAACATCCCCGAGTTTCTGCGGCGGCTGCGGCCGATCCTTTCCGGCATCACCGAGGACTACGAAATCATCTTCTCGCTCGATCCCTCCCCCGATCGCACCGAGGACGTGATTCTCGAACAGCGCGCCGCCGATGAGCGAATCAAGCTGCTGAAATTCTCCCGTCGTTTCGGCCAGCCCATGGCGACGCTGGCCGGCCTCGACTATTCCTCCGGTGAAGCGGTCGTCGCGATGGACGTTGATTTGCAGGATCCGCCGGAACTCCTCCACGAGATGATCGCGAAGTGGCGCGAAGGCTTCGATGTGGTGCTGCCGCAGCGCCGCCAGCGCACCGGCGAGCCGTGGATCAAGAAGGTCGTCGCCGCCACCGGCTACAAGGTGATCAACAAGATCGCGGATGTGAAGATTCCGCCGAACACCGGCGATTTCCGCCTGATGTCGCGCCGGGTCGTCGCCGAGGTCGTGCGCCTGAAGGAGAGCCACGGCTTTCTCCGCGGCATGGTCGCGGTCGTCGGATTCAAGCAGGCGATCATCCCGTTCGATCGGCCGGCGCGCTTTGCGGGCGAGACGAACTACAACCGCTTCGTCGGCTCGCTGCGCATCGGCTTCAACGGCATCTTCTGTTTCTCCACCTACGCCCTCTCGCTCAGCACGCTTTTCGGTTTCGTGATCGCGGGTTGTTCGTTCCTGCTGATGGGAATCTATCTCTTCTACAAAATCATGGACTGGCCGATCGTCTGGGGCAATCCGACGCTCGTCATCCTCATCTCCTTCCTCGGCGGCATCCAGTTGATCAGCGTCGGCATCCTCGGCGAATACATCGGCCGGATCTACGAGGAAGTCCGCGCCCGGCCGAAGTTCATCGTCGATCGCGCCGAGGGTTTTTCGCGCCGATGAATCCGGCGCGGCTGCGGCCGTCTGCATCCGCCTGCATCGCGGGGGCGATCGCCTTTGTGATCCTCGCCGCCGTCGCGCTGCACTGGTATCAGCCGGCGCCGCCCCGCGACTACGAGGTCGACATCATGTTTCCACCCGGCCGCCCGGACTTGTCCGAGCCCCTTGTCGTCACGGGAAAACACGAGGCGGGCGACTTTCTCTTCGTGCGCTATCGCGACGAGAAAACCGCCATGTTGGGTTATGAGCGCTGGGGCTACCCATCGGTGTATTCGGCCCCCTTCGATGTGCGCCCCGGCATCCGCCGACGGGTGAGGCTGGACCTGCCCACCCTCGCGCACGTGCGCGGCGGCTCGCGGGGGGGCGGAGATGAGGTGCGAATTCTGATCGATGGTCAGGAGATTTTTCGCACCCGGGCGGTTTTCAATCTCCGCAAAGCGACGCATGTCTTCTTCGGCGAGAACCCCATCGGCGGAAGCACCTGCAGCCGCGAATTCAGCGGCTGGATACACCACCCCGATGGTCGGGCGCTGCACGGCAACGCCCGGCACATTTTCTCCTGGCGCGAACGCCTCGCCTGGTGGTTCACGGACGGCAGATGGCAGGTCATGTTCGTCGCGACCGCCAGCGCGGGGCTCGCCGGACTCTGGCGCCTGCTGCGCGTTGCGCCCGGTGCGCGCCTGCGGTCCGTGGTGCGTTGGCTCGGCGCGCGGATCTCGACCCACCGCTGGTTTGCCGGTTCCGCGCTGCTCTGCAGCGGGATGTTCCTCTGGGTGGTGACCGGCGGCACGGGCCGTCTCTACTTCGAGGAGAATTTCGGCCTCTTCTATGACTATCAGGCCGCGTCCTTGATGCAGGGGCGGCTCGACGTGCCCGAACCGGCGGTCAGCGGCGAGGCCT
>Ga0163144_10001852_pt1 | contig 49502 bp, 50 predicted proteins | sample OliLak19BULKMAT1_FD_123175 | JGI IMG/M metagenome (GOLD analysis project Ga0163144, IMG submission 123175) | Freshwater microbial mat bacterial communities from Lake Vanda, McMurdo Dry Valleys, Antarctica - Oligotrophic Lake LV.19.BULKMAT1 | ecosystem: Environmental > Aquatic > Freshwater >... | reverse complement strand
TCACGGGACGTGCCCGAAGCATCGCGAGCGTTTGTGGAAGAACAACGTCGCCTAGGCCGAAGTCTCTTGGCGGTTTCCGTGGACGGCGAGGTTCGAGCTCTGCTGTCGTTGGCGGAGCGGGTTCGTGCCGACACCTCGGTTGCCATCCGCGAGCTCAAGAAGCTTGGTCTCAGATTATCTCTATTGTCCGGCGATCAGCAACGGGCAGTCGACAGTGTGTCTGAGTACTTGGGGAACCCATTTACTGAGGCGCGCGGTGAAGTGTCCCCCGAGGGAAAACGTGACGCCCTCTCGCTCTACGGAAAAGCTGAGCACGCGGTCATGGTCGGTGACGGCGTGAACGACGCCGGAGCATTGGTCGCGGCAAGTGTCGGGGTCGCAGTGCACGGAGGCGCCGAGGCCAGCCTGAAAGTAGCCGACGTCTTTATCACCCAAGAAGGCCTCGCTCCGCTCGTGACGCTCTTCACGGGTGCCCGCCGCACGCTCACGGTGATTCGCCGGGGGATGGTCTTTTCGCTTCTCTACAACGTGGTTTCGATTTCACTGGCAATGAGCGGCAGGCTGAGTCCGCTTGTTGCAGCGATTTTGATGCCGCTCAGTTCAATCACCGTTGTCCTCAACGCCTATCGGAGTCGCACGTTCTGAAGGAGTCCGAGCCCGCATGAGTGTCCTTTTCTTGCTTCTACCGTTGGGACTGCTGTTGTCGGGCTCAGCCACGGTCGCGTTCATTTGGGCGGTCCGCCGTGGACAGTTTGACGACACCCAAACGCCAGCCGTGCGAATCCTATCCGACGATGCCGGGGGAGCGCAGCAACTGCCCGGAGGGCGTCCACCGAGCCAACCGCTTTCCGTGGGCGAAGCGAACACCCCCGCCTGAGCGGGGCTACAGCCCAGGACTGCGTCGGTAGAAAGTTTCTAACTGCGTGAGCGCGACGAACACCGCGCGAATGTTCGATAGAGAAGTATTTGCCGCCTGCCGAACATTCACATCTTCGCCCGGGATCAACTCGCGCCCGAAGGCCCAGCGATAAGCGTGGGAGGCAAAACAATTCTGAACCTGCTGACTCCCCGCAAGCCTAATCGCAAGCTCGACGGCACCAACATACGGGCCGTCCACGTCCGTGCCAACGAGTGAACCCGACGCGTCGATCGGCAGGCCACGGTCTGCGGTGCGAAAAGCTCCGATCCGGTCGTAGTTCTCAAGGCTGAACGCGAGCGGCTCGAATAGACTGTGGCAACCCGCACAGGTTGGGCTAGCGGTGAGCTCTGCATAGGACTGTCGAATGGTCTTATTGGGAACGAATTGAGGCTGGCTCTGATAATGAGCCCCCGCCGGCGGTGCGGGAACGGCCTGACAAAGAAATTGCTTCAGGATCAGCGCGGAACGCCCGTATGGATGACCCATGCTCAAGGGCGCGGAGGCCAGCATGACGGACGCCTGCGTTAGCAGTCCCATGTGACTTGGATTGAGCCCAACCTGAACCAGTGTGTCGCCCTGACCCGGATCGGGGAGCCCATAGTGCTGCGCCAAACGCGAGTTGATGAAGCTGTAGGGAGCTGCCAGCAGCGCGGGGAACGTGCCTTCGCCCTCCCAGATCACCGCCTCAAGAAAACGGTCCGTCTCAAGGCGCATTGAGCGTGCCAGCTCGGGCGTGAAGCTGGGATATTCGGCGGGCGATAACACCACCTCCTCGATGCGATCGATCCCGAGATACATTTCGAAGAAACCCTGCAAGGTGGGGCGAAACGCGGGCAAAGCTTGGAGGCGCTGCGCTTGCTGGAAAACATAATCGGGATTCAGAAGCAGGCCAGCGTCCGCATTCGCGTAAAGCTCGGCATCGGGTGGACCAGCCGTGAAAAGATATGAAAGCTCGCTCGCGATCTCATACGAGGTGAGCTGCCCCGGATTATTGGCGTTTCCAAGCTCCGTGCGATAGAGCAAGTTCGGCGACTGCAGCATGATGGCGAGCACCTCACGCAGGCTTTCCTCGTAGGTCGCAGCTGGGAAGCGGGGGGTGAACAGGTCTTGAGCGAAGAGATCGAGGTAGGCTTGCTGCTCAGCGCACGTGAGCGGTCGGCGAAACGCCTTCTTCCCGAAGTCCGTGATAAACGCAGTCGCACATTGCTCGTAGGTTCGACTCGGGGTGGCGCATGCGGGGAGTACGGCTTGCCCCGCCAGCTTTGAGGCGATTGAGGAATACTGCGTCCCAAGGACAGGAGAAACGACCAAGGCCCCCGCATCATTGTCGAAACCCCAAGGGCGGCTCGGATCTCGCTCCAGGGATTCGGAATCAGACAGGGTCAGTCCGAGCGCCTGCAACGTGTTCCGGTATTCCTGGCGGGTCAAGCGGCGCAGCAGGGTTGGGCCAACGGTCTGCGGAGGCTGCGGAGGAATGGCAGCTCCTGAGGCCGTGGGAACCGGGGCAGGGCTCGCCGAGGGGTTGGCCGGTAGCTGTTGTTCATCAAATGCCGTTGGGAGAGCCACGGACCTTTCCAACTCTCGGAGCGCGGTCAAATGTTGGTCGAGCTTGGTCCACTCGCCGTTGGGTGCCTTCATCTTCAGCGCGCTAAGCTCCCCCTTAAGAAATGCAATCCGCGTTCGCCCCCGAGCGTTCGCAATTTCTTGCGGCGTGGGCCCGCTGACTGGATCCGTTGCTGTGCCCCCCGCATTCGGAGTACCCGCGAACCCCGCTGCGTTAGCATTCCCCGCCGTACCAAACGCCCCCGCCGCATTGGCGCTGCCACCGAAACCAGCGTTAGCGCCCCCCATTCCGAAGCTGGGCGGGGGCGTCGGGAAACTGAGAATACACAGCTCAACGGCCGGCGCACCTCCCGTCGCAATACCTCCACCACTAGCCACCGAGCCGCCCCCTGGTGCCATTATTTTTCCACCGCCTTGACCCGCGAGGCGCCCCCCAACTCCCAGCATCCCCCCAGCTCCCATATCGCACTGCCCAGGCTGGCAACTCCCCGCGTTAGGATCGCCCGAAACGCGGCCACATGCTTGGCTAAGCGAAACCAAGGCGGTACCGACGACTGCTAACCTAACCCAGCTGACCAATGTTCTGTTCATGGCGCTCCCAATGAAATGAGAACACCAAGCTAGCAAACCGGCTCCGCTCACGCTAGCTCAGATCGAGTGAGGGCTAACCCTTGTTAGCCACAACTCCTCGGCGAATCTGGCGCAAAGTTGAGACGCCGGCGGTTGAATCGCCGACGTCCCTGTGGGGTTCCAAACCTTAGAAGTGTGAGTTCACACCTGCCTGTGCGGCGTGTACAAAAGATTGTCACGCTCCCTACCACATTTCAATTTCTCAAAGAAACGACAATTCAAGGGTTGTCCCTAATTGTCGAAGGGGTGCCCTCTTGTTAAGTGCCACGCATGACGATGAACCATGTCTTAACTTCAAGTAAACATCAGTGGCTTCTGCTTGGCTTATTCAACGCGGCCGCTTTCCTGTCAGGCTGCGGGGACGACACCAACAAAGTGGCAGGCCCTAGCGCGATGGCCCTGGGAGGAACGGGAGGCGGAACGAACAACAACACAGGGGGAGCTCCGGCCGCAGGCGGAGCAACAGCTACTACCGGGGGAATGTCGGGGGTGGGTACCGGGGGAATGTCGGGGGTGGGTGGGGCACCAGCCGTTGGCGTAACCGGCGGTTCAGCGAATTCTGCGATTCCAAATCTGGGAGCAGAATTCAACTGCAAGGGGCCTGTGGTTGGCGTAGCTTCGGGGACACCGGCGGTTGAGCTGTCCTCAACCGTGGGGGAGTTCCGCGGGGTCAGCATTGGTTCCGGAACGGTCGCCAATAATACGAATCGCAAGATGATTGCTGCTTCTTTTGCCCCTGGGACGACCCCTCCCTACACGCTCGGGCAAGCTTACGTCTCACGTCGCTCGTCTGGGAGCAACTACGTGGATTTGGTAGTCCCCATCACGTACACCGGGCCCGGGTTCCGATGTTTTCATTTTTCGAATGCGACTCGATTGCTAAGTAGCGGAGGGTTGGACCTACTGCCGTCGTTTGCTTCCTTCACTGAGGGCTCCGTCGGCGGCGGGACGGGGAGTTGGTCGAGCACGTGCCTGGAAACTGGAGAAACGGGGTACATGCTGGACATCCAAGGCGAAAACGGCCTGGATATCTACTCTTTGGCGGCTCGCGTGGAGTACAGAATGGATCAGCCGTTGCCGGGAACGAAGCTCAACGCGAAAGTACAGCCCGCGAATGTCTGCGTGAGCCAGCTAGGCCTGACAATGAGTCTTCTGAACAAGGGTCCTATCGACGTAACCGTTGCTGATTTGAACAAGTACATGGTTTTGGACGAGCAAGGCCCGCTCCAGTGGGGCTTCTTCGACCGGGTGCTCCCGCTCAGCAAGAGTGCCCCGGTGGCTGTGGGTGCCGAGGCGATTTTGGCCGATACTCTCGTCTTTATCGATGGGCTTGGGACGAAGCTTCGCATCCTTCCGAACGTGGGTCCTGCCGCCGCAGCTTTCAACATGACATCCGAGCTTCAGGGACTGAATCGGCAACCGATTAACGCCGAGATGGGCGCTAAGATGCTCCAACTCAAATCGGCCCAAGAAGCTCAGTTTGAGCGCTGGACTCAGGCCCGGCAGGTTTCTCAACACTGAGGTGTGTGGCAGCCCACCGAACGTCGGGTTCGGTGGGCTGAACTCTTTGCGCGCTTGGTTGGGCGCCAGGACGCCCTGCTTGGGCGCCAAAACCCCACGCCAACGCGACGTCCAGCGCAAAGTTGAGTCCCCCGTGACAAATCCGGGCGCTAGCCGACAATACCTCTTGGCACATGGCGCTCTGGCACTCCCGCACAAATCCCAAGCGGCCGGAGCATGACGCCCGGGACCAAAGCTTCACCAGGCTGGTGGCCTTGGAGATTGACTATGTGCACCGCTCGTTGCGACGCCTCGGCGTTCCCGCGGCAGACATAGAGGATCTCTGCCAAGATGTGTTTTGTGTGGTGCTCCGCCGCATGGCGGATCTGGATCCAGCACGCTCACCGCGCCCGTTCATTTTTGGGATCAGCTACCGTATCGCACTCAGTCATCGTCGCAAGGTTCAGCGGGAACAAGCAACGGGTGACATCGAGGAACGCGCCTACGCTCCGTCCAGCGATGCAGACGGGGCCGCGCGCAGTTTAGTATTGGCAGCGCTCGGTGAGGTGCCCATCGAACGCCGCGCCGTGGTGGTGTTACACGAGCTAGACGGCGTGGACATGAAAGAGATCGCCACCGAGCTCGGCATCCCACTTTTTACCGCTTACTCGAGGCTCCGCAAGGGCCGTCAAGAATTCGAAAAAGCAGCGAGAACCTTGCTTCAGATCCACAGTCCCACTCGGCACTCCAGCCCTTCAGGCAACCTATGAACAGTCCTTCAAAGCACCATCAATTCTCGCCCGATGTTGAAGAGCTTGTGGCAGCTGAGCGTTCCGTGCCGGCTCTGCGTGAGCCCGAACGCTCACTCTTGGTGCAAAGCATTCTCGCCACGAGTCGTGAGCCACAGAAGCCGGGCCTGGCTGGGCGTTTCCGCCGACACACGGTGGCTTGGCTCATGGGTGTGATCGCCAGCCTAGGCGTCGGAGCGACTGCATGGGCTACGTGGCTAGGACCGATCTGGCACACGCAAGCAGCATCCACGCCTGCCCTAGCTCCACAGGTTCTCTCCACTCAACCAAAGCCTTCCGCAGCTAGAATCGTTGAACGAACGGTGTCGCCGGTTGCACCCGTGCCCTCGGCGGACAGCCGCAAGCTCGAAGCGGACGCCCGCACGTCTAATCGGAAAGTGTCGATTGCTCCGCAGAAAGCCGCACCCACAGACTCCGAGCCACCATCCATGGCAAAAGAGCTGGAACTCCTGCAAAGCGCCCGGCATGCCGAAGCTTCTGGCGCGCATTCCGAAGCGCTCGCGCTGCTCGCCTTGCACTCACAAACCTACCCGAACAGCTTGTTTGCCGAAGAGCGTGCAGCGCTGCGTATTTTCGCCATGGCAGGCCAAGCCAATCGAGCGCAGGCCAACCTTCTAGCCAAGCAATTCGCCCGACGTTATCCGAAGAGCGTGTTCGTGCCCAAGCTTCAGCAGCTGCTGGCAGACTGAGTTTAGTTCACATCACCGTGGGCGATCCCAAACCGGGCTAGATACTTCCGCAATCGATCCGAATCATTCACGCTGGTGCGCTCTCCGCGGGATTTTGCGAATAACTCCCGTCCTGCCTCAGAAAGCGAGCGCGCACTCTGGCAAACGTTCAGCACATCTGCCAGCTGCACGCGATCAAAGCGGTCGAGCTGATTGGCGCGATCGGTGCCCAGGACTCGGAGAAGGAGTGTGTCCTTTTCCCCTTGGCTCTCCGAACTTAGGGTGTTGGCGCGCAACCGTTCGACTTCGTCTTGCACCACGTCCTCGGTGATCCTTCCGCCGCTGGCGAGCGTGGCCATGCGCGTGACCGATGCGTCAAAGTCACGAAAATTCCCAGGCCAATTCCATTGCGTAGCGAAACCGAGAAACCTTTCACGCGCTTGCCGGTTCATGGTGACGTTCGTGCCGATGCTTTCGGAAACATGCGCCAATTCAAAGTCCAAATTGGGAGCAATATCTTCGGGTCGTTCGTGCAAAGCCGGTAGGCGAAAAGTCCAAAGATTGATACGGGCCAGGAGATCTTCACGAAATTCTCCCTTGGTGATACCGAGCTGCAGATCTCGATTGGTGCCGGCGAGCAGCTGGAAGTCACTCGTGACCTCGCGATCCGATCCCATCGGATAGAAGACCTTCTCTTCGATCGCGCGGAGTAGCATCGCTTGTTCATCCGAGCCAAGCTCGCCAATCTCATCGAGGAACAGCACGCCTTGGTGCGCTTTGCGAAGGAGCCCTGCTCGGTCCGCGAGCGCACCGGTGAAAGCTCCCTTCTTGTGGCCAAAGAGCGTGCTCATGGCGGCATCTCCACGCAGCGTCGCACAGTTGACCTCCGCAAATTCTCCAACTACCTGACGTCTGGTTCTCTTCAATTCGAAGATCCGCCGGGCCAGCTGGCTCTTGCCCGCGCCGGTGGGACCGGTGAGCAAGATGGGCGCGCGTGAATTGACGGCGACGTGCTCGATTCGCGCGATGAGCCCGTTAAATGCGCGATTCTTAGTCTCGATGCCAGCCTTCAGGAAGGATTGATCAAAGACTTTTTCCTTCTGAAAACGAGAAGCGAGTCGGTCGTATCGCGAGAGATCGAGATCAATGATCGCGTAGCTGCCCCGCGAGAGCACAGCGTCCGGCTCCCCTTTCCTTCCCGGGGAGGTTTGCAAAAGGCGAGCTGGAAAGTAGCGTGACTCCGTGAGAAGAAAGAGACAGATCTGAGCTACGTGCGTACCAGTCGTGATGTGAACCAGGTAATCTTCCTTGTCGGGATCGAACGGGTATGTCTTGGCAAAGTCATGCAGGATGCCGTAGACGCCTTCGAAGTCCCAGGGGTCTTTGAACTCAACAATGTGACTCGTGACTTGCGTTTCAGGAGACGCATTCGCAATGTCTTCCTTGACCGTGCCGGCAATCGCGCTGCCCGCCTTGCCGTGCAGGAGCTCCAGCCGATCGACCACCAGATCGTCGTGTTGTCCAACCGTCGGTCGCCAACGATCCCAGCGGGATGCCCCCCGACCCGCGTCGAGGGTGGTTCCGAGCAAGCCGAACACGACGAGTTTCTTACGAGGCATGAGCTAGTATTATCGGTTTTATACGAGATCATTCCAGCGGCGGTAGGTGTTGATATCGGATGTGGGATGATGGCCGTGCGCACGACGCTGAAGGCTTCGAGCTTGCCCGATAACTTGCTCGCGCTCCGAACAGCGATTGAAGCTGCCGTTCCGCACGGGCGCACCGATAACGGTGGGCGTGCTGACCGGGGTGCTTGGGGGGACCCGCCCGCCGAAGTCGAGTCTGCTTGGCGTGATCTCGACGCCAGTTACCAGCTGATTGTCCAGAAGTACCCCACGCTCGGTCGGGGAAACTCGGCGAGCCATTTGGGAACGCTCGGAACTGGGAATCACTTTATCGAAGTCTGTCTCGATGAAGCCGATCAGGTATGGTTCATGCTCCACTCGGGTTCACGTGGTGTCGGAAACCGAATTGGCACGTTCTTCATCGAGCTCGCCAAGAAGGACATGCGCACCTGGATGGTGAACCTTCCGGACCAAAATCTCGCGTATTTACCCGAAGGAACCGAGCATTTCTGGGATTATTGGAAGGCCGTTAGCTGGGCTCAGAAGTTCGCGGCGAAAAACCGAGAACTGATGATGAAGGCCGTGGTCAGCGCCGCGCAATCGAGTGGTCTCCCGCCGTTTGAGCTGACAGATTTGGCCGTCAATTGCCATCACAACTACGTGGCCCGCGAGCACCACTATGGTGCCGATGTTCTCGTTACCCGAAAGGGCGCGGTCCGTGCAGCCGAGGGCGACCTTGGGATCATTCCCGGCAGCATGGGTGCGAAGTCCTTCATCGTTCGAGGAAGGTAACCCGGAGAGCTTTTGTTCATGCAGCCACGGAGCGGGGCGCAAGATGTCGCGAAATGCGGCTAAGAAGGCGTTCACAGTTGATGATCACAAAGCCGCAACAGAAGGCATCGAGTGTCGCAAGGACCAAGACGTGATTGACGAAACACCCGCTGCGTACAAGTCGATCGATGACGTGATGCACGCTCAACGTGAATTGGTGGATATCGTGCATACTTTGCGACAAGTCGTGTGTGTGAAAGGGTGACCATGTTGACCATCGATGGCTCAATGGGAGAGGGCGGCGGCCAGCTTTTGCGCTCGTCGCTGGCGCTCTCGCTTTTAACCTCCACGCCGTTCCGCATCACAAAAATCCGGGCTGGGCGCGCACGGCCGGGCCTGATGCGCCAGCACTTGGTGGCGGCCAATGCGGCGACGGAGATCGGCGATGCCGAGTCCGATGGCGCTGCGATCGGCAGCGTGGATCTAACGTTTCAACCCAAAGCCATCCGTGGTGGAAACTACAATTTCGCCATTGGCAGCGCAGGCAGCACCACGCTCGTCTTTCAGACGATTCTTCTCCCTCTGTTGTTGGGTTCCAGCGTTTCGTCAACCATCACTTTTGAAGGAGGCACCCACAACCCCATGGCTCCACCGTTCGAGTTTCTCGAGCACAGCTTCTTGCCCATTCTTGCTCGAATGGGAGCGCGCGTGGAGGTCGCCTTGGTTCGACATGGTTTCTACCCGGCAGGTGGAGGACGCTGGGCTGCCACCATCTTTCCTATGAACGAACTCGAGCGACTGGAGCTTCTGCAGCGTGGTGAAGTGCGATCCCAGCGCGCAACAGCCCTAATTTCCCAGCTTCGTCCCTCTATCGCATTGCGCGAACTCGACGTGCTTTGCAACGTACTCGGCTGGGATCGAGCCTCGGGTCGGCCCAAAATGGTCGAGCAGCCTCACGGCCCTGGAAACGCGCTTCTAGCCATTATTGAGAGTGAACATGTGACCGAAGTGGTCACGGGTTTCGGCGAGCGTGGCGTGCCCGCAGAATCCATCGCGGAACGGGTGGCGGCGGAGGCGCTACGCTACCTCAAAGCCGGCGTACCCGTGGGTGCGCACCTTGCCGATCAGCTGCTTTTACCACTGGCGTTCGGTCGTGGGGGCACGTTCCGAACCTTGAAGCCGACGGATCATTTCACGACGCAGGTGGAGTTGTTGCGTATGTTTCTCGGGACGAAGGTGATCGCAACCGAAGAAGCGGAGGATGTGTGGAGGGTAGACGTGCCCGCTCGAGCTGCCTGAGTTGGGCGCGGCGCTGGAACATGGTGCTCATCCAAACCTGGCTCGGCGCACGCCGAGCAACCATTCCCGGACCTCGACCGTGTTCGCCGGGTCCTCAGGCAGGGAGCTCTTCTCGCAGGCTTCATCAAGGCGCATGAACAGCGCATCAATCCGAGGCCGCCATGTTTCAAGGAGCGCCGGGGCAATTGATACCCGTTCGCCAGCTCGTGTTCGGATCCGCGCGCAGGGCCAGCCGGAGGGCCTTGCCAGCCGCCCAGTACGTCGCGCTCCCGTCGGCACTCACCAAGTCTTCGGGCGGAGAAACCAGCCCTTGCGTCCATGGGAACGGAAGAGCAAAGACTCCGCGGCGATCGATATCAGAATCCGCATCCGCTAGACCCCACGCCCGCGATCCCACAATAGTCTCGAGAACCACGCACGGTCGCAGGGCTGCCCAAGCGTCGGCTCGCCGCTGGGCAAACAGCACCTGCCCGATTCTCCGGGCCAGAAGCTCACCGCGCGCGTAACGAACCACCCCAACACCCACGATCGTCACATCGAGATCGTCACCGTTGAGCCTACTTACTCGCCCGATGGATCCTTGCGGCACTCGCCTCTCACCAACTATGCGATCCACGCGCGTGCACACCTCGGTGCCGTGTGGAAGCGACACGGCACTCGGATCAAGCGCTTCGAGATTGCGGAGGCGGAGGTCCATAGGCAGACAAATAGCCTAAGATGCCCGCCGACCTCAATCCCGCTTGGGCGCAGCTTTCATGAGCGCTACCACTTCATCCAACAGCTTGCGCGTCTCCGTCTCGTAGAATGCCATATCGAAGCCTTGAGCCGCGAGTGCGGCGCTCCTCGTGGGATCATCCGCAAATTTTTTCAGATCGTTGACGTAGCCGTACATCTCTTCGGTTTGGCAGATCACCGACAGGCAATGATCGTAGTTTTGGGCGGTTTGCAGCGGTGTTCCGGCCTGCAAGAGCTCGCGACTGAGAAGCATGAGCGTGCGGATCAGATTGCCCTTGAAGCGATTCACGTCGGCGGCTGGCAGGTCCGTACTGTCGGGAGAAACAGCCGATTGAAGCCCTGCGCTTTGTTGATTCTGATTGGCCAGGATGGGCTCTAGCCAATCGCGACTGGCATTGTCGAAAGGCCCGGAAGTTTTGGGGAACGCCGCCGTCCCTCGCTGCTTGGACCAATAGGTGGTTTGGCTGGCCATGCGCTGCACATACATGAAGGGCAGATGCACATCGCGCTGCTTGAAGTTGCGAAATGCCCAGTAGTGGATCTTGTTCGTCTGCATGTTGTCCGTGGAGATCAAGGTCGGATCCAAGATTTGCCCGAGTGTCATCCAGGGGTGAGTCATGCGATCGGTGGCGTTCTCAACTACCCCACGCATCAAATCTTCTTCCGGGAATTCGTCGCGAAATCCAGCCGGAAAAGCCTGAATCCAACTCGGATAATTGAGGGCATCGTAGCAAGGCGGCTCAATGGCGAAGCCCCCCAAAAAGAAGGCAGGAGCCGCGGCTTGTGGTGCATCTGCGAACAGCGCGGCCGACCGAGCGTAGAACGCGCCCGGGTGCTTGATTTCCTCGCGGAACAAATGCGCCGTCACCAGTACATTGAGGCGCTTGGGCTGCGTGACTCGGGTGGTGATCCAAGAGGTGCTATCCGGAAAGCTGCCGCAGTTGCTGCCCATCACCGAGGGCACAGCATACTTTTTGCTATAACCTAGATCATGGGTGTTCATCCGATTCTCATCGAGCAGTCGGTAAAGCCCGGCATCGCTTGGGTTAGCGAGGTATTCATCCTCGGCCGCAAAGAAAGCACCCCGATCATTGGGGACGGTGGGCACAGGCGGCATGTAATCATTGATGTCACGGTGCTCGGGGCCATTGAATTTATCTTCACTAAAGCGCGGCAAAGGAATGCCGCTTGGCAGTTGCCGTAGATCAACGCCTTGCAGCTCCGCGAACGCTCGCTTGGCATCCTCGTTGGTGACGATTTTACCGGTTGCAACCAAGAGCTTGCGAGCCTCTAGAACCTTTAGAAAAGAGCCGTCTTGCTGTTCTGGATTGGCTCCCGCCAAGACTTGCCCACCAGGCTGAAAGGGCCGCCAATCAGTCGAGCACACTTCGGTAATCCGTAACCGTAAGCGCTGCGCATGGACGAAGTCACGCACGGTGAGCGCATCTTCCGCGGAGAGGTGCTGTTGGGCGCGACGCAAGATGGAGTCATCAGTAAATCCGATGATTGCCAATTCAACGCCATCTGGACTGTGGCAATTCGTGCAAGCTTGACCGTCGATGCTGCCCGGCTTCCGCCATACCGCAAGGCCAGCGTGATACGCGTGCTCCACTTGCTCGGCGCTCCAGGAACTCGGCCCAGAACTGACAGCGGCAATCCCGCCTGTTTGCCCCGCAAGGCTCTTCAAGTTTGCGAAATCTGCCGAGAGCTGGGCGTCGCTGACGAAATCGGGGCCAAATGCAGGCATGGCATTCTTACCAACGCGAACCTTCGAGATGAATTCCGATTCGGTGAGCGCACCGGGGAGGCTGGGATACTTGGCCTGGCCCTCCCCTGCTCCACCGTGGCAGGCAGCACAGCTGCGCGCGTAGGGCTCAGACAACATCGGGGCGGTGGCGTTGCCATAGGCAGGCAGTGGCGCGGTGGGACAACCCAAGATGCCGTGCACACCTTCGGCGGCTCGGGGCATCAGCAGCGGGCCCCCTCCGTTTGGCAGACTCGAACCGCCAGGCATATTCGCAACCTCACCAGGCAGGGTTGGCGACGTGGCAGCTGGGACACCATTTTCTTTGAACGTTCCTTCGCGGATCCCGTTCGAACACCCCGCGATTTCGGCCAGAAACCAGAAAACAAGCAGTAGCGTCGGACGCGGGGGGAGCTTGGGCATGGAGATCCTCGGGGCTTAACAGGGCGCGCAGGGCTCTCGGCCTGCACGGGTATTGTTCTGGCGGGCGAGGAATTGTCAGAGTTTTTTTTGGCCACTCAGGGGCCGTGGGCTACGGGCGCCCCGACAGCGTGTCGCGAAAAGAATTGCCAGATGAGATCGGTCGTTGTCGCGCACGGCGGATCGTTGCGCACACCAGCGATCGGAGCAATGGCCGCGAACGTTCCAGGGAGCGCGCAAGCGAGCCGTGACGATAGACGCGCGCCTCCTGAGAAGCCCGTAGCGTAGAGCCGTTGAGCGTCGATACACAGGTTGCTATTCGCCCAGGAAATGGCCTGTTGGGTGGGCGCGATGTCGTCTGGTTCGGTTGGCGCGAGGCTCACATTCCAGCGGTTCTGGTAGCCTGCTAGGGCCACCACCACAAAACCATGCCACCTGACCCACGTGAGTGATCGTGGCTTCGCCACTCGTTGGCGCCCCTGCGCCACCAGCCATCGCGAATCCCCCTCCCCCAACCATCGCTCCGCTGCCCTTAGAGACTCGCCACTGGACACGCCCGCACAGGCTACCACCCGATTGGCAACCCGCAGCTGCGCGAATCGCAACCCGTGTGGCGTTGCTGCCCCGAAGCCGTGGCAATCCAGCACCCCGTCGGCCGGCCAGTAGGGTGCACGGATAGGCCGAGGACGGAAAACCGAGACGGTGAGGCCCCATGGCCCCATGATCTCAATTTGAGCGCCGGCGGATGCTGGCTTCAACGCCACCAGCCAAAACGCCTCGCCCTGGCCGCGACACGAATGGGTAGGGCAAGTCTTGCTATTCGCCGCCGTCAACTCTTGAGCGCTACCGGAGCGGGGCTTGCCGCTCTGCCATTTCTACGTCCGTTTCGGCAAACCGCGCACGCGCAAGCTGCCACCCCCAAGCGCCTGATCGTGTTTTGGCACGCGAATGGCGCGGTTCAATCAGATTTTTGGCCGACCGGGGCCGGCAGCAACTTCACGCTGAATCGCATCATGCAGCCGCTCGCGGCCCATCAAAAGGATCTCACGATCGTGAGAGGGCTTGTGTTTTCAGGCACCGGCGATCACAAGACGGGGAAACCCTACAGCGTGACGGGCTTTCCAAACGAAGACAGCACCGCACTCACCGGGATGGGCCCGTCGATCGATCAGGAGGTCGGCAATGCGTTGGGTTTGCCCCCCATTGTTGTCTGCGGAGAATCCAAAGACAACGTTCGCGGTTACATCAGCTACGACATGAACAAGAATGTCGTGACACCCGAAAAGAGCCCGAAACGCGCCTATGAGAGCGTTTTCGGCGCCTTGCCGGTAACACCCACACCGGGTACCGCGCCGTCTGCGGGTGGGCGTGATGCCGAATTGGATAATCTGATTCTCGACACCGCGCTTTCGGATGTGGCCGCGTTGCGTTCCAAGCTACCCGCGTCGGAGCAGGTCAAGATGGACGACCAAGCGCGCGCGCTGGCGCAGTTAAAACAGAAGCTGATGACACCCGGCATGGGCGGCGCCCCACCGCCCATTGCGTGCAACAGCAAGGATCCGGCTGCTTTTGCGACGGATCCGTCCGAATACGAGAGTCGCGTGAAGCTCCACGCCGACTTGATTGCCACCGCTTTCGCGTGCGACGTGCGACGCTCCGCGAGCCTGATGCTGTCTCCTGTGGGGCACGACAACATGGGCGGCGGTTTGGGCAAGCATGTGGCGAATGTTGGCGGGGACATTCACAACAATATTGCGCACCCAGATCCCGGTGGCGTGCGCATGAGCGATATTGGCGTATTCGAAGCCACGCTCCTCAACTATCTCGTCGAAAGACTGAAGAGCATTCCTGAGGGGAACGGCACCGTGTTCGACAATACCGTGATCCTGTGGACCACGGAGTGCACGCACGGCAATCATGGTCACACCGAAATCCCCGTCGTGCTCCTCGGTTCCGGCGGTGGAGCGCTCAAGACGGGGCAGTATCTACAATTCGACAAGAACCCAGGCTACGGCAACGTGCTCTTGGCGATCCTGCACGCCCTCGGTCACAAGCTCCCGGCATTTGGGGATAACGGCATGGCCCCCTTGCCTGAGCTCATGGTCTAGTGTTTGTTTCGAGCGGGATCACGTCGAAGGCGATGCTCACCCGCTGCCCGGGGCCGGAAAAGGCGACGGTGCGGTGGTAGAAAAACGACGGGAAGAGCACGAGCTTTCCAAGCTCGGGACGAATGAAACGCGTCTTCGGTATCTCCTTGGCGGCGAGGCGCGGATCGACCGTGCCAAACTCTAGCCAACCCGGGTACTCACTATCGACTCCCGAACTACCTGGGCTGCCTCCCGTAGCGGGAGGGACCGGGAGCGCCACATACAATACTCCGCTCAACCAAGCTTCAGGATGAATGTGAGGCACTTGATGGCCCCCTTCAGTCAACACCACGCCCCAAGCGTTGATGGTGATCTGCGTGGGTCGGTGCTCAAGCCAAGGGTGCGCGCTTGTTTCTGGCAGTCTGGCGAAGAGTTCTCGCAGACGCGCCTCGAGTTGCGATTCAATTTCGCCGATGGGTCCTTTGGGCTCCATGAGCAGCTCGCCGGTGTGTCCGCCAGCAACCGTCGCGTGACTCCGCGGAGAGCGGATGAGGCTCGTGTGGGATGTCACGTGTTCGGCCGCGAGGTGACAAAGATGCTCCAAGGAAGTGCCATCGGCGGGCGGATCCAGCCAATCTTCGAACACCAACGCATCTAGATCCAAGAGCTCATCGGCCAGCTGAAAGTTCCCGCGTTCGCGCTCAAGCACCGCCAGGATGGCCAACGCGCCGCAATCGGATGGGTTCCTTTTCAACAAGCGAGTTACGTGCACAAGGGCGTCATCGATTCGCCCAAGCTCGATGAGTACCTGAACGAGGTGCATGAAAGCGTCGCGACTGCCAGGATTTGCTGCGAGCGCCGTTTCAAAATCTCCGAGCGCTTGCAAGGGCCGAGTTTGGCTCTGCGTTAGTTCGCCGCGCCCCAAAAGAGCGATGGCGTGCCTGGGTGCCAAAGCGAGTGCCTCGGCGTAGCGGCGAGAAGCTGCCTCTGTATCGCCGTGATCGGCAAGCCAGTGTCCGAGGTGCGCCAGCGCTGTCGGCGACTTCGGATCCTGTGCAATGGCCTGAGCGAACGCGGCGCCGGCTTCGTCAATCCGCCCCAATTGATAGAGGGCGCAACCCCAATCGCTCAGGATCGCGCTGGACTTAGCCCCGGCAGCCAGAAGTGTCTCGATGTGCCGCAACGCCGACGGCCAATGTCCGAGGCGTGCAAAGAGCGTGGCTAGCTCGTGTTGAGCTGCCTGCGCCGGAGGCCCTGCCGGGTTAACCCGTAGAGCTGCTTCGAAGAGCGTTGTAGCTAGAGTGAGTCGACCTTCGCGGACGGCCTGCCGCGCCGCCCCAAGGCTTCCTTTTCGTGACGGCCGCTTAGACATTGAATGAAGGAGTTTAGCCTCCCGAGGTCGACGAGACCGGATTAGGCCTCGCGTTACTTGTTGAGCTCGAGCTTGACGTCGAGCGTTACATCGTCGCCAACCACGACCCCGCCCTTATCGAGGCTTTTGTTCCACATTAGACCAAAATCCTGGCGCTTGATCTTGCCGGAAATCCTTACCGCACGCACCTGCTTGCCCCAGGGATTCGCGACCGCCTTGGAAATCGCGCCGTCGAGGGTCACCTGCTTCTTCACACCACGAATCGTGAGGTCGCCCGTGATTTTGAAACCCTTGCCTGCTTTTTTTATCTTGGTCGAAGTGAAGGTGATCTCGGGAAATTTGGCCACGTCGAAGAACTCGGGGCCCTTCAGATGCTTGTCGCGATCGGCATTCTCCGTATTGACTGAGGCCACCGGGATCTTGATCTCCACAATGCTCTTGGTGAGGTCCACCTCGTCCAGCTTCAAGAGAGTGCTTTTCACCTCACGAAAATTCCCCTCAACTTCTGAAACCACCATGTGAGGGACGCTGAATGCGACGCGGGAGTGACTGCCGTCGATGGCCCAGTCCACGGGCTCAGCCAGTGCGATGGAGGTGACGAGGGAAAGTGCGCCTGCAAAGAATAGAAATTTCATCGTGGTTTCCTTGTTGGTATGGGTGCCGTCCCTAAGGCGGGCGTTCTCCCATCGGAAGCCCCCAAAGCGCCTTGGACAAGAAAAATGGTCGATCGCACCACTCGTTCTGGGGTCGCATGGTTCACCAGCCTCGACTGCCCAAGCCGGTAGCCGTGAGATTAACCCGCGTGAGCACATGCTGCGACGTGGCTTCACCCCCAGAAGCTGTGATGGCAACGTATCCGAGTGGTCCAATTTGCGCTGCCAAATCGATCTGTTTCGAGAGCATTACGGCCGGCACATGCAAATCACTTGGCCCCAAGCGCGCAGTCAGCGTTGTCGTGCTCGCCACATAATCCGCCTCAAACAACCACAATCCGCCGTTAACCGGATTGGCCGCCAATGGGCTCACGTTCTCAGCATGTTCGAGCGCGCGGCAACTCGGCAAGATCGCAAAATGCGGCGCCATCAAATCTTGGGAAACCTGCTGAAACGTGTCGGCTTCAATCGCAACGCAGGGCGCCAATCCCTCATACCCCATTCCACCACCCGCCGTGCCAAGCGTCGCAGCTCCGCGTGGATCGGCATGAAGCACCAAAGCTAAGCCATCGCCTGCGGAGGCTTGGTCCGAGAAGATGAAAAACTCGAAGCTCAAGTGAAACTCGGATGGACCGAGCAGCGAAATGCTTTCGGCTTGCACGAGGCCACCCAGTGCAGCTTTGGTGTTTGCAGGCGTCAGCTCCACGCCATCAGCCGTCTCGCGCGCATTCCCAGCCAGCACAAATCCAGTGCGATCCCTGGAAGAACCTGCGCCCGTCGAGCCGGCGTCCAGCCGCACATCGCACGCGGCCCCAGCACTCATCAGCGCAGCTAGGCATAAGCTGGTTCGTAGAACTTGGGCCCTGCCATCCCAATGTATTCCGTGAGCCACTCCGGCAGCTCAGGGCACTTAGCGATTCAACGGAACGGGGTGAGCTCGACGCGACAACTCACGAGCGAATTCGAGTTTCCGCAGGTACAACGCCATCGCCTTCTCGAATTCTTGTTGGCTCTGCTGCTCCCGCTCCACTGCTAGCCTCTTAGTAAACTCGACGGCGCGTGCGTAACGGTCTGCTGCCTCTGTGAATGCGCGCTGCTCTCGCTCCGAGATAAGCTCCTCGGTAAACGCCCGTAGTCGGGTAACCCGCGTCACCCGGGCTTCGAACGCGCGCGTCTCTGCAGCCTCGGCAGTCAGCGGAGAGGCTCCCGGTGTCGGCTCCTCAGCGTACGCCGAGCGGGTGAGAGTGAGTGCAAGCGCCACGAGAGGGAATGTCCACCGCATTCGGCCAGGATACCCTACGGGAGTCCGGATCGCTACCCTTGTCCTTCGGCTCAGAGCCCATTTTTACGCTCCTCGATACGGCAACCTGTAGCTGTGTCGCCGAGGGCGTGGTAGTCGGCTCGCATCAGGGGAGCCAGCACACCCAACTTGTTGCGTCTAAGTCAATGACTACAGATGCACGGATGACGGCGCGCACCACCTCGCCAACTGCAGCCTGGGGCTTCAAGAAAAGGAGCCCGGGAAACGGAACCCCATTGCTCGCGCGCTCGGCAGCAATGACGAGGAAATCGCGATCCGCGGTGAGGATCACCCGCCCCAGCGACGTCGCTTTTTCCATGTGCTGGTCGTCAGACCCTGAGCGTAGTCCCACCTCGCTCGCTGTCACGACGTCCAGACCCCGACGGCGGAGGCCGTCAACCACGCGGGCGTCGGCGCATTCATCGGCTTAGATGCGCAGTGCCAATCAGAGCGACCCTACGCGCCGGAACGCGGCTTGAGCGGAGCTGTGGGCAGGAGCTTCTGCATCTCTTCGATGACTCGGTCGCTCTCCCGCCAGTCCGCGCGGATCTCTTCTGCATGGTCGTAGAAGTACGCTAGCGCCGCGTGCACGTTGGCCAGACTGAGGTGAAGGTGCGCTGAAACAATCTCGTCGGGAGTCATGCCGTGGTACTCGTGTTCCCACGCGATCTGGGCCACCTTGATGTCCGTGCCGACGACGACAGCCCTTGGCTTGCTATCGTCGATGTGAGCCCGATCCAGTATACGTGCCGCCCGCATCAGTGAAGAGTATCACATGACGAGGTGGACGTCCTCACCCAAGTTAAAATCCTGACGATCAAGCTCTCTGCCAAGATGACCACGACTGCGCGCCCTCCCCGCTTGGGCAAGTCCGCTGCGATAGCCACTTCGTGAACGGAGCCAGCATCCAGAAGTGCCAAGTGCAAATCCGTGGCCAGGCTGGCAGCACTCCTTGCCTAGGCACGGTGGACGGAAACCTCACCTTCTCGAGTGGACTCCCGGACACCGCCCCATCGACCGGATATTTGTGCCAGGTGAGCGACGGGTTGAAGTGTGATGGCGCTAGCGCGAGCTGCAAAGCAATGACGCCCATCGGAGGGGCTTGCACGAACAATTTTTATGACTGTGTCACTTCCGCTTATTGCGACGTGGCCGACCACAAGTGCAAGGTCCGAGTGCCCGTTGTGGGCAGCTGCAAGTGCACTCCAATTTACTTCGATGTAACTTGGAGTGGCGTCAAATTTAGTACGGACTCAAATCGGCCCATCCGGACGGACCTTGCTCAGAAAATGGTGCTTCTCGTGGGGCCCCGGCAGTGCGGGAAAACGACAGTTGCCTTGATTCATCCAACGCTCTCTTGCGCCGTTGAGCCGCCGTGCCGGTGCTGCTCAGCTTTGTGAAAGTGCGGCAACAAACTAACTTGACCATAATAGAAGCCCATGATAGACATCTTGAGTGCAGTGGAAGGTTGCAAAAGCCAAGCAGCAGCTTTCAGAGCTCCTGCGCCAAGCTGCAAGCGAGCCTCAACAAATCTTGAATCGCGACAAGGTAGTTGCCGTCGTTCTCGGACCGAGGGAGATGGAAGCGTTTGAGCGCTGGCGTAAGATCAACACGCGGCCTTCCCTTGCCCAAGCGCTAGCGAAGGCACAAGAGATTTGCGCTGAGGAGGACTACGTGTTGCCGCATGAACCGAGGCGTGATCGCGACAATTCCGTGTTGATGGTGAACGATGTTGGTCGACACAAACGTCGTCAGTGAGCTCATGCGTCGAGCGCCCAATGCGCGGGTCAGCGCTTGGGCTGCCACTCAAGAACGCTTTGATCTCAGTGTCATCAGCGTTGAAGAAGTCTGCTACGGGCTTGGCTTGCAGAAGAGCGCTAGGCTCGAGCGCTGGTTCAACGATTTTGTCGAGACCTACTGTGAAGTGCTACCGGTAACTCTACGCATTGTGCGTCGCTGCGCAAACCTCCGCGCGGAGCTGGCACGCAAGGGCAAACCAAGGACGCAAGCGGACATGTTGATCGCGGCAACTGCAGCTGAACACGGGCTAACGTTGGTAACCCGCAATGAACGCGACTTTGTGGATTGTGGCTTACACGTTCAAAACCCATTTCGCTAGGCTTGATGCTGTGGAGTTCATAACGGGTTGCCGCGGAAGTCGCAGCCCTTCTCCAACGGCTTGAAGATGCTGGGTGTCGCTGTTTCACCAGAGTATTCTCCTTTTCTCGGGTTTGAGTTCGACGTGAAGGCGTGGGCCCCCGTTCGCTCAGTTAAGATTATTCCGGACCGGCCGTTTCAGGCTATCTAGGATGGCGAGCCCGTTTAACGTTTTTAGCGCCCTGCTCCGTCGCTTCCTGGCCAATGGATCCCCGTGAGCAGCAACAGTAGCGACAACGATCTTGACTGTGTTCCTATCACCGTGGTGCGGCTTAATCGGCAGGCGCGCATCACGCATGTGAACGAGGCCTGGCGTAAGTTTGCGCGCGAGAACGGTGCGAGCCAGGAAGCCATCCAAGGCGTGGGGCTCAACTACCTCTCGGCCCTGCCCGACACCGAGCAGCCACTGGCCGCTGCGCTCTCGGAACTCTTGGCTGGGCGGCAAGATGGTTTCACCTGTGTTTATCCGTGTCACTCTCCGACAGAAGTTCGTTGGTTCAGGATGGATGCTGTGCGGGCGCCCAGCGACGATGAGTTCGTCGTGCTGCATACCAACATCACTGACTTTTACCTTGCTGAAGCTCGCCTCGCTCTTCAGTCCGTCGTGGCCCAAGCGCTCACTGAGCGTGCTCCTCTGTCGGCTACATGTCGGCGCATGGTCCGCGCGGTGTGCGACGGCCTCGAATGGGATTTCGCGGCCATCTGGTTGCAGGGCAACGAGGAAAAACTGACGTGCCACGAGACGTGGATTCGGCCCGGATTGGTTGCCAGCGCATTCGAGCAAGCGTCTCGCAATGCCGAGTTTGCGCTTCTTGAAGGCCTGCCCGGCCGCGTATGGGAGAGCCGCACACCTGAATGGATTGACGATGTGAGCTCTGTCGCCAGCTTTCGCCGAGCTTCAGCGGCAGCGGAAGCTGGCCTCCGAACTGGTTTTGCGGTACCTCTTGGCGCAGACGGCGAAGTATTCGCGGTGATCGAATTTTATAGCGTTACCAAGCGCGCGCCCGACCTCGCGCTCATGGAGCTCTTGGCGACATCCGGCGCGCAGCTGGGTGTGCAAGTGCTCCGCGAGCGAGCCGAAGAACGCGCCTCGGAGGCCGAGGCGGCAGAGCGTAAGGCAAGTGCAGCCCTGAGAGAGCGCGACGAACGCTTCCGGCAGATCCTGGATGCCATTCCTGACTTAGTTTTGGTGAAGGGACCAGAATCGCGAATTCTCTGGGCCAACGCCGCATTCCGCGAGCTCTACGGTATGTCCAACGACGTGCTTCAGGGGCTCATCGACGCTCCTTTTGTTGAGCCCGATTACACGCAACAGTACATACGAGATGACGCACTCGTCTTCTCGAGTGGGAAGACGCTCGAAATCCCCAATGAACCGGTGACAGGTTTCGACGGAAAAGTGGGACGGTTCCGAACCACAAAATCCCCCATTTTTGACGACAGCGGTAACGTTGTCATGACAGTCGGAGTTTCTCAGGACATCACCAACCGGGTGCGCCTCGAGGCGCAGGTTCAACTCGCGGATCGCTTGGCGTCTGTAGGCACCTTAGCCTCCGGAATCGCGCACGAAATCAATACACCTGTGCAATTCGTGAACGATAGTTTGCACTTCCTACGTGATGCTCAGACTGATATTTTCTCAGTCGTTGCAACGCTGCAAGAGGTACGCCGCCTTGCTTCAGACACTGTAGGGGATGCGCTCGACCACGCCATTGCTGCGGCGGTTAGCACCGAAGAGCAAGCTGACCTTCCCTACCTGCATGAGAACATTCCGAAGGCGTTCGAGCGTTGCATCGACGGGCTGGACCGGGTGAGCACCATTGTGCGCTCGATGAAGGAATTTGCCCATCCAGCGCATCACGATATGGCGCCTGTTGATCTCAATCGAGCGATTCAGAACACGCTTGCCATTGCTACAGGCGAGTACAAGTACCTGGCAGATCTGGTGCTCGAGCTCGCCGAGCTGCCGTCTGTCGTCTGCTATGTCAACGACATCAACCAAGTGGTCCTGAACCTGATTGTGAACGCCGCCCACGCCATCAGCGAGGTCGCGGAAGACAGCGAAAGCAGAGGCACCTTAACAGTGCGCACCCGGCGGGATGGCGACCATGTTGAGATCGCTATTGGCGACACCGGAGGCGGCATTCCCTACGCCATCGCTCATCGTATTTTTGAGCCATTTTTTACCACGAAGGACGTGGGCAAAGGCACAGGCCAAGGCTTGGCGCTCGCCTGGGCCGTGGTAACTGGCAAACACGGTGGGGAGCTTCGTTTTGAAACGAAGCTTGGCGTGGGTTCGACGTTTTTTATTCGCTTACCGATCGCCGGCAAGGTCTAAACTAGCTTGGCTCCGCGCAGGCGCAGTTAGGCTGCAGCTAGAGCTCGATTTGGGCTCCAATTTCCACCACGCGAGAGGGTGGAATGCCGAAGAATGCGGTCGCAGGCTGCGCATTCCGAGCGAGAAAAGCAAAGAGGCGTTCGCGCCAGAGCGCCATCCCGGGGCGGTGAGTGGGCAGGAGCGTCTCTCGCCCAAGAAAGAACGTCACATAGTCGAGCGCGTAGTGGGGTATCTCGAGTTGGTCCAACAACGCGGGCACATCCGGTGTTTCCATGAAGCCGAAATGAGCCACCACACGTCGAAAGCCGCCCGACAAATCTTCGAGTGTGGCGCGCTCAGACTGCGGAACACGTGCGACCTTTTCGGTGACGATGGTGAGCAAGACCACATGTTCGTGCACCACTCGATTGTGCAAAAAGTTATGTAGCAAGGCTGGAGGGGTGCCCTCAGCGCTCCCGTTCATAAAGACCGCCATGCCAGGGACGCGAGTCGCGCGTTCGACCCGCATGAGCTCGAGAAAATCTTCAAGCGGCACCATGCGTTCGCGAAAGCGTTCGTTGAGGATGTCGCGGCCGCGACGCCACGTCGTGAACAGCGTGAATACGACGGCGCCAACCACGAGCGGAAACCAGCCGCCATCCTTGACTTTCGCGAGATTGGCGCTCGCGAATACGGATTCGGGCAGAAGAAAACACAGCGTTACCGCAACGGCCGGGAACACGCCCCACCCCCACAGGCGTCGCGCCACCACATAGGCTAAAAGAGTGGTGATAAGCATGTCCAACGTCACCGCGACGCCGTAGGCAGCAGCCAGTGCACTTGAGGAGCGGAAGCCCAAGACGACGGAGATCGTCGAGAGCATCAGCAACCAATTGATAACTGGCACATAGATCTGGCCCATGTGGGCGGCGGAAGTGTGGCTGATCGTAACGCGGGGAAAATACCCCAACATCATCGCCTGCCGCGCCAGGGAAAAGGAGCCGGTGATGAGCGCTTGCGAGGCGATCACCGTGGCGAGAGTGGCCAAGACCACCATTGGAATCAGGCCCCAAGCCGGCACCATTCGGTAGAACGGGTTCTCAACGGCGTTGGGGTCTCGCAACAACAGCGCGCCCTGGCCAAAGTAATTGAGCATCAAACCCGGCAGCGCGACGAGAAACCAGCTCACCCGCACCGGGCGAGCCCCGAAATGTCCCAGGTCTGCGTACAAGGCTTCACCACCGGTTACCGCCAAAAAAACAGAACCGAGCACGATAAATCCTCGGTGCCCCGACGTTGCCAAGAAGGACCAGGCATGGCTCGGATCCATGGCCTGAAGCACCTGAGGCGAGAGCGAAATTTGATGGGCACCGACCAGAGCGATGGCCCCGAACCAGACGATCATCACGGGTCCGAATACAGCCCCGACGCTGCCTGTTCCGCGTTTCTGGACGTAAAATAAGCAGAACAAGATCAAGACGGCGAGCGGCACGACGAACGCGTCGAAATCCGGTGTCACAATCTTAATGCCTTCGAGCGCCCCAAGCACCGAAATAGCGGGGGTGATGATGCCGTCCCCAAAGAGGAGGGACGCACCCACGAGGCCGAGCACAATCGCCACGCGGTACGTTCCCTCGCGCAATCCCTTAACGTTCGTAACCAGCGCCATCAACGCCAAGATGCCGCCTTCCCCTTGATTGTCAGCACGTAATACGTACGCCACGTACTTGACGGAGATGATGACCATCAGTGCCCAAAAAATTAAGGACAAGACGCCCAGCACATTCGCCTTAGTCACGTCGACACCGTGGGCGCCGTGCAAGCATTCGCGGAAGGCATACAGGGGACTCGTGCCGATATCTCCGAACACGACTCCGAGCGCCCCGAGCGAGAGCGCGGCTAGCTTTCGCCCGTGGGCGTTAGGACTTGATCCTTTGTCACTCATGGCGAGACTAATTGGTGGTCGACTTCTTGGTTCGCATCGCCCGAAACGCCTCAAAAACGGCAGGCAATAGAGAAATCACCACAATAGCGACAATCACGATGTGAAAGTTCTTTTTGATGGCAGGGATTTGCCCAAACCAAAAGCCTGCGACAAGAAAACTCACTACCCACGCGATGCCTCCCACCACGTTAAAAACGAAAAAGCGGCGGTAGGGCATTTCGGCAAAGCCAGCCACGAACGGGGCAAATGTCCTAAGAATTGGCGCAAAGCGCGCAAAGACAATGGCTCGGCCTCCATAACGTTCGTAGAAACCCTTCGTCCGATTCAGGTGCACCGGATTGATAAAGCGGTACTCCCCCGCGAAGGCCTTCTTGCCGAAATGATGGCCGATGCGATAGTTCACGGCGTCGCCCAAGATCGCCGCCACGATCAACAGTGGCATCATGACGCCGATGTTCATCGAAGAGCCCTCGATGGCGCAGATGGCGCCAATCGCGAACAAGAGCGAATCTCCAGGCAAGAACGGCGTGACCACCAGACCCGTTTCGCAGAAGATGACCAAAAACAAAACGACGTAGAGCCAAGGCCCGAGCGCCGCAGACCAATCCGAAAGGTGCGCGTCCAAGTGGAGCACGACGTCCAGTACTGTTTCTAGCATGTGTTTTGGCTCCTCTCTAACCCGGTCGGTCCCGGGCTACAAGAGGAGCTAAAAGAGGCCTGATTTCCGGGAAAACGTCAACGGGTGAGCACGTGCACTTCTCGGGCTGGAACCGGAAGCGCCATTCCTTCTCGGTCGAATCGTTCCTTGATCGCACGGGTGAGGTCCATCTTGGTGTCTGCAAAGTCACACGCCTTGGTGTGAACCTGACACATTAGATTCACGGCTACCGGGCCAAGGTCGTTCACGTTGATGACGGGCGCGGGATCCAAGAGCACACGCCGATCGAGCTCCACGGTCTCGCGCAGGGCGGCGAGCGCCGTGCCGATGTTTTCGGCGTAGCCAATGCCGACGACAATCTGCACTCGGCGTATGTCAGCGCGCGAAAAATTCTCGATCTTCGCCGCGCGCACTTTGGAGTTGGGCAGCACCAGCGGTACCCCTTCTAGACTGATCAGCCGTGTTTCAAAAACATCAATGGCTGTTACCTGACCCTGGGTCGTGTCGATGCTCACCGTATCGCCCACGTCAAACGGCCGCAGCACCAAGAGCACGATGCCTGAAGCAACATCGCTCAGTGTGTCCTTGAGCGCCAAACCCACAGCAAGACCCGCCGCGCCGAGAACAGCTAAGACACTCGAGGTGTCCACCCCAAATTTCCCCAAAACGGCAACGACGGTCACAGCTATCACTAGCCAATGCAGGATTCGACCCACGAACGGAATGAGCGTGGGATCCACACGCGTGGGATGCGCTGCGTAGCGGGCGAGGGAGCGCTTGAGGTAGTGCGCCAACACCCAGCCCAAGAGGAGGGTGCCAAGGGCGAGGAGGATGCGGATCCCCCACGCCGCGACTTCTTTGCTGAGGAGATCGGTAACGAAATGTGGCATGGCGTGCTTTCGGTCGTGCAGGCTTGCTGGGTTCCTACGCCGCCTTATATTGCTGAAAGTCCCATGTTTTTCGACCCAGTCTATTTCCTGTTTTTGGTGCCGGGCCTATTGTTGAGCTTCTGGGCCCAGTTCAAGGTGAAAAGCACGTTCAAGAAGTACGCAGAGGTGCCCTCGGCGCGAGGTCTTTCGGGTGCTGAGGCAGCCGCGGAGCTCATCCGGCATCGAGGGGTGTCGGGCGTGCGCATTGAAGAGGTGTCGGGGTTCCTTTCCGATCACTACGATCCCGCACAGCGAGTGCTCCGTCTTTCGCCGGACGTGTACCATGGGCGCTCGCTTTCCGCGCTCGGTGTGGCGGCGCACGAGGCGGGCCACGCTATCCAGCACGCCAAGGCATACGGGCCGCTCAAGCTCAGGTCTTATCTAGTAAAGCCTGCCAATTTCGGGTCAAGTTTTGGTTTGGTGATCGCCTCGGTCGGGTTCGCGCTGCAAGCGACGTCGATGGTGATGGTGGGCGTTGTTCTGTTCTCAGCGGCAGTGTTGTTCACTCTCGTGACGCTGCCGGTGGAGTTCGACGCGTCGCGCAGGGCTGTCGTTGCCTTGAAGGAGCTTGGCATCGTGACGGCGCGCGAGGCTCAGGGTTCAGCCGCAGTGCTCAATGCGGCCGCGTTGACGTACGTGGCAGCTGCCGTAAGCGCCATTCTTCAACTGCTCTACTTCCTTTTTAGGGCTGGGCTGATGGGTGGGCGCCGCGAGGAGTGATAGCTTGTGGCCAGAGGCACCCGCTAGGGGTTCTGGAGGAGTTTCACTAAGAAGGCCGTGCCATTCACGGGATCTAGATGCGTGCCCAACATATCGATTCCAAGATTCTCAGTCGCCCCAACAACATACAGTGAATAGTTTGAGTCTACCGCGAGCGCGCTGATCGCACTGGGTCCAGCGTCGTAAACCTGCGACCAACGGTGCGCACCGCCGGAGGCAAGGCTCACTAAGAATAGACCATCGGAGATGCTCCGGCTGCCTCCGCCATAATTGATAGTGCCCATCTGATCGCCCGCGACATAGATATTGCCATCCTTGTCCGCCGCGATTGCACTTGCTTGGTCAGCGCCGTTTGAGCCGAACCCAACGGACCAGCGGTGCGCCAAGGTGCTAGTGAAGCTGGCGACGAAGATGTCGAGATCCCCTTTGGTGGTGAGCGTTGCGCCGCCGAAGTTGATTGAGTTTCTGAAGTAGCCAGTGATGTAAATGTTGCCTGCGCCATCGCTGACCGCGTCGGTGATAGCGTCGTCGCCCGCCGCACCGAAGGTGGCGACTGTGGAGTAAACGCCGCCGAGCGTGTACGTGGCGATTGCGGCGTTGAAGGGCGCGCTGTACGTGCGTCCGAACGCGTAGGTGGCCGTGGTGCTTTCGATCGCTTGAAACCAGTGGTAATTCGGACGAGTGCTAGCAGCGAGCAAGGTCCCGGCGCTGCTGAACATGGCCAAGTAGCCCGAGCCGACGCTCGCGTTGAGCACTGTGCCGTCCACGTTGAGGTTCGTCTCATGTGCCCCGAACATCAAAACGTTTCCCGACGCTCCCACAGCGACACCCTCGGTATTGGCATCGGCAAGGGTGGCAGTACTGAGCAGGGCCCTCTTCATCCAGACTGCTTGTCCATTGGCGTCCATGACACCGACGGCAGCACCACCGGTGGTACCAGTGGCTACTTGGATGCCGTTGAGCGTCAATGTTCCCTGCTCGATGCTGATCGCAAATGCCGTACCCGATCCCGTGCTCGCCAGACCCATCGTGGCGTCATTGCGCGCGAGTGTTGGATGCGTGGACCAGCGGTGCGCACCGCTCGAATTGTAGCTCGCAAAGAATCCGTCCGAGCCTTGGTTGCCCGAGCTGATATTGCCGGCACCAAAGTTGGCGGTGCCGTCAAATATGCCGCCAATTTGAACATTGTTGCTGGAGTCAACACACACGGTGGTTGTCAGATCATCAAGCGAACCACTGCCCCTGATCTGGCGACTAGCGGCGACCGAGGAAGGAGCGTTTGCAGGCGCTCCTCCGGTTGAGGCTCCTCCCGTTGAGCTGCCTCCGGTCGAGCTGCCTCCCGTTGCATCGCCTCCGGTTCCGGCACCTCCGGTCGAGCTGCCTCCGGTCGAGCTGCCTCCGGTCGAGCTGCCTCCGGTCGAGCTGCCTCCGGTCGCACTACCACCATTCGGAGGCGCTGCCTGAGCGTTGCTCACTCCGGGCATTCCACTCGAAGCCACCGAGCCAGTACCCGGGCCACCGGTTCCTGGAAGAATGGCGCTTTGAGCACCGCCCGTGCCTGCAGGTTCGACTCCCGGCATACCCGCGGTTGCGCCGCTATATCTGGGTTCGTCGAACGGTAACGAATCATAGCCAAACGCACACATTGTAAGTAGCGCTGGAAACACGCCCATGCCGAGCTTCTCGGCAACCCGACGTGTTCTGAGAATTTTTGGCACTGCTCGAGCCTATGAACGGCACGCACCCGACCAATGCTTAACGGAAGTTCTGCGCAGTACTGTCGACGGCTGTGCGTAGGAGGCGGTAGTCCTGGGCCGCTTGCCACGCTGTCGCGAACGAGCACGAGGCTTTCCGGGTCCGGCGAAGTCTGGTGTGCCCGATCACGACGGCCGCCTGGATGATGACGTTCCAACGTTCCAACGTGCCGGCGCCCTGGTGGCCGACGTGAGGAGTGTGCTCTCGCAATCTGGGCACGGTCGAGCGCGTGACGCACGAGGACTGCTTCGGCATCCGCTCGATTGACTACCTGATTATCAGCGCTTGGATGCGATACGGTAAATCGCTCCGTTTGGCGTGTTGCTACTGGGCACGCCCACGATCCGCCCGTTGTCGCTCGAGACATAAAGCGCCCCATCGATGGGAGATACCGCGACGCCAACGGGCCTGACGCGCGTCTCACCGAGCTCGCCGTCGGACCAACCCCACACGCCGTTCCGAAACTGGCCCGAGCTGCCCCCGCCAAAAACAGGCAGGTAGGCAAAATCAATTGCGGTTGCTGTGACGGTGGGCAGCGACGGCTTTCCTGCTGCGTCGAACGGGACCCAGACGATTGAATGCCCAGTCGAGTCGCCGCTGTTCCACGATCCGTGAAAGGCGACGAAGGCGCCGTTGGCAAATCGGGGAGGCAGGCCCAGCGTGGCAGCCTCGACGAGCGCCAGGTCCAGCGGTGCAGTATGGGCCTGAAAAGTAGTCAGTGGCGGCGTTGAGTTGGCCGCGCACCAGGCGTCGTCATGGGGGTTGGCAAATGGGAGCTTGGGTTCCGCTTGGTTCTCGGAATCCGCTTGGAGCTGGGTGCCGGGAGCAATGATGTTCGCTCCATTCAGAACCCGGTTCGCCGAGAAGCAGTAAGGGTACCCGTAGGCCTTCCCTTGTTCTAGGAGTACCAGCGTATCTCCCGGATTCTCAGCATGGATGTCTTGACCCTTGTATTTGAGGTCGTCGATGCCGTTCATCACTCCATAGAGACGCCCCTTGGAATCTCGCGTAAAGCCGACGACGTTTCTCAGGCCCTTGCTGAAGACTTCCCCAGCAGTCCACATGAACGGTTCCGCGGAGTTGAACTTGGAAAGTTCGAACCGCTCAATCACCGCGCGGTCGGTGTCGTACTCGGGAGACATCGGTGCCACGATGTTGTTGACAGACCCGGAGCTGACGTACATCCATCCGTCATAGACATGCACGGGATGAAACTTGTGGGTGCCAGCGGATGATTGACCGACCATGACGTCCTCGCCGGCACCGCCGGTGTCGAGGTCCGCTGTATAGCGCCATCGCTTCACTCCCTTGGGAGTTCCCGCGTAGAGGTAGCCGGCAGTTGAATCGACGTGAACATTATGGCCGGTGCCTCCGGTGTCCGCCCATTCCACGTTCTCAGGAGAACCAGGGTCGAAGATGCCATTCTGGTTTGCATCCCGATATCGGCGAACCGACCCCGCAACGGTGACACCGAAAAGGTCTCCGTTAGGCGCGAATGTCAATTGGCGAAGTTCACCCTGATTCAACGCAACCGCTCCTACGCAGAGGCCCTCTCCCACGTAGTGCTGATCGTCAGGGAGTCGCATTCCCGAGCAGGGACCGCCCTGGAAGCCGGCGTTAAGGGAGGTTTGTGCGGGAACTTCTTGGGACGAAGTTGAGCACGAGGCCAGCATGAGCAAAACAGCACAGCTCCCGCACGAAGCAGTAAAGGGTCGCGATGATAGCAGTGACATTATAATAGTAATCTCTCTTTTGAAAAACAGGGTTGAGGGTGGCTGCGGCTCAGTGATCCACAGCCGCGTCCTCGCAGGCTGAGACACGAGCGAGGCTGTTCAGCGCTGGCTTGTCTTGATTTTCATTGATCTGTCCGATTTGATTGTGGGTCATCGGCTAAGCGGTGGTTGCGAAGCTCGCAGCCACAGGGGCCTGCCCGCGAGATGCACTGCGCGTGCCACCGTGTATTTCTCTGCGAACGAGCCGAGAGCAAGACGTTGTGCTGGGACCGTAGGCACGTACGTGACACGGGGCGCGATGCCACACCGGGACGTGGAAGCCGAGCTCGAAGCGGCGAGAAATCGCTTTGACGCAGTTGCTTTCCATATGCAACGGTGAGCGACCGGGCCAGTCGACGCGAGCCGAGCGCCTTTGGTCTTGGTTCAACCGGCGTGCCTGCATGAAGGTTGATGCGAAGGGCTCGAGCCTGAAAACGCATCGCCGTCGTGGTCTCGGCAGCCAATAGCTGCCTATGATTCGACGATTCGACGAATAGTTGGCTCGCCGAAGGCAAGCCCCGGCCGGCCGGTAGACAGTCTAAAATCCTCCGCCCTCACCGGCATGCGAGCACGTCGGGCAACCAACGGACTTCCACCGCCGCGTAACAAAAGATTGATCGCATCGAGCGGGAGATCGAGCTGAGCGGGGCTCTCACTGACGAGCAGCGATCGCGGCTGTTGGAGATCGCCGAACGCTGCCCCGTGCACAAAACCCTGACGTCCGAGATCCACATCGCCTCGCGCCTGCGGTAGTTGTGGTTGTGCAAAACAGTAGTGATGGGCCTGGAAAAGGTGAGCTGTGTGCCGATTACCTACTGGCCTCGTGCGCTGCATATCCCGACTCGGTGATCGCCGCTGCGATTCGCCCCGGATCGGTCTCGGCAGGACGGTACCGAACAAGGGCGCGTCCCGGATCTGTCGTTACCCGTGCGTCGACCACCCCGGGCACGGCTTTGGCTGCTGTGCGCACGGTGATGGTACAGGTCGCGCAGTCCATGCCTTCTACAACCAATTCCACTTCGCGCTCTGCGGCCGTGGGCGCGCTGGTCGTCGCGGGACTCGCAGACCCTGCGGGTGCGACAGTGGACTGCGGCTCCCGCTGGCAAGCCGTGATCAGGAGGAACCCGATGGCGGCGACAAGGGGAAGCAGTGCGCTACACATGCTCTGCTTCTGCGCACCGTGATGGGACACGTCGCGCAGTGCATGCCGTCGACGTGCAGGACAGGGAGCAAGTGAGTATCTCATTGAGGTCTCCTGGATTTCTAGGCGGCGCAGCACGAAAGCTTCGCCACGTCCTTGTCGAAGGCCTGCGCGGCGAGCTTGATGGCTTCGGAGCCGGTCAAGTAGGGATGAAAAGCGCGAGCGATTTCGCTGACCGGGATGCCATGGCGAATCGCGAGCGCGGGTTCCATGATGAGGTCCCCGGCCTCGGGAGCGAGAATCACTGCGCCGACAAGGCGATCGGTGCCGCGGGCGCGGAGCAGCTTGACGAAGCCGCGGGTGTCGCGAGCAGCTAACGCTCGCGGGACGTACGCGAGCGGCAGCTTTGCGATGTCCACCTCGATGCCACGCTCACGAGCCTGCCTCTCGCTCAGACCCACCGTCGCGAGCTGCGGATCGGTGAACACGACAGCAGGAAGCGCGGCGTAGTCCCGCGGCTGCTTGGACGTCGCGCCTCGCACCAGCGCGTTCTCGGCCGCGAGTCGACCTTCATACGCCGCGGTGTAAACGAATGCCGGCTCTCCGATTACGTCACCAGCGGCAAAGACACCGGCAGCCGTCGTCTCGAGTGTCTCGTCCACCTGGATCGTCCCATCGCTGCGAAGCTGTGCGCCGATGGATTCGAGGCCAAGGTCATCCGTGTTCGCCTGCCGCCCTGTCGCTACGAGGATCTGCTCCCCATTGATCTGAATTCGCTGGCCGTGGTGCTCAAGCTCGACCACCCGCTCACCGCCCGCTCGCGAGGCGCGGAGGATGCGCGCGCTCGTCAGGATTTTGATTCCCTCGGCGACGAGCAGGCGCTCGAGCTCCTCGGTGACGTCGTCGTCCTCGGTCGGGAGTATGTGGGCGCTGCGCTGTACAATGGTGACGCGCGTGCCAAAGCGCGCGAACGCCTGCGCGAGCTCCAGGGCGACGAAGCGACCGCCGACCACGATCATCGACTTCGGCAGCGCGTCGAGCGCGAGCGCGTTGGTGCTCGTGAGGTAGCCGGCCTCAGCGAGCCCGGGGACGTCGGCGACGTGGGGGCGCATCCCGGTCGCGACGATGAACCGCCCTGCTCGAAGCTCGGTGTCGTTCACCTCGATGTGTCCCGGTGCCACGAATCGAGCGTGACCTTCGAAGAAGGAGACGCCCTCCGTCTCGGCGAGGACCTTCGCGTATTTGCTCTGTCGAAGCTCCTCGACGAGGCTCGTCTTCTGCGCCATCAGCGCTTTGAAGTCGTCGACGCGGCCTTGTGTGGCGATGCCAGAGAACCTCGGATGATTCGCTCGATGCACGGCTTCAGCGGCACGGATGAGCGTCTTCGAAGGAACGCAGCCGATGTTGACGCACGTTCCGCCGAGTGTGCCTCGCTCGACCATCGCGACCTTCGCGCCGAGCTCGGACGCGCGCAGCGCCGCACCGAAGGCAGCGCCACCCGAGCCGATGACGACGAGATCGAACGCAGCGCCGCGAGCTGAGATGGACTGCCGCGACGGCTGTTCGAGCTGCGGCCGGAGCTTGGCCGCGTAGCCCTTCATCTCTGCGGTCTCTGCGACGCTTCCTGACGAGAAGACGTCGTCCGTGCGAAGCGTGGCGAGCCGATCTGCGAAACTCACGTTCACTTCTTGCACGCCGGGTAGCTCAGCGAGCGCTGCCCGGAGCGTGGTGGCGCAGTGGTCGCAGGTCATGCCTTCGATGGAGAACGTCGCTTCCTTGGTCGTCATGGCGTCTCCTCAGCTGAACAGGATGGGTACGAGGTACGGGAAGATGAGGAAGCCCACGACGAGAACCGTCGCGACCCAGAGCAGGATGCGTCCCGCGCGATTGGTCCGGGGCGCCGGGCAGGCGCATGCGGCACCCTCGACGCCCGTCGTCGCGGAGGCGAGGCGGGGCCGCCAGTAGGTGAAGTAGAAGCCCGTGCCCAAGAGCCCGAAAGTGATCGCCATGAAGTAGGGACGGTACGGCTCGAACTTCACGAGGAGCCCAGCGCCACCGAGGCCGAGGAGGGCGAAGATGAGCGGTCCGACGCAACACGCGGAGGCGAGGAAGGCAGAAAGGATGGACCCCCCGCTCGCAGCAAGCGTGGCTCGGGAGCCGATTCCGGTTGCCGGCTTGGGCACTGCCGGGACTGGGCAGGTGTCGTCAGTACGTGCGCTCATGCCAAGTGATGAAGCACCGGTCGTGCCACACGAAACACCAAGTAAAATCGGCCCGATATGCTGGATCGCCCAGGAGGAAACGCTGCGTTGCCTCCAAACTGGAGGCAATGTACACTCCGTTTTGGAATGAGTGACGCCTCAGTGGACCTCGTCGCCAAGAGTGCCGGCATGCGCAGGGTGCTCGAGCTTGCCGAGCGGGCGGCGGCCACGGACTCGACGGTGCTCATCACGGGCGAGAGCGGGACCGGCAAAGAGCGGGTGGCCCAGTTCATCCACGTCCATTCGCGGCGGGGCAAGCGGGCGCTCGTCGGCGTGAACTGCGGGGCCTTGCCCGAGGCTCTGCTTGAGAGCGAGCTCTTCGGTCATAAGAAAGGCGCGTTCACCGGGGCGGTGAGGGACAAGCAGGGGCTTTTCGAAGCGGCCTCGGGTGGCACGCTCTTCCTAGATGAGATTGGCGAGACGCCCGTGCCGATGCAGGTGAAGTTGCTCCGCTCGCTGCAAGAGCACGCAGTGCGGCCGGTGGGCGCCACCAAGGACGTTCCGGTCGACGTGCGCCTCGTCGCCGCCACCAACCGCAACCTCGAGCAGCTCATTGAGTCCGGAGCCTTTCGGAAGGATCTCTTCTATCGGCTGCGAGTCATTCCGCTCGAGCTTCCTCCGCTACGGGAGCGCCGCGACGACATCCTTCCGCTCGCGCGCCTCTTCATTGCCAAAACCTGCAAGCAGAACACCTGCGGCCCCTGCGCCTTGTCGAGCGAGGTTCTGGACGCGCTGTGCGCATACTCGTGGCCCGGCAACGTGCGGGAACTCGAGAACGCGATCGAACGCGCCGTCGTGCTCGCCGAGGGGCAGCCCAAGATCGAGCTGGGCGACCTCCCACCAGAAGTACGTACCGCTCGTCCGGCGCAGCGCGGCGCCACCGACGACGAGCCGCTCGCCCTCTCGGAGATCGAGCGCCGCCACGTCCTCTCCACCCTTGAGCGGTTTCAGGGCAACCGTACAGCGACGGCCCGGGCGCTCGGAATCGGTGAGAACACGCTCTGGCGCAAGCTGAAGGCGTACGGAGTGCTCGCCGCGCGTTAAATGGCTATTTCCTCGCAAGATTGGCGCAAACCTCGCGCAACGGACGACTCCATGTCCAGCGGAAATTCAACCGGTCGAGCACGAGGCGATGGAACTTTCCTGCCCCCCTCGTCCGTGTGCGGCATCGCCGATCCGCACGGCGGCTCACGAGTTCTTGGCGGCAATCTTCCTGATGCCGAGATGCTTCGACTGCTCGACGAGTCGATGCAATGAGGTTGACGCTCGCTGCACTCAAGAGTCCCTACGCCGTCATCGTCGCCGCGCTGATGGCTGGCCTCGTCGGTTGCTCCGGTCGCGGCTGCGGCCGCTCCTCAGCGGGTGCCGTGAGCCAGGGCGATCCTCGCACCCGCGACGACGCAACGGACTCCGTGCTCAATGCTCGCCTCCAAGCGGCCCTTCGGGCGAAAGGCCCGAGCTACCTCCCGCGGACGCGCCACAAGACCCCTGACGGGACACCGAAGTTCACGAACCGGCTGATCCTCGAGTCGAGCCCGTACCTACTTCAGCACGCGCACAACCCGGTGAACTGGTTCGCCTGGGGCGACGAAGCCTTCGAGCGCGCACGAAGGCTCGGGCGGCCGATCTTCCTCTCGGTCGGCTACTCGACGTGCCACTGGTGCCACGTCATGGAGGAGGAGAGCTTCGAAGATGAGGAAATCGCGCGCTACCTCAACGAGCACTACGTCGCCATCAAAGTCGATCGCGAGGAACGCCCCGATGTCGATGCGGTCTACATGAGCTTCGTCCAGGCGTTCACGGGCAGCGGAGGTTGGCCGATGAGCGTGTGGCTCACGCCGACCCGCGATCCCTTCTTCGGCGGAACGTACTTCCCACCTCGGGCTGGCGTGCGCGGCGCCCGCCGCGGCTTCCTCGAGGTCCTGCGCGAGCAGGCCGAACACTTTACGGCCAATCCGAGGGGTGTCTCCGAGACGGCTCGAAGCGTCGCAGGTAAGCTTCAAGCGGCGGCGGCACCCGAGCCGGCCGGCGACTTCCCACCCGCCGCGCTCCTCATGGCAGCGCGCGCGCAGGCCGCGCAGCGCTTCGATCCAGAGTTCGGCGGTGCACGTGGCGCGCCGAAGTTCCCATCGTCGTTTCCCGTCCGGCTCCTGCTGCGAGTCGCGCGACGGGCGCGCGATGCAGACGCGCGGCGGATGGCCGTCACGACGCTCGAACACATGCGAGCCGGCGGCATCTACGATCACATCGGCGGAGGCTTCCATCGCTACTCCACCGACGCGCGCTGGCTCGTGCCGCACTTCGAGAAGATGCTCTACGACAACGCGCTCCTCGCGCTCGCGTACCTGGAAGCCGCACAGGCGACCGGGGATGCAGGGTTCGCCGAGACGACGCGCGAGACGCTCGACTACTTGCTGCGCGACATGACTGCCCGGGACGGCACGTTCTTCTCGGCCACTGATGCGGACAGCCCAACGCCAAGTGGTCGGCGTGAAGAGGGGATCTCCTTCACGTGGACACCCGACGAGCTGCGAGCTGCGCTTGGCGATGAAGACGCGCGCGTGGCAGCAGCCCGGTTCGGCGTGACCGAAGCAGGGAACTTCGAGGGTCGCAGCATCCTGTCGACCCCTCGACGCATCGAGGACGTCGCTCGCGGGCTCGCGATGGAGCCAAGGGCTCTCGGAAGCCGACTCCCCGGGATCCGCGCACGCCTTCTCCGGACGCGGGCTCGGAGACCGCCTCCGCTTCGTGATGACAAGGTCATCGTGGCCTGGAACGGTCTCACGGTGTCCGCGTTCGCCCGCACGGCTCTCGTTCTGGGAGAAGCGCGCTACGGCGAGGCAGCGACACGGGCTGCCGAGGCGCTGGTCGCTCCTATCCGGGCCGGACGACGACTCCCCCACGTGTTCGTCGAAGGCCGCGAGCAAGGAGTCGGCTTCGCCGATGATCACGTTCTCCTCGCCAACGCACTTCTGGACGTGTTCGAGCTGACATCGGATCCGGCGTGGCTCGCCGACGCAGTCCGTCTGATGGACGAAGTCGAGCGGTCGTTCACCGACCCGATCAACGGGGGTTATTTCTTATCGTCAGAGCAACACGAGCGCCTGCTGGTCCGAGAGAAGCCCGACTACGACGGCCCTGTTCCGAGTGTGAACTCGGTAGCCGCGCTCACGTGGCTCAGGCTCTACGCGTTCACCGACGACGATCGGTTCAGGAAGCGGGCGGAGACCACGGTGCGCGCCTTCTCCCGAACGCTCTCATCCAGACCACTCGCCCTCGACCAGATGCTCCTGGCTCTCGACTGGGCCACCGACACCGCGAAGGAGATCGTGATCGTCGTGCCCGAGGGCCGAGGCGCGCTCGCAACCATGGCGCGCCCGCTGCTCGATGTCCTCCAGCGCAGCTTCGTCCCGAACGCCGTCATCGTCGTCGCAACCGAGGCCGACTTGAACGGGGCTCTCGGCGGCCGCGTTCCTTGGGCACGGGACAAGGTGCTGCGTGCCGGGCGGGCCACCGCCTACGTGTGCGAACGGGGTGCCTGCAAGCTGCCGACGAGCGACCCCTCCGCGCTCGCGGCACAGCTTGCCGAGGCGAGGTCGTATCCGCCGTGAGCGGCACTCCGTATGGAAGTCCAGGTAACCCAATGGTCCGCTCCACCCCCGCCCTGCATCATCGAAGATTTCGAGCAAGACACGCGGCAAATCGCTCGTCGAAAGATCGCGCCGACGGTCTGATCATCCAGAGCCAGGCTGTCGAGCGTCTCCAGCTTGACCGCGTTGGGGAGCAGGTCGTCAAGGTATGCGGCAAGAAGGAGTGCTTTGCCTTCGAGCGGCGGGCCTGAGACCACCAGCAATCCACCGATCGGCCACGCTCGGAGGCGCGCCCGGAACGCGAATGCAGTGCGTAGTGACACGGTCCTGCACGTTACGAGATGCAGGAGACGGAGGCCAAGCGTGCGAAGCCCCGCCCTACTTCAGAAGAGGCTTCACTGCGCCGACGCCGATCCGATCGGGCGAAATCTGCCCGGGGGTGTCGGTGTACATGGCGTAGGTGACGGCGAGCAAAGCCACCGCTGCCGCGGCAAACAGGCTGAATGCCATGACCTTCTTGCGCTTGCGGTCCTTGCCGATGGTGACAATTGCCTGATCAATCTGGTTATCGAGTCGGTCGTAGGTCTGCATTGAGGGCTCCTCGGTTGAGATTTCGCTGAGTATCGAAGCATCAATCATGCCGCTTGCCGTCGTCGCGTTGGCAATGCCCTCCTTCGAGCGCAATCGACTGAGCCAGGCGCGGCGAGTTCGGGCGACGCCCGTCTCGCGCCCGAGGCATTCGTGAGCGGCCGTGTACGACCACGGATCCAAGCGCCGCTGCCATCACCACCGGCACTGCTGGGCCCGGCACCGTGGTTGCCAGCGTCGAAGTCGATCAGGCAAAGATGAAAAAGATGAAGATGAAGACGGAGCAGGCCATGGAGGACAACAAGGCCTGGATCGACAAGAACATGGAGGGCTGGCCGGAGAAGACCAAGGAGGTGGCGGCGGTCAATATCGCAGCGTACGGACCTCCACAAGCGGTCGGTCCCGATCTGCTCGTCTGGGGAAAGAGCGGTCCTTGGAAGCGCACGCTTCTGCACCGTCAAGAGGTGCAGCATGAGTTCCCGATGCCGCACAAAGATGTGCTCCAACAGTTCGTCGACTTCGCGGTTCCCGCTGACAAGTTCGACGAGCTCGCGCACTATGACGGCAGCGTCGTCGCCGAACGGACGGCGGGTGAACTTTCCGCACGATGCGACAAGGAAGAAGCGAACTTCCTCGCCATCAATCTCGCCGCGGACGTAGCCGAGGGTCACAAGACCGTGGACGAGGCTCGCGACTACTACGCGAATGCCATCAAGGGAATGCTCGCTGGAAAGCCAGATCCTTACCTGACGGGCCTCAAGATAAAGACGAACATGGCAGGTGCCGGAAACCCCGATCAAGCCCGCTTCGGCAACCCGATGATGCCGACTACGGGGAGTCGTTAGGCCACCGAGTCCCTAATTCAAGCCGAGTTTGATGGCCGGTTCGGAGGCGACACCCGGTCCCATCCAGCGCATTCTGCAAGGAGCAACACGACGTTCATGACAACGAGGAATACGGAATACCATGGCACGAGCGATTTGGAACGGAGTGGTCATCGCGGAAAGCGATGATGTCGAGCTGATCGAGGGGAATGAGTACTTCCCGGCAGCGGCGGTGAAGGCGGAGCACATCAGACCGAGCGCACACCACACGGTGTGCAGCTGGAAAGGTGACTGCTCCTACTTTGACGTCGTCGTCGGCGCTGATACCAATCGCGACGCAGCCTGGGTGTACCAAGATGCAAAGCCTGCGGCCGCCAGTATCCGAGGACGGATCGCGTTCTGGCGCGGCGTGCAGGTGGAAAGATGAGCAGATGCTCGTAGCGGACGCGCTCGGCGGTAGGAGGACCTCATGTCGAAGCCGAACCGCGTTCTAAGAGTGCCGCAACAGCGCGTCGCCGAAAAGACGATCGCCGATGTCGAAACCTCGGGCCTGTGGCCCGGCAAAGTGGTCACCGAGCTAGCGCCGGCTGGCCCGTTCTGGCAGGCCAAGCCCGAGCACCAGGACTACCTTGAGCGCATACCGAACGGATACACGTGCCCTTCGTTCGGCCGGGGTGGGAACTGCCGCATGGAGGTAGCGTCATGAAGACGCGAACGCAGGATAGCGCCAAGAAGCGCGGGGCCTCGAAGATCGAGCCCGACCACCAGAGCGAGGAGACCGCCGCGCCCGGGGAGAGGGAGCCGGAGAGCTCGGCCGACGAGGTGTCCCCGGACGGCGTCGACGGCACCCAGACGCCGGCGACGCGGAAGGTCGGTGACATCGACGAGATGGCCGCCCATGGCCCAGACGGTGACGGTTCCATCGACACTGCCGCCGGCGACGCGCAGGGGATCCCGAAGCTACCAAGTTAGGGGGAGCCTCCGCGCAGATCTCCACGTACTGCTCAGGACAGCGACCGCCGACAGTGTGAGCCGCCAGAGTGATCAGAACCATCCCCGCAACCATTTGCGCATGAGACTTTTTGCAAATGGCGTTAGGCGGGTGCTGTTGTAGGCGTCCGCCGCCTTCTTGATCGCTTCGCCCTGGGTCGGATAGGCGTGGATGACACGGGCCAGAGTGCGCAGACCGATCCCCGCAACTATCGCCAGAGTGACCTCGTTAATCATCTCACCGGCGTGACGGGCGACGATCGTCGCACCCAGAATCCGGTCCGTGCCCTCCTTCACGTGGATTTTGACGAAGCCCGCCTCCTCCCCGTCAGCGATCGCGCGATCCACGTCGTGCATCGGGATCGTGAAAGTCTTGACCGAGATGTCCTTGTTGTGCGCCTGCCGCACATAGAGGCCAACATGGGCGATCTCCGGATCGGTGTAGGTGCACCAGGGGATCGTCAGTGCACTCAGCCGCTGACGCCCGAGGAACAGCGCGTTCCGAACCACGATGCGCGCCGAGGCGTCGGCGGTATGGGTGAACATGTGCTCCAGGCAGACGTCGCCGGCAGCATAGATGCGCGGATTGCTGGTCTGCAGGAAGTCATTCACGCAGATGCCATCGTCGGCGTCGTAGTGGACGCCCGCAGCCTCCAGATTCAGCCCTTCGACATTCGGCACCCGGCCGGTGCCGGTGAGGATGGCATCGACTGCGACCGTGGTTTTGTAGTCGTCGCTGACTAGATCGACGAGCTTCTGCCCGCCTTCGACGCGTACGTTGACGGCCTGGGTGTTGAGCCGCACTTCGACGCCGTCGCGGGCGAAGGCGTCAGACAGGATCTGGGCGGCGTCGCGCTCTTCCAGCGGCAGGAAGAGCGGCCAGTTCTGCGCAATGATGGTCTTCGATCCGAAGCGGGAAAACGCCTGCGCCAGTTCGCAGCCGAGCGGCCCGCCGCCGATAACCAGCAGGCGGCGCGGCAGTTCGGTCAGGTCGAAGACGTTTTCGTTGGTCAGGTAACCGGCTTCGACAAGCCCAGGAATCGAGGGCGTGTCGGCACGCGAGCCTGTCGCGATCATTGCCTTTTTGAAGCGCAGAGTCGCGCCCTCCACCGTCAGCGCCTCGGTTCCGGCAAAGCAGGCCTCGCCGAAAAATACATCCACCCCGGCTTCAGTCAACCGGCGCACCGAATCGGCGCGGCTAATGCGGGCGCGAATGCCGCGCATGCGCTGCATCACGGCGGAAAAATCAACGCGGATATCGCCGGGGATCTCTGCACCATACTGCGTGGCATGGCGCATCTCGGCATACAGTCGCGCCGTGCGAATGATCGCCTTAGATGGCATGCAGCCCACATTCAGGCAGTCGCCGCCGAGAAGATGGCGCTCGATCAGCGCGACCTTCGCGCCCAATGCCGCGGCGGCGTGGGCCGCCACCAGTCCCGCCGTACCCCCTCCAATGACGACCAGGCTGTAGCGGGCGGCCGGCACCGGATTGCGCCATCCGTCGGGATGCACGTTGTTGCGCCGTTCGCGCTCGGCTGCGTCCGACGGGGCCGTGGAGCTTGAACTATTGGGCATTGGCGTAGTCCTTGTTTGACGCGCGTCGCGACAACCAGCCGCCACGGAATCCCGCGCGGGACAATCCGGTGCGGACCGCGCAACAATTCCGCGTCAGCTGCCAGATCAGCTCGGTGCGATGATTTTCGATCATCAGCAGCACGATGCCCTGATCGAGCCCGAAGCTTCCGGCCGAGACCCAGGCGCGCCGATCGGCGCGGGAGAGGGTTGGATTGAAACTGCTGGCGTATTGCAGGTCGGACAGGCTCTCGGGATAGCGGTCAAGCATGGCGCGGACGGTGCTCAAGACGGTCTCTGGCGCGAACGGCAGCGATGCCATCGCCGCCCATCCACTCAAGGTTCCGTCATCAGGCCCGTACGGGACGCCCCGAGCGGCGTAACCAAATAAGCGGCGTGATTCGTCAGCGAGTTCCGGTTTCTGCTGGCTGGGGCCATCGCAGGCGGTCACGCCCCAGCAGGATTCGTCATAACCGGCGAACCCGTTCGGGTTTCGGCGCGCGTATTCACGCTGAACCTCAGTCGCGCGCCGGCTGTTCTCAAAATAGTCGCAACGCTTCTCGCGCATGAAACGATCCTGTATGCCGCGAAAATCGATCCAGGCGTGCGAGAACTGATGAATGAACAGCGGCCCCGCATACAGAAAATCGTGGCCATACAAATTTTCCCACTGGTAGGTCGCGGTCCAGGCCTCGAAGCTGTCGCCCGCAATCGGGTGCGTCGGCGAGCCCAGCGCGAGCACATACAGCACGATGGCCTCATTGTAACCATCCCAGCCATAGTTCAGAAATCCGCACTCGGGTTTCCAGCCCAGCCGGATGGTCGCCTTGCCGTCCAGCGTCCACGACCAGTCGATGCGACGGTAAAGCGCGTCGACGATTCCGCGCAGTTCAATTTCCTCATTCGTTTCGGCTTTGAAATAGCTGGCTGCCGTTAGCGCGCCGGCGATCAGCATCGCGCTGTCGATCATCGACAGCTCCGAGCGCCACATGCGAACACCGCTCTGCATGTCGAGAAAGTGGTAGTAGAAACCTTTGTAACCGGTTGCCTCCGGACTGCCGCTTTGATCGCTGTCGCGGAAGAAACGCAGCGTCGCGAGACTGCGTTCGACCGCATCGGCCCGCGTCATCCAGCCTCGCTCCACGGCGACGGGATAGGCCGACAACGCAAATCCAACCACGCCGATGCTGGCCGGCGAGTTGTCGCGCGTGGTGTCGGCGATCAGTCCATTGGTCGGATTCACCGCTTGTAGAAAGTAGCTGAACGCTGCGCGCTCCAGACCATCAAGGAGCGCTTCATGGTCTGGTAAAAGGTGCGCCATTACGGGCGAGCACGTCTCCAGATCACCCTGAATGCGGCGATTTCCAAAGGTGGGATGACGATTCCATTGCAGCAGCGGCGACAGATGACGGCAATCCAGCGCCCGGATGGGTGCGCCATCTTGGCGTCATCGGCCGCTGTCACAGGTGTGTGCTCGGCGCGAACTCGAGCGTGATGGCTGCGATCGCGTGCGGGGGAAGGTCGACGTCGAAGCGGACGGCGCCATCCGCGTAGGTCACATCGAACGACTCCTTCAGGAGCCGAGAGGCAGCTTCGAGTTCCTCTACTTGCGCGCGGCTCAGATACTCCGGCTCGCCCATCTCGCGCCACAGCCTGCGCGAGTTCGCATGGTCCTCGTCGATGCGCTCAATGGTGGCTGCAAGGGGCGCGGGAGCATCGGTCAAACGGATTTCCACGCGCTGCATGAGGATGTCGTGACGCGGCTGGGCATGGTTGGTGAGAAACACCGTGATCGAACCGCGCTTGCGAACGACCCAGACATCGACCGTCTCGTGTACGCCAACGACTGGAAGCAGCTCGTTACCGAGGTGGTGCAAGAGCTGGAAGGCGCGATAGATCGGCTTTGGGATGCCATGGAGATTCAGCAGACCGAACCCGCCATGGAACGGGATCGAGGGAAAGTAATTCTCCTCGAAGATGTCGGTGAAGGTCCAGTAGCTGTAACCCTCTACAAAGGGGTCCGTCTCCAACATGATCCTGGCGGCATAGGCCGCGGCGAACGGCTCGTCATGGTAGTGATCGCGTGGATTCGAGGTGATGTTCCATTCGGTAAAATAGACGGGGCGTCCGCGCGCCTGTTCGTGTACGAGTTTCGCCCGATCGCGCAGGAGATCCCGCGGGCTATTGGCGAGCTGCTCCTCCGTGTCCGCGCCCTCGAAGCCGAGTGGGTCGGTCGGGTAGATGTGCGTGCTGATGAAGTCAACGGGCAGGCGGTTGTTCTCGCCGTAATCCCGCAGCTCCTCGACCCACGCGGTCATGGATGTCGCCGGGCCGCCGACGCGGAGCGACTCGTCGATGGACTTGATCGCCTGCGCCGTATGCGCGTAGAGCTTGAAGTACTCCTCTTGTGTGCCGGTCCAGAATGCCGGGATATTCGCTTCATTCCATACCTCGAAGAACCACTGGCGGACCTCGGCGATGCCGTAGCGTTCCACCCAATGGCCCACCAGTTTGCGGATGAGCGTGCCCCAGGCGTCGTAATCTTTGGGCGGCGTGATATTCCCCCGATAGTTAAAAACGGTTTCGGGCCCCGAAGCCAGCATCCGGGGCATGAAGCCCAGCTCGACAAAGGGGCGCATGCCGATCGACAGCAGGAAGTCGCAGATGCTGTCGGCGTTGAAGAAGGAGTAGAGCGCTTTGTCCTGGTGGGCGATGAGTGTGCCCATGTCATCCGAGAGCATTCCGTGAAAGCGCACATGCCGAAAGCCAAGCTCGTCGTGGCAGCGGCGGAGCTGCTCCTGCCAATCCGCGCGGAGCGCGAGCGGCGCATGGCCGCTTCCTACTGTGTGCTCCCAGGCGTGCTTGAGCGGTGTGGTCGTGGCCGACAGGCGGGAAGTGAAGGTCGTGGTCATGAATGTCGCCTCCACAAATTTGCGGTCGTGACCTGTGGTCGGTTTAGCATCGGTGTGAATCGAGGACTTCATGAGCACACTTTCATTTTGGATTTGTCGCCGCCGTCGGGGTTGTGCCAGCCGCCAGGAGGGGTGACTCGCCCCGCCGCTTTCGGTCCCCACGTTTTCGGTTTGTATTCATGAACAGGCGTGTCCGCCTTCAGCGCCGCATCGACGATGCGCCATGCTTCTTCCGCATAGTCTTGCCGGGCGAAGAGCGTGGCATCTCCCTCCATGGCGTCCCCGAGTACGCGTTCGTAAGCTGACGGCTCGCCAGCATCCGGTTCGTGACACGCTATCAGTTCCACCGCCTGCCCCGTCCTCTGGTCGTCAGGGTCCAGCACATTGAGCCCTAGCGTGAAGCGGATCTCAGGGCTGAGCTGCAATCGCAACGTGTTGCGTCGCAGATCGGGTCTTTGCGCCAGGGATGCGGCCTGACGGAGCCGGACCACGACTTCCGTGCCGGTGGCGGGCAGACACTTCCCAGCCCTTAGATAGAAGGGCACTCCGCGCCAGCGATCCGAATCGATGTTCAGTCGCATGGCCGCATACGTCTCCACCTGGGAATCCGGCGCCACACCCTTCTCCTTGCGATAGCCGCGAAATTGGCCACGAACGAGGTTCTTCTTTGTCAGCGGCGCGATGGCTTTGAGGACTTTGACCTTTTCATCGCGAAGGGATTCACTGTCAGTGCCCGCCGCAGGTTCCATGGCCAGATTGGTCAGCACTTGGAACAGGTGATTCTGGATCACATCGCGGACGGCGCCGGTCTCTTCGTAGAAGCCGCCCCGGCCCTCCACGCCGAAGTCCTCCGCCAGCGTGATCTGAACGCTCTCGATGTAGTGACGGTTCCAGACCGGTTCTAAAAACGCATTCGCGAAGCGGAAAAATTGCAGGTTGTTCACGGCGGGTTTTCCGAGATAATGGTCAATGCGGAAGATCGCCGACTCATTGAAGGTTTTGAGCAGGATCCGATCGAGTTTCCTGGCGGAGGCGAGATCGCGGCCGAAGGGTTTTTCGACGAGCACGCGCGCGCCCGTGGCGCAGCCGGATGCCGCCAGGTGTTTCACCACGACGTCGAACATTTGGGGCGGGATGGCCAGGTAATGCGCCGGGCGCCGGGCTTTGCCCAGGGCCTTGCGCAGCGCCTGAAAGGTTTCCGGAGCGGAATAGTCAACGCTAACATAACGCAACAGATCGCAGAGTTTCCTTCCTGCAGCGGAATCGGAAACTCCGTGCTTCTTGATGCTCGCGCGCGCCTGCGCCCGGAGTTTGGCATCTGACCAGTCCGACCGGCCCACCCCGATGACCGGCACGTCGAGCTGACCGTGTTTTACCAGCGCGTGCAACGCCGGGAATATTTTCGTGAAGGCCAGATCGCCCGTGGCTCCGAAGAAAACCAGGGAGTCGGAATGGGAGTTCCTATTCATCGTTTCCCGCTTTGTCGCGTCGACTCATTGCCGGGCGACCTGCGCCCCGCCCATCGGACAACGCCCAGTGTATCAAAATCGCGAAGCAGGTACAGGCTGACGCACGCCGCCAGCATCGGCCACGCGGCAAAGAAGAGCAGGTTGGGGCCCTCGAAGGGGGCGGCGTAGTGTTTGTATGAGGCGAGAGTCGAAATCCCATGAAGAACAAGGACCGTCCCGTAGGTCCAACGTTTGGCAACTCCAAGAATGAATGCGACCAGCAAAGCGATCTCCAGAGCGCCAATCGTCAACGCCACGGCACGGGTCAATCCGCCGACGGAGTAGTAGTTCGCAAAAACAGATGCCGCGTGGTCCGGACGGACAAATTTATCCAACGTCCACATGAACATCACGATGAAAATCGAAAGACGAAGCAGAAACAGAACGACGGGGATGCGCCGGTCGGATGTCACGCTCAGGTTTGTATGCGTTGGGTTGTTCATAATCTGCCTTACTTCCCAACATTCAGTCGCATCAGAAAATCCAACAGTCGCTTGGTCGTCGAGGTCAATCGCGATTTACTGTATTGGTCGCCAAGTTTTCGAATCGCTTCGGCCTGGGTTGGGTAGGGATGGATGCTTGACGCAAGCTTGCCCATCCCCAGGCCATGCGTCATCGCGAGAGTGACTTCGGAGATTAAGTCACCCGCGTTCTCTGCGACGATGGTGGCTCCCAGAATTTCGCCACCGCCCTTCTTTGTGTGAATGCGAACGAAACCCTCGTCGCTGCCTTCGAGAATGGCACGGTCGATATCGGCTAGTCGCTGCGTATACGTGTCGATCTCGATTCCTTTTTCCATGGCATCTTTGGGATACATTCCTACGTGTGCGACTTCGGGTGAGGTATAGGTCGCCCAGGGAATGATGAGATCGCTGGCTTTTTTCTTGCCGAACGGTCCAACCGCAAACAGTGCATTCTGGATAACGATTCGCGCATGGAAGTCTGCGACGTGAGTGAATTGGTACTTTGAGCAGACATCTCCGGCGGCGAAGACGTTGGCATTGCTTGTCTGCAAGTGATCGTTGACCTTGACGCCCTTCTTGTCATAGTCGACGCCCACCGCTTCGAGATTCAGAGCATCGACATTGGGCGCGCGGCCAACTGCAATCAGCAGCTTGTCTACGGTGAACTTAGTTGGCTCAGCCTTCTGGTTGATCTCTACGTTTACGTTCACTGAACCGTCATCGGCTGAACTTAACTGCATGCCCTTGGCGTGCAGCACAAGCCGAACGCCATCCTTGACCAACTGCCTTTGAACCACGGCTGCTGCATCGGAGTCCTCACGCGACAGAACCTGATCACCACGCTCGAACAGAAAGACCTCGCTGCCAAGACGTTGAAACGCCTGCGCCATCTCGACACCGACGGGGCCGCTACCGACCACGCCCAGTCGTTTGGGAGCTTCAGTTAATGAAAACAAAGACTCGTTGGTCAGATACTCGATGGAATCCAAACCATCGATTGGCGGGGCGGAAGCGCGGGCGCCTGAGGCGATGACCGCCTTTTTGTAATTCAGTGTGGTAGAGGTGCCATCCCTTGCTTGAACTGAGACAGTCCCGTTGCTCTCAAATCGCGCCTCCCCGAAATACACGTCCACGCCAAGGTCGGTGAACCGTTTGGCGGAATCCGCCTTACTGATCGAAGCGCGTTTGCTTCGCATCCGCTGCATCGCCTTGCCGAAATCAACGGAACTGCCGTCGGGAACATGAACACCAAACGCCTCCGCGTCCCGAACCGTAGCCGCCACGCGTGCCGCCGCGATGAGCCCTTTGGACGGAACGCAGCCAACGTTTAGACAATCGCCACCCATCAGTTCTCGCTCGACTAACGCAACGCGAGCACCTAGGCCAGCCGCGCCAGCCGCAGTTACCAGCCCCGCTGTTCCCGCACCGATGACCACCAACTGGTAGCATTCTTTTGGGATAGGATTTTGCCATTCGGGTGGATGGACATTGGATTCAAGTTTTTGATTCTGCTCCTCGAACGGCTGCAACTGGATGAGGCCTGAATCCTGCGGTTTTGCCGAATTCACCATTAGTCCGTTGTCGATTCTGTTGTGTTCTCTTCCTTCATCGCGATTCCTTGTTTGAACTGCGGTTGTTCGGCATCCTTCACCTTAAGCAAAACCCGTTCCGTTCTGCTAACTGCAACACGGTTGAGTGGCGTCTGACAAAGTCGACATAACGCCCACACCGGGACATTTCGACGCGGTGCAGGGACGCGAGGTGAGGGCTCAAGGAGAGTGTACTTGGTCGCCACCCGGGATGGAATCTCGGGGGACCCCTTGTTCTGGCATCGCTCCTGCATTGGTTCGCAGGCGGATATGCGCGACCACTTCGGCAATAATTGCAAGACCACGAATCTTTGGTTGGCCGCGCTGGTCGCGGTAGCCGTGTTGATCATTTCCTGCAAACGGCAGCGCGAGCCGAGCGGCGCTCCTCCGAACGAGATCGTGCTGGAGAAGCAAACAGGAAAGGCACTGACGATGGTCGGTGAGGGAGTTCGTGAGTAAGAAACCCGCCGGCAAAAGCACAGCCGTCTGGAAATGGGCGGCGCTTGGAGTCGCCGTCATCGGGTTGTTCGTCGCGTCGCGCTTCCTGCCCTTTGGCGAATGGATCGAACAGTTCACCCATTGGATCCAAGAAAAAGGGGCGCTGGGTGTGGCGCTGTTTGTCGGCGGCTACATTCTGGGCGTCCTGTTGTTCTTTCCCGGCTCGCTCCTCACGCTGGCGGCGGGCGTGGCTTTTGGATTTTGGGGCATCCCCGTGGCCCTGGGCAGCGCGACAGTGGGCGCGGCGCTGGCGTTTCTCGTGGCGCGTTATCTGGCGCGTGGCGCCATCGAGAAGCAGGCGAAGCAGAACGAAAAGTTTTCGGCCATCGACGAAGCCGTCGGTGAGAATGGCTGGAAGATCGTTGGCCTGTTGCGCCTCAGTCCGCTGGTGCCGTTCAACCTCGCCAATTATTTCTTTGGGCTGACAAAAGTAAAATTCTGGCCCTGCGTACTGGCCAGCTTTTTCGGCATGGCCCCCGGCAGCATCCTTTACGTTTACCTGGGTTACGTCGGCAAAGCGACGCTGGCTGGCGACCAACAAATCACGACGCAACAGTGGGTGTTGCTGGGAGTGGGACTGGTCGCCACGGCGGCGGTGACCGTGTACCTGACCCGCCTTGCGAAAGACGCGTTGAAGAAAAAAGGGGGCGTCGCGCGTGGGGAAAGCTGAGGAGTGATTTGTGAACGTTACCCTGAGTTTGCTTGCATATTTTCGGTGACCACGAATGAATTCTTTGAAACCTCTCGAAGGACAAAAAGCGCTCGTCACCGGCGGGGATTCCGGCATCGGTGCCGGACTCGTCACCGCGTTTGCTAGGGCTGGCGCAGCGGTCGGCATCAATTTCCATCGCGGCGCGACCGCCGCGGAGGCGCTCGCCAAAACCATCCGCAATGAAGGCGGTGAGGTGGTGCTGCTTAAAGGCGACGTTAGGAAGGAAGCGGACGTGCAGCGCATCTTCGAAAGATTCACCAAGACCTTCGGCCGCCTCGACATCCTCGCCGCCAACGCGGGTTTGCAGAAAGATGCCGCCGTGACCGCGATGACGGTCGACCAATGGCGCACGGTGATCGACACCAACCTCACTGGCGCGTTCCTGTGCGCGCGCGAAGCCATCAGGCTCTTTCTCGCGCAGGGTCGTTCGCCGGTGTCGCGCGCAGCCGGCAAGATCCTATTCATGAGCTCGGTGCACCAGCGCATCCCCTGGGGCGGGCAC
>Ga0163144_10001851_pt1 | contig 49518 bp, 38 predicted proteins | sample OliLak19BULKMAT1_FD_123175 | JGI IMG/M metagenome (GOLD analysis project Ga0163144, IMG submission 123175) | Freshwater microbial mat bacterial communities from Lake Vanda, McMurdo Dry Valleys, Antarctica - Oligotrophic Lake LV.19.BULKMAT1 | ecosystem: Environmental > Aquatic > Freshwater >... | reverse complement strand
CCGCCTCGCGGATGGGTTGGCCGAAGAGGCCCCGTGAACGACGGTTGCGATGCCGCTGATTGGCCATGCAACCCTGTTCGCACCACCGTCATCGCGGTTGCGATGGGTTCTGGACAAAGCAACACGGAGTCACGAAGTCGGAATTCGGAAGTCAGCAAGAACTCTCCGTGATACCGCGACTCCGTGACTCCGTGACTCCGTGACTCCGTGACTCCGTGACTCCGTGACTTCTTCCCTCACAACCCCTGCGTCCTCCCACCATCCACCGGCAGGTTGATCCCGTTGATATACGCCGCCGCCGGACTCGCTAGAAAGGCCACCGCCGCCGCGATCTCTTCCGCCTTCCCCAACCTCCCCGCGGGGATCGTCGTGAGCGCCTGCCGCAGCACCTCGTCCATGCTCTTGCCGGTCTTTTCCGCCTTGTTCTTGAAGACTTGTGTCAGCCGCGCTGTGTCTGTGAACCCCGGCAGCACATTGTTCACGGTGATCCCAAACGGCCCAAGTTCACCCGCCAGGGTCTTGGCCCAGTTCGCCACCGCCGCGCGGATGGTGTTGGAGACCCCCAGGTCCGGGATCGGAGCCTTTACGCTCGTCGAAATGATGTTGATGATCCGCCCGTACCCCTCGCGCTTGAACCCCGGCAGCAACGCCTGAAGCAGCACCTGGTTGCACACGATGTGCATCTTGAAGGCCGCGACGTACTCGTCCGGCAACGCACCCGACGCCGGCCCGCCCTTGGGCCCACCCGTGTTGTTGATCAGCACGTGCACGGGCCGGGCCGGGTCAACGGCCTTCGCCGCCGCGGCACTCACGGTTTCAGGCTGCGCGAAGTCGGCCACCAGCCAGTCGTGCTTCTGGCCCTGCGGGGCGGGAAGTTCGCTCGCCACCGAGGCCAGTTGCTGCTCGTTGCGGGCCAGCAGCGTCACCTGTGCGCCAAGCCCAGCGAGTTCAACCGCGCAGGCCCTGCCGATCCCCTGCGTGGAACCGCATACCAGCGCCCGCTTGCCGACCAGTGATGTATCCATAGGGCGCGACGATAGCAGGGCGCGGCAACCCGTGCCTCCGCCGCACGCACTGACCGAGCACCCAGTTCATGCCGCGAGCACGCGTTCCATCGCGGGTCCACAAACTACCTAATCTGGTGCTGCATGCTGCACCTGCTTGCACCCGACGAACAACACCTGAGGGCACACCGTACTTCCCGTATACGCGTGCATGACTACCCAGAGACCCTACACCTCCCTGCGTTCTACCCGCAAAACGGGCACAAACTGAACCATCGCGCTGTGGCCGCCCGAACGGCCGTTCACCACCACACTGTTAACCCGGGCAATCCGCGCCTGCGCGTGACGCCGCCCGGACCGGGAACGCCCCCAAAATCCGCGCCCTGAGTTGCAACCAAACCGCCCCGGATACGACTAATAGGTGTAGAGGATTCGATCCGAGAGCATCGGAGGAACTGAGCGGAACATGAGCACCTACCGTGAAGAAATCGACCCCACCCGCCTGTGCGAAGCCGCAGAAGCAGCCCTTGCCGCGGCGAATGAAGTCGCTGAGTACACCGGCGGCCCGCGCCCGTACCCCGCGGACCTGATGGGCTCGGAACTCCAGCCCCCGTGCTTGGAGCCATTCACGCGGTGGGAGATCGAGCAGGCCTCCGAGTTCCTGCTCCGCCTGGGCGAAATCGAAGCCCGCCCACACCCCAAGCGGGCCGCGTAATCGCGCCCGGCTGCTCCTCCCAGAGGGAGGAGCCAGTGGTGGGTTCGCTCAACGACGACACTACGCAAACTTCTCTCACCCGCACCACTTCCACGTTTGACCCAATACGCGGGTGGCCCGGAATGCCGGGCCACCCGTGGTACGTTCCGGGGCCTCGGTTACTTCTTCTGCTGCCCCAGCATCTCAGCAAACTTCGGGTTGGCCTTCTGCACCGCGTCCTTGAGGGCACTCTCCAACGCTTCGTTCATGTTTTTCGGGAGCGTGCCGGCCCGGTCAACCTTCGCCTCACCCACCGACTCAAACTCGCCCGCGGGCTGGCCCTCGCGCGTGACGTCAAAGTTCAACCGGACCTTGGCCCGCACTTCGTTGCTGGACCACTTCGTGTCCGTCAGCGTGCTGATCTCCGTGATCTCGGTGGCCACCGCGCTGGCCCCCTTGCGGGCCGCATCCTGGAGGCTGGTGTTGAACCCCGCAGCGCGCATCTCGCCCGCGACCGCCTTGCCCACCCAGTTGGAGATGTTGTCCTGGCAGAGCACATCCGCCCGGCGCTCGCCCGAACTACTCACCACCTGCCCCATGATGCGCATGCCCGCCGGGTTGGTCGGCAGGCCGTGGGCCTCGATGGGCCTGAGCACAAACACCACCGGCCCGTTCACGCTGGCCTTCGCCTTCGTCGCGTCGTACGTCAGGCTCATCCGCTGGTCCTGGGCCGAGCAGCCGCCCAGAGCTGCGCCCAGAGCACCGGCCAGGCCGACGGCGATACACGACGCAACGACGGACCAAGAATGCTCCTTCAACATGGCTGTTCTCCTTGGAGCGGCTGAGCCCGTTCCCAGAGCCAGCCTACACGCAGTATCCAACGGTGTGCAAGCCGTGTTACGCCGGCCGGCGCTTGGTTCCTTCCCCATCCACACGGGCAGGCAATCAGCAGGGCAGTCCCGCCAGAACGCGGAAAAATGCTTCGATGTCAGTATCCTGCGCCGACTGCCCATCGCCGTTGAAGTCGCAGGTGTAGCAGGTATCGCAGCAGTTGCCCGCCAGGCAAGCAAAGAACCGTTCGATATCGAGGTCGGTGCCGACATCGCCGTCGTGGTCAAAGTCGGCAGAGCCGCAGGTGGGGCGCAGGCGGACCAGCCAGCCGGTCCGGTCAAACTCGCTGCCTACCTTGGACCCAGACCCCACGATCACAGCGCCGTCGGCGCTGACGCCTGTGGCGCCACCGAAACTGGCCCACGCCGAAATATCGACACCCAACTCCAAAAGCAGGAACTTCAGGTCGGCGTTGAGGAGGCCATCATGCCAGATCCAGGGCCGGCTGTCGTTCACGGTGCCGACGACCACCGTCGCGTCCGGGCTGACTGCGCCGGCAGTTACACCGAATCGGCCCTCCGGAGGCGGAATTGGCACAAACCCGGTCTCCTGTGTCCAACGGGCCGCACCGGACCCGTCGATGGCGTTGGCGATGATCACGGTGCCATCGTCGCTGATTCCCGCCGCTGAATATGAGGCCGCGCCACCCACAGGCTCCACTCCCGCGCCCTCGCTCCAGCGGGCGACGGTCACTCCTGCCCCCGGCCCGACCATCATCGTTCCCGGGCGGTTGATGAAACGGGGACTGAAGCCGGGGATGATCCGCATGCCCCTAACTGGGTCCCAGGCAAAGCCGCCATCGGTGGTGTACCCCACAACCAACTGACCGTCGCCGGTCAGGTCCCTCGCGCGTGCATTGGGGTCCTGCCCTGATTCGTCGATGAACCCGAGGTCCTGGGCTCCGCCGTGACGGGTCCAGCGAATCGCCTTTCCGCTGGGGCTGAGCGTCTGCCACTCGCCCGCGGCGACAGCGCCGTCGTCGCTCACGGCAAGCGGCCAATACAATGTGCTCAAGTTCGGCAGGGCGCCCCAGTCCTGCATGCCGTGCGCCTGCGACCAACGGAACGCTCGCCCACCGTTGCGGCCAATCACCACCAGCCCGTCGCTGCTGATGCCGGTGGGCTCGTTCCAGCCGCTCCCGGTCAGGGAGGGCAGTTCGATGATCGAGGCTTGGCCACTGGCGGCGGAGGCGGCGCACAGGGACAGGAGCAGTGCACATCCGGATCGGGCGCGAAGATGGGAAGTCGTGGTCGTCATCGCCGATAGCCCTCCGGCACCCCCTCTAACACACCAGAGTTAGTGTATCGGCCGCGGGGCGATCGGTGAAGAGCAATCCGAGGGATTGACCCCCTCATCGCCGGTCAGCAGGGCAGCCCCGACTGCTCCAAGCCCGCCATCAGCGTACGCGATCCCATGTCAGATACAACACGGATTGTGCTGCACGGTAACCCGGGCCGACGCCGCGCCACGGCCCCCGGGCCCCACACACACCCTTCCCGCCCCCACTTGGTAGACTCCGCAGCGTGCCCGCTCGGGCACCCGGGAGAACCTCCCATGATTCAGGGCGTCCTTTCGATCCAGCGACTGCTCGCCTCGATGAAGAAACTCGAAGCCTCCGACCTGCACCTCAAGGTCGGCATCCCGCCCACCTACCGCATCAACGGGCTCCTGCGCCCCGTCCAGGGCGACCCCATCACCGAGGAGCAGGCCGACCACCTGCTGGACCCCCTCGTCCCCGAGGCCCTCAAGGGCCGCTTTGACGCCACCGGCAACCTGGACTTCGCCACTCACCTGACCGACGGCGAGCGCTTCCGCATCAACATGTTCCGCTCGGGCGGCCACACCCACGCGGCCATCCGGCGCGTCAAGGCCGAGATCCCCACCTACGCCAACCTCCACCTCCCCCCCATTTACAACGAACTCATTGAAAAAACCAACGAGGGGCTGATCCTTGTGGTGGGGGTCACCGGCTCGGGCAAGAGCAGCACCATGGCGGCCATGCTCGAGCACATCAACTGCATCCGTTCCGAGCACATCATCACCATCGAGGACCCCGTCGAGTACCGCTTCATCCCCAAAAAATCCATCGTCAGCCAGCGCGAAATCGGCATCGACGTGGCGGACTACCCCACCGCCCTGCGCTACATCGTGCGTGAAGACCCCGACGTGGTCTTCATCGGCGAGATGCGCGACCACGACACCGTCCTCGCCGCCGTCCAGGCCGCCGAGACCGGGCACCTGGTCTTCGGCTCCATGCACACCGCCGACACCATGCAGGCGTTCAACCGCATCCTCGAGTTCTTCCCCGCCCACGAGCACGGCTTCCTCCGCCACGCCCTGAGCAACACCCTCCGCGCCGTCTGCGCCCAGCGGCTCCTCCCCACCCTCGAGGGCTTTGAGGTCGGCCTCGTCCCCGCGTGCGAGGTGCTCATCGGCACGCCCACCGTCCGCGACAAAATCCACGAGGGCCAGGACAACGACCTGCCCTCCATCGTCTCCCGCAACGAAGAGGGCATGCAGAGCTTCACCTGGGCCCTCGCCGAAATGGTCAAGAAGGAATGGGTCGCCATGTCCGTCGCCATGGACTACGCCCCCAACCGCGAAGCCCTGGCCAGCACCCTCAAGGGCGTCGAGGTCAAGGCCCAGTCCCTGGTCAGCCGTATCCGCTCCGCCGGCAACCGCTCCTGATTCCATCCGCCTCAAACGCCCGGCCACCTGAAAAGCCCGGCCACCCCCAAGGCCACGCCTCCCCGATAGCCAGGCCGCCCCAAAGCCCGGGCTCGGCGATATGCTTCCTTCCAACCGCTCGCGCGGCACAAAGGAAGCAGTTATGGCAGACAAGAAAAAGCCCAAGGTGTCCGACGCCACCGCCCGAATCCTGGGCAGCGTTCCCAAAGGCCTCAACACCGGCAAACTCCCAAACTCCAAGTTCTCAGGCAAGGCCCAGGGCAACGCCGCCCTCAACACGGCCAAGCGCGGCATGCGCTGAACCCGTCCGGTTCCGGTTGGCCTTGCCAAGGGAACGGCCTTGTGCGACAATCCGTGCCCGTTGAAGTACTCGCCTTCGATCCACGGGGGGGTTCATGAGCCTGATTTCATTCACATCCAACTACCGGGATGTTTCCACCGACAACGGCTTCCAGTTTGAGTTCTACTGCGATGGCTGTGGCAACGGCCACATGTCGCAGTTTGAGCCCAGCAAGATCGGCATGGCCGGCGGATTCCTACGGGCCGCGGGCGGGCTGTTGGGCGGGGCCCTCGGCGGCACCGCCGGAAACATGGCCGGCGCGGGCGACACCGTCCGCGACACGCTCCGCGGCAAGGCCCGCGATGAAGCCCTCCGCACCTCCGTGATCGAAGCCAAGAAGGTCTTCAAGCAGTGCGGGCGCTGCGGCAAGTGGGTCTGCCCCGAAGCCTGCTGGAACCCCAAGAAGAACCAGTGCGACACCTGCGCACCCGACATTGACGACGAGATTGCCGCGGCACAGGCCACCGCCCAGAAGGAGCAGGTCTGGAAGGCGGCCCGAATGACCAGCCTGATCGACCAGATCGACATCAGGAACGAGGGCGGGGTTCCCACCGTCACGTGCCCATCCTGCGGGGCGCCCGGCGGTTCAGGGAAGTTCTGCGGCTCGTGCGGCGCGGCCATGGTCGCCAAGGCGGTCACCTGTGCATGCGGGGCCTCCCTCCCCCCCGGCACAAAGTTTTGCCCAGAGTGCGGCAAGAAGGCCGGCTGACCATGACCCGTTCCCCCTCCCAGAGGGAGGGACCAGGGGTGGGTTCGTCGCGGAGAACACAACAACCACCGGGTTCAATGTGCGCCGCTGGCGGTTTGCACCCGCGAATACCCTCGACACCACGCCAAAACGGTGGTATGTTGTAGCAAGGGTCTGTTCAGGCCTTTTCGGCGACCTTCGCGTTTCGCAACGGAGCACCAGTATGTCGCATCACAGGCGTTCGCCGGGCGCGTTCACATTGATTGAACTCCTCGTCGTTATCGCCATCATCGCCCTGCTCATCGGCGTGCTGCTGCCCGCCCTTGGCCAGGCGCGTAAGTCCGGGCGACTCACCATCTGCCAATCCAACATGAAGCAGTTGGGCGTCGCCACCGCTTCGTACGCCGCGGACTACCAGGACAAGGTCTTCTCCGCAACGTGGCGAGCAGGCAGTGAAACCCAGAGCGCCTACGGCGACCTGGTCGGCCCCTGGGGCAACGACCTCCAGGCCGCATCGGCCCAGATGATCGACATCCTGCGCCGCCGCGCCGACCGCGAAGACATGGAGTTCATCGAGAACTGGATCCCCCAGATCCTCTACAACCACCTCGTGCTCCAGGATTACCTGGCCCAGCGCCTCCCCGAAAAAATGGTCGCCTGCCCGGAAGACTCCCTCCGCCTCGCTTGGCAGGCCAACCCCAAGGCCTTTGATGCCCGCGCCATCACTCCCTACGCGCCCGAACAGGGCGACGTCCGCGGCAAGCGCTGGCCCTACAGCTCCAGTTACGAATCCGTGCCCGTCAGTTTCACCCCCGATCATGCCAACCCCAATGGGGTCATGCAGGCGGGCAGTCACCGCTACTACCAACTGATCGGCGGTTCCGGGGCGTTCGGCCGCCGCAAACTGACCGAGGTCGTGTTCCCCTCCCAGAAGGTCCACCACTACGAGACCTTCGCCCGCCACGCCGGAAAGCACGTGCTCTTTTACGCCTACCCGGAAGCCAAGTCGCCGCTGCTGTTCTTCGACGCTTCCGTCGTCGTCCGCCAGACGGCGAACGCAAACAAGGGATACCGGCCCGCGACCCCGAGTAACCCCCTTCACACCCAGTTTTTCTTTACCCCGGGCCCGTGGGAGGCGCCGGTGCGCGGCGGTGGATTCAGCCCGGACCAGTCGCTCGTCGACGGGTACTTCCGCTGGACGCGGGGCGGTTTGCAAGGGGTGGACTTCGGCGGCAAAGAGGTCAGCACCCTCACCTGGAACTGACCAACCCGCCGGCTGTCCGTGGCCGAACTTGGTTCGCGTCTCGCTCCCCGACCGCCTGCCCTCTGTGGGCGCTCGGGGTTGATCCTCGCAACTTCCTCCAATCCGCTACTCTGGCAAAGACCGGAGCAATGGCGACATGGAAGAACCACACCTTGAGTTGCCGTCCCTTCGCAAGCTCGCCGAGCGCCCCGACCCGTCAGGGCACGAGCCGGGGACGATTCCCGATGGGGCCACCCCGCCACGCCCGATCGTCCGTGTGATCGCGTACAACCGCGACGCCCTGATCGACCGGGTCATCGAATCCCTGGATGAGTTGCCCGGCATCATTGATGCCCACGCCGTGACCTGGATCGACGTGGATCAGATCCACAACGCCGAAGCGATCATGGGCCTCGGGACCATGCTGAAACTGCACCGCCTGACCCTGGAAGACGCCGTCACCCAGCACCAGCGGCCCAAGATCGAGGACTACGGCGAGTACCTGTTCATCGTCACCCGCATCCCCCACCGGCGCAGCGAAGCCGGTCGCATCGGCGCGGGCATCGAGACCGAGCAGATCAGCATGTGCCTGGGCCGCCGGTTCGTGGTGACGTTCCAACAGCGCGACCGCCCCGGCGACTGCTTCGGCCCCGTGCGCGACCGGCTGGCTCACGGGACAAGCCGCATGCGCGAGTTAGGGGCCGATGCCCTGGTCTACGCCCTGCTCGACGTCACCATCGACGCGTACTTCCCCTTCCTCGAAGAACTCGGCGAGCGGCTCGACAGGCTCGAAGAGGCCGTGCTCGCCAGCCCCGGCGAGGCGCTGGCGCAGAAAATCCACCTGGCCAAGCGCGACCTTATCGCCATCCGCCGCGCCACATGGCCGCTGCGCGAGGCCATGGCCCAGGTCCTCCGCGAAGCTACACCCCTCATCAGCCCCGGAACCAGGGTCTACCTCCGCGACTGCTACGACCACGCCGTGCAGATCATCGACCTGGTCGAGACGTACCGCGAACTCGGCTCTGGCCTCATGGATGTCTACCTCTCCACCGTCAGCAACCGCATGAACGACGCCATGCGCATGCTCACCACCATCGCCACCATCTTCATCCCCCTCACCTTCATCGTCGGCATCTACGGCATGAACTTCGACACCTCCTCCCCCCTCAACATGCCCGAACTGCGCTGGAGCTTCGGCTACCCCGCCGTCATGCTCCTCAACCTCGGGATCGCCGTGGTCATGCTCGTCGCCTTCTGGCGGCGCGGCTGGATCGGGCCGCGCCGGGCACGCCTTGCCAGGGAAGCCGCCGCCGTGCGCGCCCAGCGCCGCGACCATCGGCCCTCCAAGCGCAAGGGTGTAACGCGGAACGTGAAGGCCCCATGAATCGAACGCCGAAGACACGGTGAGCCGGGTGCCGGGTGCCCGGGCCTCCTCGGCCCGGCGGACGCACCGGAAACAGGGAAAGGGAAGTCGCATGTGCCGCTTTGTGCTTTACCAGGGCCCGCCCCTGTCCATCGCTTCGCTCGTCACCGAGCCCAGCCACTCCATCATCAGCCAGAGCGTCAAGGCCATCGAGTCGGAGGAGCCCCTGAACGGCGACGGCTTCGGCGTCGCCTGGTACGTGCCCGAGGTCTCGCCACAACCCGCCGTCTTCCGCTCCGTCTCGCCCGCCTGGAGCAACATGAACCTGCTCGACCTGGCCCGCGTCACCAAGAGCCCGTGCATCCTCGCCCACGTCCGGGCCGCCACCCGCGGCCTGGCCGTCACCGAACTCAACTGCCACCCCTTCGCCTCCGGCCCCTACGCCTTCATGCACAATGGCGACATCGCCCGCTTCGGCCGCATCCGCCGCAAGATCCTCGTAGGCCTCAGCGACAACGCCTTCCACGCCGTCAAGGGCTCCACCGATTCCGAGCACCTCTTCGGCGTCTTCCTCGACAAGATCGGCCCCCAGCCCAACCGCCCGGTGGACGCCATGGCTGACGCCCTGCTCGCGGCCGTCCGCGAGGTGGTGGAACTCAGCCGCGCCGCCGCCCGCCCCAATGACCCCCACGATGCCCCCGACTCCGAGGACGATGACTGCGACCTCAACATCGCCGTGACCGACGGCAACCATGCCGTGGCCTGCCGCTACACCACCGCCAAGAACCGCGAGCCCTCCTCGCTCTACATGCACACCGGCCGCCGCTACGTCTGCGAGGGCGGCGTGTGCAGCATGGTCTCGCCCGAAAAAGGCACGGGCGCGGTGATCGTCTCCAGCGAGCGATTGAGCGACGACCCGGGATGGCAGAAAATCCCCAGCAACCACCTCGTCACCATCCGCGACGACCGGACGGTGGACCTGCGGGCGATGAACTGAACTTCGCCCCTGCAATCAGAGACGCGACCGTGAGGGAGCGCGGTTGGCTCAGCGCAGCGCGGGATGGGTCACGCCCCCCCGGGGCTCCCAGGCCGAAGACCCAAACGTGCGTTGCCGATGGTCAACCGAGGAGTTCTCGACAAGTGCGACCCCCGGAATCCGACGCACCGACCCCGAAGGCATCGTCGCACCGCTCAAACCTCAATCCGCCGAGCCGCACCCCGCCGAACTCCCGATGAAAAAAAGGGGCAAACAGGTATTCCTGTTTGCCCTTGTACTCTGCATGCCCACCGCGTCCTTACGCCCGCATCGCCCCCGCCACCTTGTTCAGCGCTTCCCCCACGATCCTGAAGTGCTCATCCGTCAGGTCGTGGTGCATCGGCAATGAGAACACAACCCCCGCCAGCGAATCCGCCACCGGGCAGTCGTTGTCGTCAAAGTCCGCCAGCGCCGGCTGCTTGGGCAGCGGGCGCGGGTAGTGCGTCGCCGTCGGCACACCCTCCGCCTTGAGCGCTGCGCAGAACTCATCCCGTGTGCACTCAAACTTGCTCAGGTCCAACTGCGCTGTGTACAGGTGGTACACCGGCTCAGACCCCGCCGTCGCCACCGGCGGCGATATGCCGTCGATCTTCGCGATGATCTTGTCGTACTTCGCGGCGTTCTTGCGGCGCTGCGCCGTCTGGTCCGCCAGCCGGTCCAGCCGCGAGCACCCCAGCGCGCCCGCCAGGTCGTTCATCCGGTAGTTGTACCCCACGCTCTCGTGGAGGTACTTGTCGGTTTCGCCGTGCGAACGCAGCAGCCGGATCTCGCTCGCCAGCCCTTCGTCGTTGCAGGTGACGATGCCACCCTCGCCCGTCGCCAGGTTCTTGGTCGCGTACAGCGAGTACGTCACGGCGTCGCCAAACGCACCCAGGCCCTTGCCCTTGTAGGTCGCCAGGTGGCTCTGCGCTGCATCGTAAATCACCATGAGGTTGTGCTTCTCGGCGATGGCCTGCACGGCGTCGATATCCACCGGGCAGCCGTAGAGGTGCGTCGCCGCGATCGCCGTGGTCCGGGATGTGACCTTGCGGGCCATGTCCTTTGGATCGATCTGGTAGGTATCAGGAAGGGCATCGCAGAACACGGGGATGCCCCCCCGGGCCACCACCATCGAAACGGTGGCGATGTAACTCCACGCGGGAACCAGCACCTCATCACCCGGCTTGATCAGCGGTTCGTACGCCAGTTGCAGGGCGCACGTGCCATTGGCACAGGTCATGGCGTACCGGGCGTCGGTCAACTTGGCCCAGCGCTCTTCAAGTTCGGCACAGCGCCCGGCCTGGCGCAGCATCCCCGTCTTGAGAACCGCCACCACCGCCTGAATGTCCGCTTCCGTCAAGGCCGTGGACATGAACGGAACCGCAGCCCCACTGACGGGAGTGCCCCCGTTGACCGCCAGCGTCTTTACCCTGTCTTTTCCGGTCGATCCCGCGAGAACGCTGCTAGGCAAGTCAAGTCTCCTTCAAACCCCTGGTCTTGATTGGCCCGTAGGATAGCCCCCCGCGGCATCCAAAGGCTCAAAGTTGGCCATGATTCAAGCCAATCGCTCGCCCCGTCCGCCGCGCGGAGGGAGGGCCAAGCGATCACTTCGTTCATGGAAAACACACGAAAATCACTGAACAATGTGCTTGGTTGGGGGGCGATTCTTCCTCCGCCGCCCCCGTACCGTGTCGTCCAAGCCCTCGCCCCGCCCGGAACCCCGACCAAACGCCACAACCCCACTTTTGGATCTGCCTTTCGGTTTCTTGTCGTATAGTAATGCCATGAAAACAGCACTGGCGGGCTTCCTTCGTTCGGCATACTGCCTGACCGCCGCGGCAGCCTGCACACTTGCCCCGGTTACCCTCCGCGCCGTTCCCGCGCAACCCGAGCAGGGGAAAGCGGTTCGGTCGCTCCGGCTGGATCCATCGATCATCCAGGCGTTCGGTGGTACCAAGGCCGTGACCCGCCCCAGCCGCGACGCCGTCATGGGGTTCTCTCTCCCTACCCAGGTCATGGAGGTCGTCGCGCGTGGCGGACAAGAGGTCACCACCGGCGAACTCCTCCTCCGCGGAGACGACGCCGAGGACATGGCGCTCCTCACCCTCCAGCGGGTGCGGGCCGAGTCCGACCTGGCCGTGCAGGGCGCCCAGAAGCGCATGGAACTCGCCAAACTCGAGTTCGAGCGGCTGGAAGAAACACAGCGAAAAAACGCGGCAACCCAGCAGGAAGTGGATCGCGCACGCCTGACCTTTGAGGTTGCCCAGATCGAGTTCCTGAACGCCAAGGTCCAGCAGACCCAGGAAGTGATCCAACTCGACCGGCTCAACGCCCGCGTCGGCAAGTACCGCCTCATCGCTCCCTTCGACGGCGAGGTCGAATCGGTCATGTGCGACGTCGGGCAGGCGGTGGCCGAGAACGAGAAGATCGTCCGCGTGGTCGATGTGGACCCGCTCTGGATCGATGTGCCCGCGCCCACCGAAGACCCCGTCACCCTGACCCTCAAGAACGGCGACCGGGCGTGGGTGCTGCTGGATGTGGGCTCGACCATCCGTGTGGCGGAAGGAAAGGTGATCGAAGTCAGCCCCGTGACCGACCTGCCCAGCCGGAGCCGCCGCATCCGGGTCGAAGTCCTCAACCCCAAGGGGCCCGATCGCCTCCTCGCGGGCGAGCCCAGTTGGGTGCGGTTTGCGGAACCAACCACGGCGATGGTGGACGGAAAGCCAGTTCAAGCAATAACCGGGAAGTAACGGGGTACCTGATTGAACGACTTGTCACATCTGCGGGCGCCCGGCTGGGCGCGGGTGATCGCGGACCTCTCGGCCCCGGCGGCCGATGACACGGTCTTCCTGCTCCGCCTCCTGTGCGCTCTGGGCCAGGTCAGTGGCGCGCGCCAAGCCATCTTCTTCACGCTTTCCGGGCCGAAAGACGACGCCGGCGGGACCGAGCCCAAGCCGGCCGTGCTCTGGCCGCTCGCGCCCGACCTGGTGGACGCCGAAGGCCGGATGACCCTCCCTGCCAGCCACCTCTTCAGCAGTGAAGTCAATGAAGCCGCGATCGAGCACGCCACCGAAATAAAGTCAGCCGTCCGCGCGGCCGCATCAACACGTCAGGCGGTGGTTTTCGGCCTCGACACCGGCGACCGGATGTACGACGCCCAGCAGGGCCAACCCTGCATCGTCGCGGTCCCCATCCCCGGCGGCCTGCCCGCGGAATCCGGCAAACTCCCGTTGCACGGGGTCATCACGCTCACCATCGACGGCCGCTCGCGCCCCGCCATGCAGACCACCCTCGCCCTGGTCGAGGTCCTCGCCGGGTACGTCTACTCCCACGCCGCCCAGCAGGCCTTGCGCCGAACGCGCTCCGCCACCGCCGCCCTCGACCTCGCCGCGAGACTGATCGCTGCCATCAACACCACCGAGGGCTTCAAAGGCTGCACCCTCCAGTTTGTCAACGACCTGTGCCGCCAACTCGCGGTCGACCGCGTGGCGATGGGCTGGGTCCACGGCGCGGCCAACGCGCCCCGCCAGGGAACCAGCGCCGCTTCGGGCAAGCGCAGCGTCCTGCTCATCGCCCTCAGCGATACCGAAAACCTCGACCGGCGAATGGCCATGGCCCGCAAACTCGAATCCGCCATGGATGAATGCCTCGATCAGGAGCAGACCGTCCTCTATCCCGTGCCGCCCGCAGCAGGCGCAGGCTCCGACGCCGTGCTCTCGCAGGCCATCACGCACGCGCACCGCGAACTCGCTTCATCCGACGCCAAACTGAAGGTCGCGAGCTTCCCCCTCCGCGTCGGCGACCTGCACGGCGACCGGATCGTCGGGGTCATCCTGGTTGAGTCAGCAGGGACCGGCGCGGTGGACCCGGCGATGGTTGAACTCGTGCAGTCCACCCTCGACCTGGTCGCACCCGTGCTGGCGGTGCGGCACAGCGATGATCGGCTCATCGCCCTCCGCACCTGGGACTGGGCCGTCAAGACCGCCGCGTGGGCCGTGGGTCCCAAGCACACGGTGTGGAAGGCCGTGGGCATCCTGGTGATGATCGCGACGTTCCTGTTCTTCTTCGTGAGCACAACCTACCGCATCGGTTCCCCGATGGAACTTCAGGCCCGGGAGCGACGCACGCTCTCCGTGCCCTTCGATGGAACAATCTCCGCGGTGGCGCCCGGCATCGAGGCGGGCCGAAAAGTCGAGCAGGGCCAACTCATGGTCGAACTCGACACGCGCGAACTCCGCCTGGGCGCGCTCGAGGCGGCCAGCCAGTTGCTGCAATATGAGAAGCAGGCCGACGAGTCACTCAAGAAGGGCGAACTGGCCGAGGCCCAGCAGGCCGAGGCCAAGGCCGAGCAGAGCCGCGCTCGCCTCGCGCTGCTCCAGACGCAGATCGAGCGCAGCCGCGTTGTCGCTCCGATCTCAGGCATGATCATCTCCGGGGACCTGAAAGACAAAGTCGGCTCCGCCATAAAACTGGGTGAGAAACTCTTCGAGGTCGCCGACCTTTCCAACATGGTGGTGATCGCCAAGGTGAGTGACTCCGACATCGCGTTCATCCGGCCCGACCAGACCGGCGAAGTCTCCCCAAAGGCCAACCCCGCCTTCAAGGTCCCCTTCGTGGTGGAGCGCATCGTCCCGCTCTCCCAGGCCGATGAAGGCCAGAACGCCTTTGAAGTCCACTGCCGACTCATCGAAACCCCGGCCTGGTTCCGCCCCGGCATGGAAGGCCAAGCCAGGTTCAACACCCAGGACCGATCCATCGCCTGGATCGCCTCCCGCCGAATCCTCGACACCCTCAAGGTCTGGCTCTGGTGGTAACCGCCTCTTCCCCAATGCCCCATCCCCGATGCCCGATGCCTTCTTATGGCTGAACGCTCGACATTCTCCCCCTTCTGGCACCGCGTCAGGCTCATGAAGCCCCGCCTGCGCCCCCACGTGCAGATCACCCGTCAGCACTACCGCGGCCAGCGCTGGCACGTCGTCCACGACCCTTCCTCCAACGCCTTCTACCGCCTCAACGCCGTCGCCCATGAGTTCATCGGCCTGCTCGACGGCCGCCGCGGCGTCGAGGAAGTCTGGGAGTACGGGCTCACCCGCCACGGCGACGCCGCCCTCACACAGAACGAAGTCATCCAACTCCTGTCCCAACTCTTCAGCAGCAACCTGCTCGCGGCGGACGTGCCCCCCGAGACCGAGCAGTTGCTCGGCCGCGGGCGCGAGCGCTCCGGCCGCCGCGCCCGCCAGCAGGCCATCGGGCTGATGTACTTCAAGATCCGGCTGTTCAACCCCGACCGGATCCTCGCCTGGCTGGAGCCCATCTTCAGGCTCCTGCTCAACCGTATTGGTTTCGCGCTCTGGGCCGTCTGGGTCATCGCCGCGACCATCGCGGTCCTCCCGCACTGGGACCGGTTGGTGACGGGCTTTGACAGCGCCATCGCCCCATCCAACTGGGGATGGATGGTCGCGGTCTTCGTCGTTGTGAAGCTCATCCACGAGAGCGGCCACGGCCTCATCTGCAAGCGCTTCGGCGGCCAGGTGCCCGAGTTCGGCGCCATGATGCTCGTGCTGCTCCCCGCCCCCTACGTCGACGCCTCCGCGACCTGGGCCTTCCCAAGCAAGTGGCGACGCATGGCCGTTGGCGCGGGCGGAATGATCTTTGAACTGGCCCTCGCCGCCGGCGCTGCCTTCGCCTGGAAGGCCACCCTCGACGCCCCCGGCCTGATCCACCAGATCTCCTACAACGTCATGCTTACCGCGAGCGTGTCCACCGTCCTCTTCAACGCCAACCCGCTCATGAAGTTCGATGGGTACTACATCCTGAGCGACCTGCTGGAGGTGCCCAACCTCATGCAGCGTTCGACCAGCATGCTCAAGTTCCTCGCCCAGAAACTCATCTACCGGGTCAAGAGCGCCAACCCGCCAACCTCCAGCCCGTCCGAGGCGATCATCCTCACCGTCTACGGTGTCCTCGCGCTCATCTACCGGATCTTCCTGTTCTTCTCCATCACGCTCTACGTGCTCGGCAAGCTCTTCGCCATCGGCCTGTTCCTCGCCATCTGGACGGCCACCATGTGGTTTGTCCTTCCCATCGGCTCGTTTGTCCACTGGCTGGCCACCAGCCCGCAGTTGGCCGAGTTCCGCCCCCGCGCCGTCGCCACCAGCTTCGTCCTCATCTTTGCCACGCTCCTGCTGGTGGGGGTCATCCCCCTCCCCGACCGCCGCCGCGCCACCGGCGTCGTCGAGAGCGCCCAGCAGACCGGCATCTTCTTCAAGTCCGATGGGTTCGTGGCCACGGCCCACGTCCGCCCCGGCCAGCGCGTCAAGTCCGGCGACCCCATCGTCACCAGTGAGAGCGACCAACTCGTCGCCCAGCTGCGGCTCGCCCGGGCCCAGTTGGACGAGGCCCTCGGCCAGGAGCGCGACGCGGTCAACGCCGGCGCCGCCGCCGCGGCACACCAACTCGTGGCCCGCGAGTACGTCCGCACCATGGAGGAGCAGGTGCGCTTCCTCGAGACCCGCGTCGCGGGCCTCGTGCTGCGCGCCCCCCACGATGGTGTTGTCGTCGGGCCCGACCCCGACCGGTTTGTCGGCGCTTTCGTTCAAGAGGGCCAGGCCCTCTGCGAGATCGTAAACGAGGACGACCTGCGCGTCGCCGCCACCCTGACCCAGCCCGAGGGCGCGTGGCTCAGCGAACTCCAGCCCGCCGACTACAGCGTGGAAATGCGGCTCGCCTCCGATGTTGACCGCATCCTGGATGCTCGTGTCGAGCGCTGGGGCGAGGCCGGACAGCGCCAACTTCCCCACGCCGCCCTGAGCTACCCCGGCGGCGGCCAGATCGAAACCAGTTCGCAGGACCGCAGCGGCCTGCTCGCCAAGCACCCGGTGTTCCGCGCCTACCTCGTGGCCGATGCGGGCAGCACCCTCGGCGCCGGCTCGGGGATCGGCCGCCCCGGCGAGCGTGTCAACCTCCGGTTCTCCCTGCCCAACAAGCCGCTGGTCTCTCAGTGGCTCGACAGGCTCCAGAAACTGCTCCAGGGGCGCGCCAAGCTCTAAGCCCATGACCCAGGCCCTCACCCAGTACGCCGCCCTGTACGACTCCATGCGCAGCCGCAGGCTGCGCCCGGTTGTCTCCAAAGGGCTCGACAACCTCGCCGCACGCGCCGGCATGAGCGTCCGCCACCGCCGCACCGGAATGGCGTTCCTCCGCCGCGAAGCACAACTCACCGACGCCCTTCGGGCCGACACCCGCAACATGTCGGAGGCCGCCCTCGACGACCTTATCTCGCGCATGCGCGAACTCTTCGTCCGCGCCCGCCAGACCGAGGAAGATGTCCGGCGCGCCCTCGCCGCCGTGCGCGAGGTCGGTCGCCGCCAGACCGGCGAAGAGGCATTCGTCGTGCAGCTCATGGGAGCCCTGGCCATGTACCACGGGCGCGTCGTGGAAATGCTCACCGGCGAGGGGAAAACGCTCACCGGCTCCATCGCCGCCCCCATGATCGCCTGGCGGCACCGGCGCGTCCACGTCTTCACCGTCAACGACTACCTCGCCGCCCGTGACGCCGCCTCGCGCGCCACCATCTACAAGCGTTGCCTGGTCGATGTCGGCGCTATCACCCACGAAATGGAGCCCCCAGACCGGTACGAGGTCTACACCCGCGCCATCGTCTACGGCACTCCCAAGCAGATCGTCGCCGACTGGCTGCGCGACCAGATCCGCCTCGGCAACATCGCAACCGCCTGGGCCGCGCGCCAACGCATGGCCCTCGCCGGCTCCCAACAGGGCGGTGGAGGTAATGGGGGGAGTGGGGGACCGATGGTCCCCGGCCTGCGCGCCGCCATGGTCGATGAGGCCGACGCCGTGCTCATCGACGAGGGCGTCGTCCCACTCATCATCGCCCGCTCCCGGCGCGAAGACGACATGGCCAAGGTCTACCGCGAGGCCGCCATCATCGCCGGCAAACTCGACGACGGGCCCGATTACCAGGTTGACCTCCTCCACAAACGCGCTGAACTCATGCGCCGCGGCATCCATCGCGTCGCCCAGATGTTCGAGGAAGTCGTTGAGCGCGGCGGCGAGCCGATCTGGAAGGCCACCCGGCGCGGCGAGGAACTCGTCCGCCAGGCCCTCGTCGCGCGACACTGCTACATCCACGGCCAGCAATACCAGATCGTCGATGGCAAGGTCGTCATAGTCGATGAATACACCGGCCGCTTCCTCCCCGACCGATCGTGGGAACACGGCCTTCACCAGGCCGTCGAAGCCAAGGAAGGACTCGACGTCACCGCCGACCGCGAGACCCTTGCCCGCCTCAGTTTCCAGCGCTTTTACCGCACCTACCCGTTCCTGTGCGGCATGACCGGGACCGCCGCCGACGCCACCGTCGAGATCGAATCCGTCTACTCCCGCCCGGTGACCGTGATCCCCACCAACCGCCCCGTCATCCGCCGCGCCTGGCCCTTGCGCGTCTTCCGCACCGCGCGCGACAAGTGGCCCGCCATCGCCGACTCAATCGAAGCGCTGCACCGCGCCGGACGGCCCGTGCTCGTCGGCACCCGCTCCATCGCCGCTTCCGAACTCCTCGCCAACCTGCTCAAGCAGCGTTCCCTCCCCCACCAGGTCCTCAACGCCAACTTCGACAAGGACGAGGCCGAACTCATCGCCCGCGCCGGCCACGGCGGTAGTTACGCCTCCATCACCGTCGCCACCAACATGGCCGGGCGCGGCACCGACATCAAACTCGAGGATGAAGCCCGCAAGACCGGCGGCCTCCACGTGATCCTCACCGAAATGCACGGGGCCAAGCGGATCGACCGCCAGTTCATCGGGCGCGCCGGCCGCCAGGGCGACCCAGGCTCTTCACAGGTCTTTGTTTCCCTCGAAGACGACCTGCTCGTGCGCTTCACTCCCCTCTTTGTCGGCCTGCTGCAACGCCAGCCCGGCGGGGGCGAACTCACATCCCCGCACCTCTCGGGCCGCATCTTTCGTCTTGCCCAAAGCCGCAGCGAAGCCCGCGACCGCCGCAACCGCGGCGCCGTCCTGCGCCAGGACGACTGGATCGACAAGTACCTCCCGGGGTCCGGCTAACTCCCGGCTCCGGCTAACCGAAGATCGAGCCCATCCCCAGCGCCCGCCGCAAGTCCGCGATCTGACCGCAGTGCACACCGTTGTGAAACACCATCCGCTGCGCCAGCGCATACAGCGACGCCTGGCCCCCGCCCCACGGCGACATCGTGTCCAACCGGCCATCCTCACACCCACGCGCCGCCGCCGCCACCCGGGCGCACGCCGCGCCAAACACCTCGACGCACCGCGCAAACCCCGGGTAGCAACCTAAATCCGCGACCGGCGTCGATCCAAACGAAACCGCCTCCGTCCCAAACCGCTTCCCATCGCCCGCCTTCGACCCTTCGACGAAGTCGCTCGCCGGCAACGGCCTGCCATCGATCTTCTCCGCGATGCGGTGCATCGTGATCGCAAGGTGCCCCAGCGACCACGCAACATGGTTGGGAAGGTTTGGCGCCTGCGCCGTATGGTTGGCGTCGGAAAACCCAACCAGGTACCTCGCCAGCAACGTCTGGGAGAGCATCACCCCCTCCGCCAGTGTTTCGCCTCGTGTCATGCGGCCATCATACCAGTTGCCACTCCTATGCCCCAGACCACACCCCTCCCACTTCACCCCCTCCAGCACGACTTCTATTCGCAGCCCGATGTCTACGACATCCTCCACAGCCCCGGCACCGCCCACGAAGTCACCATCCTCGAAAAACTCGCCGCCGCTCACGCCCGCTCCGACGCCCGCGTCCGCTCCGCCGACTACTCCCCCACCCAGACCTGGCTCGAGCCCGCCTGCGGCAGCGCCCGCTACCTCCGCTTCGCCGCCCGGCGCGGCTACCGCGTCGTCGGCTTTGACCTCAAGCCCGAGATGATCCAGTACGGCCAGGCCAAGGTGAAACTCGCCGGCCTCTCCCACCTCTCCACCCTCTTCACCGCCGACATGCGCGACTTTGACCTCGCCCACCCCGTCCCGCCCATCGACTTCGCCTTCAACCTCATCAACACCATCCGCCACCTGCCCAGCGATGCCCACGCCCTCGAACACCTCGCCGCCATGGCCCGCGTCCTCAAGTCCAAAGGCGCCTACGCCGTGGGCATCAGCCTCTGCGCCTACGGCCTCGAGCAGCCCTCCGAAGATGTCTGGGTCGGCAAGCGCGCCCGCTGCACGGTCTCACAGGTCGTCCAATACATCCCGCCCTTCGGCCGCAGGGGTGACGCCGCCCGCACCGAACGCGTCATCAGCCACATCACCGTCACCCGCGCGGGCGTCGAGTCCCACATGGACTCCTCCTACGCCCTCCGCGGCTACAACATCGCCCAGTGGGAATCTCTCATCGAGCGCTCCCCCTTCACCATCGCCGCCGTGACCGATAGCGAGGGCGACCCCATCACGCCCCACGAGCCCGGCTACAGCGTCTTCATCCTTAGGCCCAGGCGCTGACCGCGCGATTCCCCCTCCCAGAGGGAGGGGCCCGGGGTGGGTTCGTTCACCATCACTACCCCGCGCGCCCCCTCACTCCACAAGCACCGACTGATTCAACCGAACCCGCCCCGCCGGGTCGTACACGCTGACCAGCACCCGCTGCCCGCGCAGCCCGGCCGCGTTGCTGTACCGAAACTGCCGCGCGGTGTTGTTCGTCGGCACCAAGTCAACAACCGACCCCTTCGCCCGCGCCTGCCCGGGTGCAAACGCCGTCAACTCCAGCGTCAGCGAACTCTGCCCCGTGTTTGCAATCGCCGCGTCAATCGTCAGGTCCTCCCCCTTCCAGCTATACGACAGGTTCAGTTGGATGTCCTTCACCCCAACCTCAACATGCCTCCGCACCTCCAGCGTGCCGTACTGCTTCGCCGCCGAGAGTTCCACCGCCATCACAAAGTCCTTCAGCCCCACCTCTTCCCCCGGGCTGAACGCGATCTCAAACGGCAGCCGCACCGTCTCGTGCGCCCCCGCCGCGAACTGCACCGCCCGCGGCGATACCCGCCACGTCCGATCCTTCCGCCCCGTCTCAAACCCGCCCGGCTCCAGCACCGTGATGGTCCCCGAGACCGGCCCGCCCCAGTGGTTCACCACGATGATCTCGCGCTCGTGCTGCTCGTTGCTCGCCTCCAGGAACGGCTCATCAATGCTGATCGAAGCCAGGAACTGCACCAACTCAACATCGATCCCCTCGATGAACACCGGCTCCTGCGTCAACGCAATCCGCGGGTTCTGTGCGCCCGCCGCCGCTGGTGATCCCGTCCCGGTTCCCGGCACCACCCGCGCGTTCCCAAACACATCCACCACCCGAATCTCCCCCGGCCCAAGGTTCGCATCCAGCACCGCCGCCGCCGGGTCGGCCCCGTTGTTCCACGCCACCAGCGCCCCGCCCCGACCCGCCGGGGCCGTCCCCGTCGGCGACAGGATGTAACACACCACCCCCTCCGCCACCGGCAGCGAACCCACGATCCGCCGGTCCGACAGCCGATCAATCAGCCCCCGCCACGCCGCCAACTCCGGGCGCGGCATCACCTGCGGACGGCGCGGGCCCACCCACTCCCAAGGCTGCTGGATCGCAATCCCCGGCGCCAAACCAACCTGCCCATCACACCCGGGCGCAGCGCCCCAGAACTCAACAGCCCGCTTGACCACTTCACCCGGCCCCACCCCAAAGCCATACATCTCCGGCGCGTGCCCCTCCAGCACCATCGTCACGCGGGGGCACACCGCCCCGCCCTCCGCACCCGGCCCCGCGAGCGCCGCCGCCGCCAGCCGCACACCTTCCGGCGTCATAGTCGCCGGCGCGAAACTCACCGACTCCGCCCGCGGATTGGCCGGGTCCGCCGCCCGCTCCGCCCACTCCCGATCCGCCCGCGTGGGCAGCACCAGCACCGGTCCCGGCACCATCGCCGAGAACGCCGTCCAGATCGAGTCCACCTCGCCCGCCAGGCCCGCCCTCCAGAAAAGGTGGTCGTCCCCCGCCCGCCCGATCTGCCATCGATTGATTCGTTGCCCGAACTTCTCCAGCATCGGCCCCGCATAGGGCATCCACACCTTCGTGTCTTCCAGCAGCAGCGCCCACGGGTTGTCCGCATCCAGCCGCGTCGCAGCGCACAACGGGTCCGGCGCCCGCCCCAGGCTCAGCGTCACCTCCTGCCAGTCTTCCAACAACTCCCCCAGCACCGGCAGCATCGCATCCGTCCGCGCCGCCACCGCCTCCTCCACCAGGTTCGCCGACCACATCGGCAGCGTCACCGACCCCGTCCCCACCCGCCGCACCACCTCCGGCACCTGCCCCACCAGCCGCGCCGGCAACTCATCGATCACCAGCCCGAACCGTGCCCGGTCCGCCGAGCCCTTCACACCCCGCGCCAGCGGCACCCCCCCCACCGCCCCCGCCCTTTCCCCCGCCCCCGGCAGCCACACAAAGTCCACCGCCGCCCCTCCCACCGCCTCTCCCTTGCTGTTGCTGATCGTCATGCTCGCCCGGTACCAGCCCAGCCGCTTCAGTTCCGGCGTCCAGCCCGTGTTTGTCGATCCCGCCCCGATCGCGCGCTCAAACTCCGCCGCCTGCTTCCCCTCGTGGTCCACCACCACGATCCCAACCGTCAGCGACTCCCCCGTCAGGTCCCGCACCAGCATGTTCAGCGTCGGCTTCTCAGGAGCCACCACGATGTTCGCCGGCGCACTCGTCGTCAACTCCACCCGCGGCAGTTGCATCACCGACAGGTCATCAAACCACGCCTCCCCCTTGTAGTCCTGCGCCCACACCGCGAACCGGCCCGCAACGCCCCCCGCCATCTGCTCCGGTTGGAGCAACGCCATCTCCAACTGCATGTACGCGGCATCCGCAAAGTTCCCCACCAACTCAATCCCGATGCTCTGCCACGCCCCGCCCGTCCCCGCCATCTCGCTGCGGCTCTCGCTCCCCGCGATCACCTTCCCCGCGCTGTCCAGGAACCGCGCGGTAATACACGCCTTGGCGTGCGAAAGCCCCACCGTCTTCACCATCGCCGTCACCAGGTAATCCGCGTTGTCAAAGACCGGCAGCACACCCTCGCCCAGCTCCAGCACCGTGCTGCCCCCCTGCGTCGGGAGGATCACCGCCCCCGCCCCGCGGAACGCATGCCCCTCTTCCTTGCTGTACCGCAGCGCCGCCTTGTTCCACACCGGGAACCCCGGCCGACGCCTTCCGCCCCCACCCATCGCCCCCAGGCCATCGGCCCCGCGTGCCCCACCCGGGGTACCGCCCCCCGCCGCGGCATTGGGATTATCCTGGTCGCGGTACCAGTGCTGAGGCACCTGGCCGGGGTTGGTCTCTTCTTCCTCAAAGTCAAAGACCCTGACGATGCGGGAAGCGGCCTGGGGCCGGCTGACCTGCTGGTCATCCCCCTCGTCTGAGTCAGTCTGCGCCGTCGCCGCCGCGCCGGGGAGCAGCACGGAGAAAAGGAGCGCGGCGAGCGCGCACGAATAACCGGTGCGACTGTGGTCAGTCATACCGGGAATATCGGCTTGAAAGCGGGAACGGGACTAAGAGAACGCGGAGGTCGCGGAGGGAGCGGAGGAACGCGGAGAAAGCGGGTGTGCCAGACGGACGGGGAGTAGAGAAAAGGCTCATCAGGGTGAGCGGGACTTGGGGCGGTGAGAGTCCTGAGTCCTGGGGAGAGAGTCCTGAGTCCTGAGTGGAAAGTCCTGAGTGCAGGAGAGATCAGGAAGGTCCTGAGTCCTGGGTCCTAGGTCCTGAGTCGCAAGAACAGGACTGAGGACTGAGGACTGAGTGCAAGGACGAGAGCCGTTGGAGTGGGGAGTGGGGGCGGCGCCCGCGGCACGCAGGAGCGTCGGGACGCCGAGGTTGAGGCGGGGGAGGGTGATCGGGGGGAGCGGGGGGATCGGGGTGCCCGGTGGAGAGGTCAGGATGGCTGTGAGCGTTTCGAGAGGAGGCAGGGGAATTTCGGATTTGCGCGAAGTGGGAAGTGGGAACTCAGAAGTGGGAACGGGGGAGAGTCCTGAGTCCTGAGTGGAGAGTCCTGAGAGTGGGACGAGGGCGTTTTGAGTGGTTGCGGGTGCCGCGGGCTCGTGTTGCCCACTGCCCTGCGTTCTCGCGGATGGCGGGGGTGAGAAGCGGGTGAGGACGACCATGAGGTGGGCGGTACGGCGGGTGGATTCGCGGGCGCGGACCCGGGTTTCGGCGGCTTTGGCGTTGGAGTAGTCGGGGACGGTGTTCTCGATCTCGGCGTCGTAGTCCTTCAACACGTTGTTGAGGGTCTTGATGACGGAGGGGATGAAACTGTTGGCCACGAAGCGGGACCGGATGGCGATGCCGTTCAGACGCTCGGACATGGCCGCGGCGATTTCGGGTCGGGCCATCCAGACACAGAGGGCGTCGATGGTGGTTTTGAAGACGTAGGCGAGTTCGGAGAGGGAGACGTCTGGGTCGGCGAGACCGTCGAAGACGATCTGCAGTTTGTCGGGAGGAGGATCGAAATAGGAAAAGTGGGAACTTGGAAGTGGGAAGGCGGAAGGGGGAGAGTCTTGAGTGGGGAGCGGAGGGGGAGCCGCGGCGGGGATCGGTGGGCGGGGGTTGAGGGTTGCATGGGGCTGCACAGTACTAAAACCGTACACAATGGTTGGTGTTTGGTCAATAGTATTCGTGCTGTTTTTGGTGAAATCGTTGTAAGTGGTTGGGAAGGAAGGCATTGGGCACTTGGCATTAGACATTGGGGGGGAGGAGCGCGGACGCGGAGGTATGTGAGGGGGCAGAGGAGAACGCGTCCGGCTTAGTTGGCTGGGGCGATGGTTAGCAGAAGTGCCTCACGGGGTGTCACTCATTCCTCCGGTTCATAAAGGGCGGCGCCGTAGGTGCCTTCGTGATCTCGCCAACGTCCATCGCTCAGTTGTTGGGGCAACGTTGGCTCAACCGGTTTGCGGGGTGCGGACAGCGGTGCTGCCTCTGGCTCGTAGGCGCGAATTTCGAGGGTGAGCGGCGGGCAACAGTCGCAGAACGCGACCCGCTGCACGTTGCCAGCGCGAAGGTACACGACGATGGAGTGCGTTGCGGCCATGGGTTCCAACCTCCCACTGCGGACGACACTGCAATCGTGCACCGGGGCGGGGCGGAGTCCACGGACTATCAGTACCAATGACCAAGGGGCAACTGACAGGTCCCCCCGACGCGGCGGTCACCTTTACACGGTGGGGAACAGTTTTGCTAGGATGCCTTCAGCACTAACGGGGACCGAGCATGAGCGGTAGGGTGGGGCATCGCAAGCGGCTGATCTGTGTAAACGCGGCCAACCTACGGGCGAACCACCTGTACTTGACTGGGCATGCGGACTTCTTCCCGGCCGACGCATATGGCGCATCGACGAGCAAGGGAACGCCCGGCAAGCTGCTCCAACTTGACGTTGAAGGCCTATCAAACCCGGTGTTCACGGATATCCCGACTGAAGCGCGGTCGGCGAAGCCGCGGCGTTTCTTTCGCAAACGCGCTTGGGTTCGCGAGTTTTTCAAAAAGCACGGGATCAAGCCGGGCGACACCATCGCAATCGAGCGAATCAGCGCACACCGGTTCCGGGTGGCACCATTTGACGCCCGAGAGCAACGCGATTGCCCCAGCACGTTTACCTTCAAGCGAGAACCGGACGGCGACGGTCCCCGAGTCATCGAGCTCTTTGCGGGATGCGGCGGCATGGCGCTGGGTTTCAAAGATGCGGGCTTCCGAACTGTCTTGGCGAATGAATGGGACAAGGATGCATGCGACACGCTTCGAGCGAACGTCACGGACAGGGTCCTCAACTGTGCGATTCAAGAGATCGAGAAGTTCCCTAAGGCGGACGTGATCGCTGGAGGGCCGCCGTGCCAGGGATTCAGCAATCTCGGGGAGCGGGTGCCGAGCGACCCAAGGAATCAACTCTGGCGACACTACTTTCGCTGCGTTGAACAGGTCCGACCCAAGGTCTTTGTCCTTGAAAACGTCCCGCCGCTCCTCAAGTCTGCCGAATACGCCGAAATGCAACGGCTCGCGGAAGGGTTGGGGTACAAGGTGGAAGGCCGCGTACTGAACTCCGCCGACTATGGCGCGCCGCAGACGCGTAAGCGCGCCATTATGATTGGTTCACGCATCGGTGAACCCTCCTTCCCGGAGCCGACCCATGTGGACCCGCTCAAACGCACACTGATGAACCAGCACCTTCCGCGCTGGCGGACTGTGCGGGACGCGATCGGAAAACTGCCGTTAACCCCGACCGGGCGTGACTGGCACATCGGACGCAACCCAACGCCGAAGTCCCTGCAACGCTACCGCAGCATTCCGGCGGGCGGGAACCGATGGAATCTGCCGCTCGACATCATGCCCGACTGCTGGAAGCGCAAGACGAAGGGCGGGACCGATTTGTTCGGCCGGCTCTGGTGGGATCGCCCGTCGGTCACGATTCGGACCGAGTTCTACAAGCCGGAGAAGGGCCGCTATCTCCACCCCGTCGCGCACCGGCCCATCACGCACCTTGAGGCCGCGTTGCTCCAGAGTTTCCCGGAGGACTTCAAGTTCTGCGGGAGCAAGATCAACGTCGGCATCCAGATCGGCAACGCGGTCCCGCCCGTGCTGGCGCTCGCCATCGCCAACCACGTCGCCGTGATGCTCGGCTGGAGCATTCCCGCACGACAGATCAAGATCGGTTGACCCCCGGTATCCCAAGCATGGCCAAAGAACACCGAAAACCCGGCGCACGCACGAAACTTCGAGCCTTCTTTGAGGCGAACGTCGGTCGCGTCATCACGACCAAGGAGCTGAGCAAAGCCGCCGGGATTCACGACTACCAGCGACGTATCCGGGAGCTTCGGAACGAGGAAGGGATGCAGATCCTTTCGCACAAGGACCGCGACAGCCTCAAACCCAACGAGTACCTCATCGAGACGTTGACTCCGCTTCCGGTCATCGCACGCGACATTTCGGACAAGCTGCGTCGGCACATCCTCGAACGCAACGGTTACACCTGCCAAGTCTGCGGCGCTGGCGCAGGCGAAGATTCGCTCTGCGAGCCGGGCAAGAAGTGCCGCCTTGAAATCGATCACACCATCCCGATCAGCCAAGGCGGAACGGATGAGGAACACAATCTCCGGGCCGTCTGCGTCTGGTACAACAAGGATAAGTCGAATCTCAAAGTGCCCACGTCGCGCGACGCGATCAGCGCGATGGCGATGATCCGCCGCCAACCCCGTGACGTGCAGCAAGAGGTCTACGAGTTCTTGGTCAAGAAGTTCGGCAAGAAGCCCGGCGGCAAGTGAGGGCCGCCCCGTGGCCGACACACTTACCCTCGCCCAGCGCCGCAAGTGCATGGCCGCGATTCGCGGCAAGAACACCACGCCCGAGCGGATCGTGCGGTCGGTGCTGCATCGGCTTGGCTGCCGCTTCGCCCTTCATCGTGCCGACTTGCCGGGTAAGCCAGACATTGTGATGCCAGCGCGCGGTCTGATCGTGCTGGTCCACGGGTGCTACTGGCACATGCACGACTGCAAGCGGGGCCGCAGCACGCCCGCCACGAACGCGGCGTTTTGGCGGTCCAAGCGGGAGCGGAATCGTGAACGCGACCGGCGAACGCTGGCGGCACTCCGGTGTTTGGGTTGGCGGGTGATTGTGGTGTGGCAGTGTCAGGCACGGGACGCGGAGCGGCTTGCTCGCCGACTCGCTAGTTGTGGCTGCGGCGAGAGGGCTCACGCTTGAAGGGGGACGGTAGCAGATTGGACACGCCCGTGGTGGATTCAAGTCTCGCTTCGGACACCAACGAGCTCGAACCAGTGCCAATTCCGCAGCGAGCGGAGCCGGATCGCAGGGAGGATTACGCCTTCTTGCGCATGCGCCGCCGCAAACTCTGTGGCTGTACGATTGACGCCGGGACGAAGACAAAAACTGATACCGGCGACCACAGCCAGGAGGGATCATGCCACGTTCCCGCACTTTCAGAGACCTCAGCGAAGCCCATCGAGACGTCATCAAGGAGTTGTACGACGCTTGCGCTCTAAGCCGGGACGACCTCCCGTATACAGATGAGTTTGAGCGTCTGCACCAGGAGTTTGGCAGTCGAACCGGGCGCCAGCTCTCTAAGCATGAGTTCTGGCGGGCGCTGTCGAGCATCGGCAAAATGGCCAAGCTCAAGCGGAAGGAGCGGTAGCCACTTCGCAAGGCGACCCGCGGGAGCTCGTGGCCTCGCTCACTGTCTCCGGACCATATACGGCTCCCCCGTCTGGCTCTCCAGGAGGCGAGCCTCGTGCTCGGCGTCCTCTTCGCAGGGCCAGCCGACTTCGAGGTGGGGGTCGCGGTAGAAGACGTTGCCTTCCTGGTCGTTGAAAACCCAGTAGGTGCGCTCCTCGGTGAGCATGATGGTGGCGGAGGGGCGGCATTCTTCCAAGGCCTCTTCGCTGTCGTATTCGCAGATGACTTCATCGGAGACGACGACGATTTTGCCGTCTTCCTGGCGGTTGATGGTGACGACCCAGATTCCGCCGCCGCTCTGCCAGGCTTCACCACCCATGATGTTGGCGAGGGTTTCGGCGATTTGTTCAGTCATGGGAGTCCTTAGAAAAGGCATTGGGGATTGGGCATCGGGCATTGGGGGGAGGCGAGGAGGGCCCTTGTTGACACGCGGGCTACATACTGGGGTATCCTAACAAAAGACGCCGCGGAATGCAAGTGTTTGTAAGGCAGAAACGGGAGTACGGGAGCCTGGGACCTCCGTCGGGGATCTGGGTCCCTAAACCGAGGGTCTTTGGCGGGAAAGTGCGGGCCGGATGCCCGAATCACCAAGAGGGGATAGCAGGCAGGGATGCCTGCACCCCGACCCCCGCCCCTACCGCGCCCGCCCCGTCCGCGCCGCCAGCACCGCCGCGGCTACCCGCAGCGCCATCCACGCGGCGCCCAGCATGACCGCCCAGAACACGATCGCGATGAGCGTGAACCACACGATCGACACGCTGTCCGAGTCAAACATGTCGTAGGTCCGTGCTGTCCACGACAAGTCCTTCATCGCGCCGATCAGCGACACCACCGTCAGCGTGATGGGGTTGATCGAGAGCGAAGCGGTGATCACAGCATCCCCGTTGCCTGCACCCGCAAACTCATCGAACATGGCCGCGAGGAACGGAATCCCAGCCCACAGGCCGATGGCCAGCCCGAAGTTCAGGGCTGCCGCTGCGGTGCTCTTGCGGCACAGGGTGCTGAAGAGCACTCCGGTCGCCGTCAGCGCGGCGAGCGATGAAGAGAGGAGGAGGGCGATGTGGAGGAACGCGCCGATGTGGATGCGCCCGGCCAGGAGGGCGATGGAAAGGTGCGCCCCCATGACCAGCGGCATGAACCACTGGCGGCGCAGGCCCCCGGCGAACTTGCTCAGCACGATCTCCCGCGCGGACAAGGGCGTGGTGAGCAGGGTCTCCAGCGTGCGGGATTCGCGCTCGCCCGCGATGCTGGCGGTGGTGCTCACGGCGGCCAGGACGAGCGAGATGACCATCGACACGACGATGACGACAAACGTCGTGCCCTGCTCATCGATGCCGATGTTGTAGTAGATCAGGCCCAGCACGCCGACCACCACCGCGATGCTGGCGAACAGAAACTTGCGGTTGCGGAAGGTGTTCTGGCGCAGCTCGCGCCAGAGGATGGGAAAGTCGGAGACTTCGCGGGGAGAAGGGGAGAGTCCTGAGTCCTGAGTGGAAAGTTCTGAGTCCTGGGTCGGGGATGGCGAGCCATAGGAATGTGGGATGGGGGATGGGGGATGTGGGATGTGGGAAGGCGTGACGAGAGCGTTGGGCACCGGGATCGCCGTGGAGGGTGTTTGTTGGCGGAGGGTCTTTGACGGCGAACCCGGTGGCACGTCGGCGGCCATGGAGCGGCGGAGGCGGAAGCAGGCGATCCAGAAGATGAGGGCGCACCACAGGAGGGTGTAGACAGTGCTGAGCACCCAGGCGACGGTGGCCTGTGGGGCGGTGCCGGCGCCGTTGTGCAGGTCGGCGGTGACGAAGCCCATCGCGATGGGGGTGCTCATGCAGGCGAAGAGGACGCCGCCCGGGCCGGGTCCGGGGCCTCGAATCATGCTCCCCCACATCATCAGCAGCAGGATGAGCGGGGGGCCGAACTGGATGACCATCATGCCGGCCAACCCGCCGACGATGGCCGTGGGCGACCGCTTGACCTCGGTCGAGAGCGCCATCGCGAGCAGCGCGGTGAGCAGGGCGGTTGAGAGCGAGAGCAGCGTCGTGGCCAGGATCACCTCCGCAGGGACGCCGCCGAAGACACGGATGCCCAGCAGCAGCGGCGAAGAGGCCAGCGCCAGGATCAGGAGCTGCGTGAACTGCGATGCCACCTTGCCGAAGATGATCTGCCACGGCCGCAGCGGGGTAGTGAGCAGCGCGCTGAGGGTGCCCGCCCGCCGTTCATCGCAGATGGAAGGTGCCGCGAAGACGGCCGCGGCAAGGGTGAGGGCGATGCACTGGAACCAGATGATGGCGCTGGCGACCATGGGGGCCAGCGATTGGAAAGCCTGGAGCGATTCGGCGGCGCCGCGGTGGGAGTCGTTCTGGCCGAGGTAGATGAGCGAGACGATGGCGAGCAGGCCGCCGGAATAGAGGCCGCGGGCCCAGTAGGTCACCCACTTGCGGCCCGAGACCCAGACTTCCTTCTGGAAGATGGGACCGGGGATTGAGGAGAAGGCATTAGGCATTAGGCATCAGGCATCAGGCATCAGGGGAAGATGGGGGGAGAAGGAAAGGGCATTGGGGATTGGGCATTGGGGGGAGGAGTATGGGGGGAGAGGGGGCGGGGTTCACTGGAGGGCCCCGGTGGTAAGCCTGAGGAAGGCGTCTTCGAGCTTGATGTCCTGGGGCTGGAAGCCGGCGATGCGGGCCCCCGAGGAGATGAGCACCTCGATGATGAAGTGGTGACCGTGCTCACCGGCGGCGAGTTCGACGGTCATGGTGTTGGGCGTGTCGCCCCGCAGCACACTGATAACGCGACCGTCGCGCAGGAGGGCGTCGCGGGCGGATTCGAGGGGGGCGCCCTCGGCCTCGAGGGTGATGAGGATGCGCTCTCCGGAGCCGGCGATGGCGCGGGTGCGCTCGTAGGCGTCCTTGATGGTGCCGGAGTAGAGGAGCTTGCCGCGCTCGATGATGCCGATGCTGCTGCACATCTCGGCGAGCTCGGTCAAGATGTGGGAGGAGATCATGAGGACCTTTCCCATGCGGCCCAGTTCGGAGAGGAGGCTGCGCATCTCTATGCGGGCGCGGGGGTCCAGGCCGCTGGCGGGCTCATCGAGGAGGAGGACCTTGGGCTCGTGGATGAGGACGCGGGCGACGCCGAGTCGCTGCTGCATGCCGCGGGACAGGCTGTCTACGAGGGCGGGCTTTTTGGAGGTGAGGTCGGTGAGTTCGAGGACCTGGTCGACGACGCGGCGGCGCTCTTTGCGGGGGATCTTGAAGGCGGAGGCGAAGAACTGGAGGTATTCATCGACGGTGAGGTCGTCGTAGACGCCGAGGAAGTCGGGCATGTAGCCGATGAGGCGGCGGATGTCGTCGCCGCGGGTGGCGACGTCGAGCCCGCAGACCTTGGCGGAGCCCACATCGGCCTTGAGGAGGCAGGCAAGGATTTTCATGGTGGTGGTCTTGCCCGCGCCGTTGGGGCCGATGAAGCCGAAGACCTCGCCGGGGCCGATGTCGAGCGTAAGGCCGTCCAGGGCGGTGAGGTCGCCGTAGCGCTTGGTGAGGTTGCGGGTTTCGATCACGCAACAACTCCCGGAGGATTGAACGTATTCATCGCGTGGCTCCTACGGGGACGAGCAGGCGGATCACGGCGGAGCGGGTGACCTCAATGTTCTCTTCGCCGGAGAGTTCGAGGTCGGAATCGAGGCCGGTGACTTCGAGGATGAAGAGGGCCCAGTGCGGGGTGGAAGCGCGGGCTTCGAGGGCGGCCAGGCGGTCGCGGACGAGGGGAAGGAGGCAGTCAGGATCGGGCGGAGTGGTTGGCCCGACCGGCTGTTCAGCGTCCGATGTGAAAGGCCTGACGATCAGACAGAACCAGCGGCCGCGCTCGTCCGTCTGCGGGTTGAGGTCCGTACCCAAGCCTTTCTGGCGGACGCGCGTGACCCGGGCCCCTTTGGGAAGGTTGTTGAACACGATGCGCCAGTCGCCGTCGTGCTCTTCGATCTGGGCGGTGACCTGGTCGATTGGGTCGGTGCGGCCGGGCGCTTGGTCCAGCAGCGTGCGGAAGGTCCATTGGCCGAGGGCGATTTCTTCGGGCGCGGCTTGGCGGAGGAGAGGGTCTTGGGGGTCGGCGCGGATGGGGAGCGTGAGGGGCGAGAAGGCGCGCGAGCCGTCGGCGTACCAGTTGAGGGGGGAGACGCCGCGCCACCAGCGGCCGTGTTGATCGGGGGAGAGTTCGATGGAGGTGGGCCTTCCGCCGAAGATGCCGGTGACGGAGGTCTGCCATGACTGCGCGGCGTTGCCCTGGGCATCGCAGATGGTGTCGATGCTGGAGAAGCGGCTGAAGTAGGTGGTGCCGGAGCGCATGGCGGAGGGGGCGAAGTAGCCGATGGCGGAGGCGATGGCGATCCAGGTGAGGGCGGTGAGCCAGGAGCGCTGCGAGAGGTGGTAGCGCTTGAGGACGATGGCGTCGATGGGGCCGATCATCAGGACCAGGGCGAGCATGCTGGCGGCGATGAGGATGAAGACGCCTTGGCCGAGCGGGGGGACGGAACTGACGCGGTCGAGCGCGGTGCGGATGGCGGTGGATGCATCCTGGTCGCCGCCCGAGCCCCAGTCGTAGTAGTCGTAGTTGTTTGCTTTTTCGGCCAGGGCGGCGGTGACTCGCGCGGGGAGGAGCGGCATGAGCAAGGAACGCCAGAGGCTGCGCGTATGAGATACGGAGAGGGTTGGGGGCATGCGCTGGGGGTCGATGCCCAGGAGCGTGACCATTCCAGCGCCGACGGGGCCGGTGGCGAGGAGGCCCGTGGGAATGGTGCCGGTTGGTGGGATGACTTCCCAGTCGAGGCGCCAGCCGTTGGCAGCGCCGGCGGTGGAGATGGTGATGGGGCGGCCCTTGAACGCGGGTGGTGGCGCTTGATCGGCGCCCTCGGGCGTGAGTTCCAAGAGTTTGCCGAGCGCTGCTCCTGGTTGGAGCAGCGTCTGGGGCGAGATGTCGACCGCATTGCTGTCTGGACCATCGCCGAGGAACTGCCGCCAGGTGTTGCCCGCTTGATCAATCTCGACCAGGAGTCGGCCCCCGGCCTGGACCCAGGTCATCAGGGCGGCGCGGGCGCGAGGGTCGGCCTTGGCGAGTTCATCAGCGCGGCCGACGACAAGGTCAAAGCCCTCGTAGGCCATCCAGTTCATGGGGAGGTTTTCAGGCGCAGTTGGGGCGGGGTTGATCTGCGTCCAGGGGTCTTGCTCCTTGGGCACTGGTTGGGACCTCGTGACAGTAGATATTGCGGTGGAGGTATGGAGGGGCTCCGAGCTCGTCTGAATCTGTGCTGAGGAGACCAGGACATCAGCGATGCTCACGCCGGTCGGGAAGGCCTGGGTTGCGGTGCTCTCGCCAACGATCAGGATTCGACTCGCGTAGCCGCCGATTTGCGGAAGGGGTTGCGAATCGCTGCCGCCGCTGGAGTCGTACTCGACCTTTCGTTCGCGGCGGCCGTCGGTGATGGTCAGGGTCAGTTTGTCGCACATGCGCGGCAGCGCGGCGGCGGCATCGATGGGAGTGGTCTTCCCCGGTGTTGTGGAGAACGGGACGATGATGCGGGTGGATTGCGTGGGGTCCTGGAGGAACTGGATGATGAGCGCGCCGGTGAATGCTTCGTCACCGCTGGTGACCAGGACCCTGATGGGGGTCCAGCGCTCGGCGGTCATGATGTTGTTAGCGCCGAACTCGACACTGACGACTTCAACCGGGAAGCGGTTGCCGCGGCGCGATGGCGAGGGGGCTTCGGCCTGGGCGCAGAGGGGCGCGGCCAGGAGCGTGATGAGCGACAGCAGCAGGGGCACGAAGGGTTTCAGGTGGCGACTCGTATCAGACGTGGACCTTGCGGTTGTAGACGAACCATTCGAGCATGATCACCGCCAATGCCGCGAGCAGGAGCCAGGGCCAGAGGCGCTTGGCGGCGTCGATCGCCTGGCCGCTCTCGGCCTGGGCCACCGTCGAAGCGAGGGAGACCTCGCCCTGGGGCGCCACATCCGATTCCGCGGCGTCCAGCAGGTTGGCGGCGTAGGGGCGGATGATGCGACCGCCGCTGCCGCGCACATCGCTGGGGCCGCTGGACCCTGTCCACGAGACCTCGTACACCCCGGACTTGGAGACCGGCCCAAAGACGATCCGCCCATCGGCGGCTGGAATGAGTTTCTGGGTTTCTCCGGTCGGCGTTTTCACCTCGACCGATTCAGCCCCGGCGGGGAGGCGGTCGGAGAGGACGCTGCCGGGCTGGACCATGCGGCCGACGACGCCGTACGCGGCATCATCGCCCAGGTAGTTGATGCTCGCGGCGGTAAAGAGGACGAAACTGACATCGAAGGGCCAGGAACTGTTGGCGACATCGAAGGGGACGACGATGGCGCGGGTTTCGGCGGTGGTGACTTCGAACATGGCGGGGCCGGAATCGCTGACGGCGATGGTCTGCGCGGGGCCACCGGGGACGGGCTCGACCTTGGGAAGTTCGCCGATGATGAGACTTTCGAGGGTGAGGGCGCGCAGGATGGGGTGGTCGCGGGACCAGTCGATGATGGCGGCGGCACCACCCTTGGCATGGAGCATCAGGCCGCTGGCAGGGCCGGGGACAGCGCCGAGCACCAGGAACCGGCCGGGCGGCAGGGGCGGTCCCTGCGGGAGTGGTGCCGGGGTGCTGGTAGAGGGCGGGGCGGGAGCGGCTGCACTGGCTGGCGGACCTTGTGGCAGCCAGCCGTCGAGCACAATGACGTCGTACTCACCGAGTTTGCCTTGGCGGAGCATTTCATCGAACTGCGCGCTGGTGAGTTCGGTGAGGCGCGAGAGGGGCAGGCCGCTGAGGGCGGTCTTCAAGAAGAGGTTGCCCTTGCTGACAACGGCGACGGCCATCTTCTTGGCGGGTGGGACGACGAGCCAGGCGCGATCATCCATCGGGAGGACGTCACCGATCAGGGCCTCGCCGGTGCCGGCGCCGCGGAGGCGGACCTGGACGAGGGCGCCCTCGCCGCGCTCCAGTTGGAAGACCACGCCGCCCACGCCGGGGGTGATGTTGCGCTTGGGGGCGGGCTCGATGGAATCGGGCGGAAGGCCTACGACCTCAGCGGCACCACGTTCGCGGGCGCCGGCCTGGGCGGCGGCTGGGGCCGAGAGCGCGGGGCCTTCATCGCTGGCGGCCTGCACGGTGGTGTTCTTGATCCCGGCGACGACACCGTCGATGAGGAGTTCGACATCGGTGGATCGCGCGGCGGTCTCGTTGTTTTGCAGGGCGACGAAGATGCCCAGTTTGGCGGGGTTTTCGAAGCTGCGCTCGGAGCGCAGGCCCACGATGCCGAGGTTGCCGGCGTTGTCGGTGCCGATCTTTGTGTATTCAACGGCGTCCTCGCGGGCGGGCATGGCCTTGGCGGCGTCGGGGATGCGGCCGTCGGAGTAGATGTGCATGGTGACGGGCAGCCCGCCGATGAGGCCCTGGTCCTCGACGATGCGGGTGGGTTTGTGGGCGATGGCGAGGCGCATCGCCTCTTCGATGCGGGTGGGGGCGTCGGTTTGTTCGATGGCTTCCACCGCAGCCTTGAGCACGTTCTTGTCGGAGGTGAACTGCTGGCGGACCTCGGCGGTTGAGTCAAAGGCGATGACCATGGCCTCATCGGCGCTGTCTTTGTCGAAGACGCCGCCGTCGCGCAGTGAGTCGATCAGGCCGGTGGCTCGCTTCTTGGCGGCGGCGAGGCGGGAGTGCTGGCCGCCGCGCCCGTCGTCTTCATCGAGAGACGACATGGAGCCGGAGCGGTCGATGAGGATGACGTGCTTCTGGCCGGCGATGTTCTGGCCGCGAATCTGGGGCTGGCCGATGGCGAGGAGGATGCCGGCGAGGACGATGAGTTGAAGGATGAGGAGGATGTTGCGACGGAGTTTCTGGAAGGGGGCGTTGGCCTGGAGGTCCTGGATGGCCTTCTTCCAGAGAAGCGTGGTCGAGACTTGGACGTTCCTTCTTCGCAGTTTCAGGAAGTACAGAATAATGAGCGTCGGTACGGCGATGGCCGCGGCGATGCCGGCAAGCCAGGGCGTGAGCCAGGTCATGGCGAGATCCTCCGCCACCTGCGGTCTTCGCCTTCGCGTGGGGGCAAGTAGGCGACGCAACCCACACGATCGTCGTCATCGAGCCAAAGTCCCAGTTTCCCCCACGTGATGTATGCGGGCCACGTGGTGGTAATAAACCCCGGAGGCCTAAGCGTGGTGTAGTACGCGGGGCGAGGAGTGCCATCACACGGCGACTCTTGGGCCAGTTCGTAACGGGCTTCCAGGTCAAGGCCGTCGATACGCTTCTTCAGATCGAGTTCACTCAGTCCAACAGGGAGGTGATCGCGGACTCGATCCCGCAGTACCTCCCATTCCAGGCCAGTATGGAGCGGCGACGTGTTCGTCGTGCAGGCGGTCAGACTGGCCAGTGCTGCACAGGCGATGCAACAGCTCGCTATTGTGCAGTGGTCGAGGGCCAACTCTTGGCGAGTCGATCGTATCACTTGACTACGCCTCGCTTTCGCAGGTAATCCAAGACCAGGACATCGATGGGCGTATCACTGCGGACTGTGAGGAGGGTCATCTCGCGCTGGGCGCAGAACGCGGCGAGTTGCTGGCAGTACGCCGCGAGGTTGGCTTTATATCGCTTCAGCAGTGGCGCGGAGACGGTGATCTCGGCCATGTCGCCGTCTTCTACGTCTTTCAGGCGCAGGTCGCCCAGGATGCTGGGGTCGAGTTCCTGGGGGCTGAGCACCTGGATGGCGAAGACGTCGTAGCCGCGGCCGACGAGGCGGCGCAGGCCTTCTTCGTAGCCCTCCTTGAAGAAGAAGTCGGAGAAGACGAGCATGACGCCCTTGCCGCGGCGGGACATGGCGATGCGTTCGGCGGCGTCTTTGAAGGAGAAGGTGGAGAGCGGGCGGTCGGGGGCGGTGAAGGAGAGCGGCCCGGGCGATGTGGCCGGGCTGCCGGAGTCTGCACCGGTGGGGCTGAGCGAGCAGATCCAGCGGGCCAGGTCGTGGGTGCGGCGGCGGCCGCGCATGTCGCGGAGGACCGAGACGAGTGAGCCTTCGGAGTCGCCCATGGCGGTGCAGGTGACGCGGTTGAGGTTGATGAGGCCGATGTAGCCCAGGGCCATGGCGGCCTTCTGCATGAAGAGGAACTTGCCGGGCTCGCCGCAGTCGGCGGAGGCGGTGCAGTCGATGACGATGGAGAGGGAGAGGTCTTCTTCTTCGAGGAACAACTTCAGAAACAACTGATCCAGGCGGGCAAAGATGTTCCAGTCGATGTGGCGGATGTCGTCGCCGCTGACGTAGCCGCGGTGGTCGGCGAACTCGACGGATTGGCCGCGCTTCTTGGAGCGGCGTTCGCCCTTGAGCTTGCCGAAGAAGACGCGCTTGGAGGAGAGGTCGAGGGGATCGAGCTTGGCGATGAGCTCGGCGTTGAGGAGGTCCTCGATGGCGCGCGGGCGGGTTGGGTTGAGTGTCTTGAGCATACTTTAAGAGAACGCGGAGGTATTGGAGGGTGCGGAGGAACGCGGAGTCAAGGCGTGTGACAGGAGGACGGAAGCGACTTGGCTGGGGGCTTGGGTGAGGTGTTGCGGCCAATCTAAGAGAACGCGGAGGTATCGGAGGGGGCGGAGGGACGCGGAGCTAAGTCCTGTGACAGGAGGATGGAAGGGACGGGAGTATTACGAGAAAGGACCCGGCGAAAAATGCCGTCTTTTAGATGGGGCACGTTGAAGTTGATGAGAAGTCCCAATGGCAGGCGTGCCGACCGCATGTAGCTATAGAGTTGGGAGAGATGTACCTCGTGGACCCTCTCGACTGACTTCAGCTCAACAACGAGCAGATCGGCGACTACGAAGTCGAGTACCTGGCCTTCCAGTTCGATGTCCTTGAAGCGCAGGCGGATCGGGACCTGGCGCTGATATGGAATGCCGCGCCTCTCTAGCTCGTGGGCGAGAGCCTGTTCATAAAGCCGCTCCAGCAGGCCGGGTCCGAGTATCGTGTGAACCTCCATCGCTGCCCCGATGAGCGCCTCGCTGATCCGGTTCCATTCCTCCGGCACATCGTTGAGTTTGCTCGGACCTCTGCTCATTACAGCCTTGCCTTTCTCCGCGTCCCTCCGCTCCCTCCGTTACCTCCGCGTTCTCTTTTCTTACCCCGCCGCCTTCACGGGCTCTGTCGCGGTCATGTCCATGATCTGCTTGACGAGGGAATCGGGGTCGACTCGGTCGGCTTCGGCTTCGAAGTTCAGGATCAGCCGGTGGCGGAGGGACATGGCGGCGACGGCGCGGATGTCGCCGTAACTGACGTGGAAGCGGCCTTCGACCAGGGCGCGGACTTTGCCGCCCAGCATGAGGGCCTGGGCGGCGCGGGGGGAGGCGCCGCAGCGGATGTACTTGTTGGTGGGGCCGGTCTGGCCGCCCGCGGCCAGGCTGCCCATGGGGTGGGTCGCCAGGACCAGCCGCGCGGCGTATTCCTTGACATGGGGGGCGACGATGACGGCGCGGGCCAGTCGCTGCATTTCGAGGATGCCGGGGCCATCCAGCACCTTCTCGGCGTCGGCGTGGGCGGTGGTGGTGGTGCGGTCGAGGATGGTGATGAGGTCGTCGAGCTGGCTATAGCCGACGACGATCTTGAAGATGAAGCGGTCGAGTTGGGCTTCGGGGAGTGGGTAGGTGCCTTCTTGCTCGATGGGGTTCTGGGTGGCGAGGACCAGGAAGGGTGCGTTGAGTTTGTAGGTGTTGCCCGCGACCGTGACGCTGCGTTCCTGCATGGCCTCGAGCAGGGCCGACTGCGTCTTGGGAGTGGCGCGGTTGATCTCGTCGGCCAGGACCACCTGGGCGAAGATGGGGCCGCGCTGGAACTCGAACTTGCGGCGGCCGGTGTCGGGGTCTTCCATGACGATGTTGGTGCCGACAACGTCGGCGGGCATGAGGTCGGGTGTGAACTGGATGCGGCTGAAGGGGAGGCTCAGGGTCTGCGCGAGGGTGCGGACCAGGAGCGTCTTGCCCAGGCCGGGCACACCCTCGAGCAGCACGTTGCCGCCGGCGAAGAGCGCCATCAGCACGCCATCGACCACCTCGGAGTGGCCGACGATGACCTTGCCGATCTCGGCCTTGAGTTTCTGGAACGTCGCGCGGAACTGTTCGCATTGCTCGCGGACTTCCGCGGGAGTCTTGGGGTCTTCGGTTTTCGTTGCCACCGCCATAAACAGAGCTCCTTGGAGTGAGTAGGGAAGTCCTGAGTCCTGAGTGGAAAGTCCTGAGTCAGGACCTAAGTCCTAGATCCTAAGTCCTAAGTTCTAAGTTCTAACTAGGTGCTGCGTGTGTGGTTCTCGGTTCCCTGTACCATTTCCGACTTCCGACCTTCCGACTTTCCACTTCCCACTTCGCTTCATCCTTCGTCCATGCCTTCTTTGGCCTTCTGCTTGGCTTTGAGGAGGCGGTTCATGCCTTCGGCGGCGTCGATCTTGGGGGCGTCGGTTGGTGAGGGCTTGGTGACGGTGGCCTGCGGGCGCAGGTCGGCACCGCCGAGGGCGACGGGGGCGGGGGATTTTTTGAGGGCTTCGGGGGAGGCTTCGAACTTGACTTTGGCGGTCTTGGTCGCGGCCTGTGTTGCCTCGCGGACGGCGGCCTTGGCTTCGGACTCGAGTGCTGTTGGGGTCAGGCTGCCTCCGGCGTAGGTGGCTCGCTCGGCGATCTGCTTCTTGGCGATGTCGCGGGCGGACTTGAGGGCCCCCATCTGCTCGCCGGCCTTGACCTTGCGGCTGGAGAAGCCGCGCTGGGCGGCGCGCCACATGGCGGGGAAGTCGATGCGCACGCGCCGGACACCGACATCCACCAGGAAGAGGCCTACGCCGCAGACAGCGATCGCCAGCCAGATGGAGCGCGTTGCGACGGGCATCACGAGGCTTTCGCGCGACCAGATATCGTCGCGGGCGGGGTCCCAGTTGAGGACGCGCCCGCCCGTCATCGCCGCGACCTGCTCCAGGAGCGGGGAGTTGTCTTCGAGCGTGCGGTATTCATCGGCGAAGGGGCGCGAGACGGCGGCCTGCACGCTGCCCTCGATCACACCGCCCTCGACGTTTTCATCGGGCGCTGCGTAGCGAAGGCTGAGGACGTACGACCCGGGCCGGTCGGTCGAGACGACGCCCTGGTAGCGCCCGGGGCCGACCTGGGTGAGGTCCACATCAGCGCCCTGGCCGTCAGGGAGCGCCAGGCGGCCCTTGAAGTTGGCGAAGTTGAGGCGCTCGCCCTTGGAGTCGAGCGCTTCGACAGTGACGACGGTCTGATCGCCCTTGTTCTCGGTGATGACACGGATGTTGGCGGAGCCACCCGGGCGCATGGCCCAGCGGACGTGCTGTTCCCAGAAGGCCTTGTAGTTGGGCCAGGCAACCCACGCCGCGTTCCAGCGGGTTGAGGCGTCGCTCGTGTACGCGACGACCTTGCCCAGCCCGTATTGCCATTGGGCGAGGATGGGATCACCCTCTTTGCCCTTGAGGCTGACGAGGGCAAGGCCTTCGCGCTCGGCGGTGACGACATACCCGGAGATGGCGGGGACGGCGGAGCCCATGCCGCGCATGCTCTCACTGGTCCCGGCGATCACGGTGGGCTGGAAGGGGGTTCCTTCCCAGATGAGGGACCGGCGGACGGTCTGCGCTTCCTTGATGAAGATCTGGGGGACGGCGGCGAGGGCGGCGGCTGTATTGATGTGGTAGTGGCGGCCACCGCAGTACTTGGAGATGAACTCCATTCGGCTGGTGTCGCCGCCGCTGTGGGGGTAGATGCCCACGGTGCTGATGGTGATGCGTGCCTCGACGAACTGGTCAAGCAAAGAAGTGGGGGGAGTGGAAGGGTCGCCATCGCTGATCATGATGACGTGGCGCTGGCCCGCATCGGCGGCTTTGAGGCCCGCGTAGGCCAGTTCGAGCGAGGGTGTGAAGTCGGGCATGTCGCCGAACATGAGTTTCTGGATGGAACGCTTGATGGCGGTGCCGTCGCCGACGGGCGCGAGTTTGTGGACCCAGGCGGTGCCTCCGTCCCAGCCGTACTCGACGATTCCCGCCAGGTCGAGGCGCGAGAGGGAGTTCACCGCGGCCTCGCACACCTTTTTGCCGAGGAAGACGCCGTCGGGGGCTTCGACCGAGTGCATCACCAGGGCCAGGGCGCCGCGGGGCATCTGGCGCTTTTGCGGTGGGTCCAGGCGGATGGGCAGGGCGTCTTCGAGTGGGGAGCCGATCCAACCTCCAGCGCCGAAGGAACTGGGCCCGCCCACCATGAGCAGCCCGCCGCCGGTATCGTGCACGTACTGTCGCAGTTCTTCCTGGAGTTTTTGGCTGAAGCCGTAGGCCGACTCGTTCATGAGGATGATGGCGTCGTAGGCGTTGAGGTCGGTGAGGGTGGGCGGGGCCTGCTCGACGGTGCGAACATCTGCGGTGATCTTGGATTCCTCGAGGGCCTTGACCAGGTGCTGGGCATCGGCAGGCAACTCGGCCAGCACCAGGACCTTGCCCTCGCCCGAGACGAAGGTGACCGCGAGGGACTTGTTGTTCTCTGCGATGGAATCGCCGATCGCAACACCGCCCTGGGTGAACGGCTCAAAGACCGCCTGGAACCGCTGCGGGCCGGAGCGCATGGCGGCGATGGGCACCTGAAGGACGTTGAGGCCGGCGCGGAGTTCGACTCGGGTGCCCATCGAATCGGAGTCTGGATCAAGGTCCACCGCAGAATCGTTGAGGAGCACGGTCAACAGCCCGCTGGTCTCCTTGACGGCTTGCAGCACGACGCGGAGGTTCAGGGTTTCGCCCTCGCGAGCACTCGCCGGTGCGACGAGGCGGTCCACGAGCACCTCGCTGTCGTACTTGTACTTGAGGGCGAGCACATCGATGGGAACGCCCTGGGCCTTGGCGGTCTCGGCGGCGGCGAGGAGGCTGCCGGCGGTCTCGTTGCCGTCGGTGATGAGCAGCAGGCGGTTGGCGGAGTCCTTGGGCATGGTGGCCATGCCCAGGCGGACACCGGCGGCCAGGTCGGTGCCGTCGAGGGCGCCGACGTGCTGGGGCTCGAGTTCGCGGTTGAGCGGGCTGGGGAGCCACTGGACGAAGGCGTCTTTGGCGGCCGTCACGATCCCGATGCGGTCTTCGAGTTTCTTGGCTTGCCGGACGGACTCATCGATGTAGAGGCTGATGTCCTTCTGCATCGCGGCGGGGACGGACTCGCTCGCATCGACGATGACGGTGACGGAGACATCCTTGGATTCCTTGCGCCACTGGGGCTCGGCGAGGGCGCCGGCGAGGAGCAGGATCACAAGCACGCGGACGGTGAGGGCGATCCAGCGCGTGGCTGAACCCAGGCCAGAGAGGCTGCGGCGGGCGAGGAGCACGGTAAGCACAACCAGAACGGGGACCAGGATCAGCCACTGGGGCGAATCAAACTGGATCGGGCCGACATAGATCGATCCCAGCAGAATCATCCCGGGCCTCCTGCGGTGCTGGATGACTGCCCGGCGACGGTGTTGTGGGCACTGGCGGCCTCGCGCGAGACGCCGCCGCGTGGCTTGGCAAAGCCCAGCACGCGGTTGTTGCCGGAGTCGAGCACGAAGACGGTGCCATCTATGACGGCGAGCCCCCAGGGGGAGGCTAACTGTCCCTTGTCGCGCCCGGCCTCTCCGTAGATGCCCAGCGAAGCCCCGGTGGCGAGGTCGAATCGCTGGAGGCGGTTGTTGCCAAACTCACAGACCAGCACGCTGCCATCGCCCAGGAGCGCGAGGCCGTAGGGGAACGAGAGTTGCCCCGGCTCTTTGCCGCTCACATCGGGTCCGCCAATCCACTTGATGAGCGCGCCTTCCAGCGTGAAGCGACCGATGCGGTGGTTGCAGGCATCGGTCATCACCAGTTCGCGCTGCGCGAGATCGACTTCCATGCACTGGGGACGGTTGAACTCAACCGGGTCCGGGAGAGCCCCCGAACCGAACCGGCCGAAGGCGAAGCGGAAGACAAACTCCGTGGGCAGGCCGTCGGGGCCGGTGGCCGCGGGTTCGTAGACGTTGATCCGGTCGTGCCCTCCATACTCGCTGACGTACAGGCGCTCGATGGAGTTACCATCGCGCGATGGAAGGACTGCAACATCCGTGGGATAGACGAGTTGGCCGTCGCTTTCGCCGTAGGAACCAAACTGCGTGACCAGGTCGGGCGTGTCGGCTTGGCCGGGCCGGTACACGATGATGCGGTGGTAGTGGGTGTCGGCGACGAAGACCAGCGGGGCCGCGTCTTGGGGCCGCTTCCAGACCGTGATTCCGGTGGGCTTGCCCTGCTGCCACTCGGGCATCCGCCAGCCGTTGAGCCATGCACCGGTCTTCGCATCGATCTGTTGCAGGCGGGCCTGCTTGTCGATGACCCACAGGCTGGACCCATCGCCAGCGACACAGCGCGGATATGAAAACTGCCCGGGCGAGACGCCGACTTCGCCAAACATCGCGGTGGTAGCGATCGGCCCGCCGGTGGGCGGGCGGTGGTCGCACCCTGGGAGCGCCAGCGCCCCGATCACCAGGAGCGCGCTCAGGGCTGGCGCGCCCGTCGCATAATGTGCGCGATCCGGCCGGCCTTGGATCGTCCAGCCTGGATGCAGAAGAAACCTCCTGAGCAGAAACCCTCTACCAATGCGCTGCAACATGGTACTGGATCGAGCCGATCGGGATGCACGGCCGGCGTTTGCCACCCCTTGTTCTGGAACCGGGCCGCTCGGGTTCTGCGGTCAGCCTTTTTTTCCGATGGTGCGGGAGGCCAACCCTGCCGCCGCGAGGGCCAGCAGCAGGCCGCCCCCGACCAGAATAACCGCCGCGGCGGACATCTCTTCCATGCGGGCAAAGTGCAGGTAGCCCAGGATGGTCTGGGCCAGACTGGCGGTTCCTGGGGGTTGCAGGATCACGGCGGTTTCCACTTCGTGCAGGCTGAGGGCCGCGCTTCCGAGGGCAGCGCCGGCCACGGTGCCTGCTTGGGTCGGCAGGCAGGTGGAACACCATCCGGACAGACCCTCGGCCCCGTCGATTCGCCGCAGGTCGCGCTCGCTGGGGGGCTCGGTGGCGTAGAGCCAGTAGCCCACCAGCGCGGGAACGAAGCCAAACCGGGCCACATGCGCAAGAACCATCACGGCGGGGGAGTCTGCCAGCCAATCCATCCCCGTCGGCCCTTCCGTGGCCTGGATCGCAGCGCTGATGGCAGCCCCGACCAGCACACCGGGCAGGAGCCCCGCGGCAAGCAGAGCACGTATACACCACAGGGTTGCGGAAGGGGCGGCGGTGTTTGGACGCGGGGTGCGAGAAACAGAGAGCCCAGCCCAAACTGCCAGGGTCAGGGCAAGGCCGATAAGGGCAACCGCCGCGGCGACCGCCAGGCTCTGCCAGATGGAGTCGGATTGCAGCCTCCAGAACCTGGGGATGGAGCGCCCATCGCGCAGGCTGCCGGCGAAGAGCGCGAGCGGGACGAGCACGCTCAGCGCCCAGACCGCGAGCGTTGCGATTCCGGCCGTGCGTGAGGAAGCAGCGAGTTGCCGGGCGGGTTCAGCATCGGAGGTGGCCGCGAGTTGGCGTGCGACGGCGCGGCTGATGAACCACCCGGCCCCCGCGGCGACGGCGACAAGGGGCCACGCACCGACCCACACGCGCCAGCCTCCCGGGTCCATCGTCATGTCGAACCAGACTTTGACGGAGTAGGTGGGTACTTGGGCCAGGTGCAGCGGCACCGCAGACCCGAACATGACGAGGGTGACGAGGCCCGCGCCCGCGACCAGGCCCCAGCGAACCATGGCGATGTTGGTGAGCCAACGCCGGGGCGCTGACATGTTCTCGAGGCGCAGAGATTCCAGCACGCCCTCATCCAAGCGCGACACGCTGGCCCCGAGCACGATGGCCGCGATCGGCCACGCCCAGAGCGAAAGCCCGCCCACTGCAAGAACTTCGCCCGCGACGGTCGGGAGCCACTTAAGGCCACCCTGCGCGGCAAGTTCGATCCAGTCACCGATGGATGTGCCGGGTGCCCGCAGCAATCCATACGCCGAGTAAGCCAGGTAACTGGGGAGCAGCAGCGGTACCAGGATCACCGGCGCGACGGCCCAGCCGCGCCGGCGGATGAGCCAGGCGCCGGGCCATGCCAAGACAGCGGAGAGAACACCGATTCCCCCAGCCCACGCGAAGGTCCGTGCGAGCAGGGGGAGGCTTGGAATCAGGTCAACGCTGTGCAGACCTTGGTGAATGGCGCCGCGGAGAACGGTCCAGGCAACCACAAGCCCGGGCCAGACCACGGTGGCAGTACACGCAACAACCAAGAGCGCGACCGGGAGCCACGGGCCTGCAAAAAGCCCGATACGGTTGACACTGTGACCCCTGAAGGTTGAGTTGGTCATTGGGTCATTCTTCAGGCGGTTGGAGTGGGTTCGTGCGGGGTCCGGAGTGACCTTTGGGCTCCAAAGCGGCCATGTACCGAACAACCCTGAAACCGGGTGTTCTCCGCAATGCCGGTTCAGCGGGTATCATGTCCCCCTATGCCCGGAACTGCCTCCAAGAGTAAACCAACCAAGCCCGCACCTACTGCTGCTGTGACAAGCCCACCATATAAGGCGCGGCTGGACCGACTGAGGGCCGCCGCTCTCACGCAGACGCTCAACCACATTCTCGTCACCAACCCCTTGGATGTTGGGTACCTGACGGGCTTTCTGGGTGGCGATAGTTATCTCCTTATCTCGCCAGCACTTGCGACTGTCATCAGCGACTTTCGTTACCAGGAAGAGTTACAGGAAGTCAAGGGGCTGGCCGAGGTCTTCATCCGCACCGGCTCGCTGACGGCCGCGGTGGCCGAGGTTTTTACCAAGAACCGGATCGATAGGTGCGGCATTCAGGCCGACCACGTCACGATCGCGGAGCGGGAGGCCATTGCCGCGGCATTGGGAAAGGGCCCGCAGAACCGCCTGGTGAATACCAACGGGCTGGTCGCCAAGATGAGGCTGATTAAGGATGACCACGAGATTGGCCTGATCAAGAAGGCCATCAAGATACAGGAAGCGGCGCTGGAGGCGGTGCTGCCGACCATCAAGGCGGGGCAGAGCGAGATTGAGATCGCCGCGCGTCTTGAGATGGAAATGAAGGTCCGCGGCTCCAGCCAGCCGGGCTTCCAGACCATCGTGGCGGCCAAGGCCAACGGCTCGCTCCCCCACTACCGCCCGAGCCCGAAGGTAAAGATCGGCGCCGGCCAGTCGCTGCTGATCGACTGGGGCTCGATCTATGAGGGGTACCACGGGGACATGACCCGGACGTTTGCGCTGGGGAAGTGGCCTGCCAAGGTGAAAGAAATCTACGAGATCGTGCGCGACGCCCAGCAGATGGCGGCGGATGCGATCGCGCCCGGCAAGACCACCAAGCAGATCGACGCCATCGCCCGCGACTACATCACGGACAAGGGGTACGGCGACAACTACGGGCACGGGCTGGGTCACGGGCTGGGGCTCAACGGGCACGAGGAGCCGCGCCTGAGCCACATGCTGGCCGAGACAACCCTGCAGGTGGGCCAGGTGGTGACGGTGGAGCCGGGGATTTACCTGCCGGGGGTTGGCGGGGTGCGCATCGAAGATGATTACGTGATCACGGAGACGGGCGCGAAAAACCTGTGCTCCCTGTCCAAGGACTTGACCTGGGCGACGTTGTAGCGGCGGCCCGCTCCGGGCTGTCCGCGATCCGGGGTCTTCGCCGGTGTTTTCACGATACTGGTGTTCCGCTGATTGATCTGCGTGGTGCACATCGAGTTGGGGTCCACATGATCGACATTTTGAAACTCAAAGAACTCGTCGCCGTCATGACCGAGCACAACCTGGCCGAGGTTGACATCAAGAACGGCGAAGAGGCCATTTCGATCAAGCGCGGAGGCATGTTTACACAGCCCGCGCCCATCGCGCAGGCGGCGATGGCACCGCAGCCGATCGCCGCCGCGGCACCGGCAGCGCCCGTTGCAGCGACCCCGCCCGCGCCGACGATCGATAGCCCGATGGTCGGCACCTTGTACCTCTCACCAAACCCCGACTCCCCGCCGTTTGTGAAGCCCGGGGCGTCGATCGGCCCGGACACCGTGGTCTGTCTTATTGAGGCCATGAAGGTCTTCAACGAGATCAAGGCGGAGAAGGCAGGCGTGCTCGAGCAGGTCCTGGTCAAGACCGGACAGCCGGTGGAGTTTGGCCAAAAGCTCTTTGCGATCCGGGAGTAGGTGGGAAGTCGGGAAGTCACGAAGTCACGAAGTCACGGAGTCAGGAAGTCAGGAAGTTGCGGAGTTGGAAAGTCAGGAAGGGCTTTGGGGGACTGATTGAAAGCGCGAAGCCACCGTGACATCATCGCCTGGCAGAGGGCCATGAGCCTTGCCAAGGCCGTGTACGCCGTGACCAATGGCATGCCCGAGAGTGAACGATTCGGCTTGACTTCACAAATGCGACGGAGCGCGGTTTCAATCCCGTCCAATATTGCGGAGGGGTTCGGGCGCGAAGGAAAGCCGGAGATCCTGCGCTTCCTGCGGATAGCACGCGGGTCTTTGTTCGAGTTGCAGACCCAGCTTGAGCTTGCCAATGCGCTTGGCTTTCTCAGACCGGACGAGCCCACCAACAGTCTCTCCGCAGAAACCGATCGAGTCCTCCAAGCCCTGATCCGCGGCCTCGAGCGGTCGCCGCCCCGCCTTGCTGCCAACCGCGGTCCACGCCTCGAAGGAGCCATTGACTCCCCAACTTCATGACTTCCTGACTCCGTGACTGACTTCGTGACTTCGTGACTTCGTGACTTCCCCCCGCGACTTCCCACCATGTTCAAACGAGTCCTCATTGCAAACCGCGGCGAAATTGCTCTGCGGATTCTGCGCGCCTGCCACGAACTGGACATCGAGGCCGTGTGCGTGTACTCCACCGCCGACAAGGATGCGCCTTATCTCCAACTTGCCGACCGGGCCATCTGCATCGGGCCGCCGCCCGCGAAGGAGTCGTACCTCAACATCGCGCGCATCATCGCCGCGGCGGAGATCGCCGATGTAGACGCCATCCACCCCGGCTACGGCTTCCTCTCCGAGCGGCCTGACTTTTCGCAGGCCTGCCGCGACTGCAAGATCGAGTTCATCGGCCCCACTCCCGAGGCCATGGCCAAACTGGGCGACAAGGTCGAGTGCAAGCGGACCGCCAAGGCCAACAAGGTCCCCATCTTCCCCGGCTCCGAAGGCGCGATCGAGGATGAGGAAGAGGCGGTGCGGGTGGCCGCGGAGATCGGCTACCCCGTGATCATCAAGGCCGCGGCGGGCGGGGGCGGGCGCGGCATGCGGGTCTGCCGCAACGAGGCGACGCTGCGGACCAACCTGCGTGCGGCGGGGCAAGAGGCGCTGGCGGCGTTTGGCAACGGGGCGGTGTTCATCGAGAAGTTCCTGGAGCACGCCCGCCACATCGAGGTGCAGTGCCTGGGTGATAAGCACGGGCACGCGATCCACCTCTACGAGCGCGACTGTTCGATGCAGCGCCGCCACCAGAAGGTGATTGAGGAAGCGCCCGCGCCCAACGTGGACCGCCGCAAGCGCGATGCGGTGTGCGAATCGGCGGCCCGCCTCATCAAGGCGGCCAACTACCACGGGGCCGCGACGGTTGAGTTCCTGATGGACGGCCAGCAGAACTTCTACATGCTGGAGGTCAACACGCGGGTGCAGGTGGAGCACCCGGTGACGGAACTCATCACGGGCGTTGACATCGTGAAGATGTCGATCCTGGTTTCCTACGGGCTGCCGATCCCCTACAAGCAGCGCGACATCACGATCAAGGGGCACGCGATGGAGTGCCGCATCAACGCCGAGGACCCGGAGAAGGGCTTCCGCCCCAGCGCCGGGCAGATCACAACCCTGGAACTCCCCGGCGGGCCGGGTGTGCGGCTGGATACGCACATCGTGCCCGGCTACACCGTGCCGCCCAACTACGACTCCATGATCGGAAAACTGATCGTGCACGCCGACGACCGCAAGCAGTGCATGGTCCGCATGGCCAGAGCCCTGCGCGAGTTCAAGGTCGATCCGATCAAGACGACCATCCCGCTGCACCAGCGGCTGATGGAGAACTCGGCCTTCCAGGAGGGTGGGGTTGACATCCACTACCTGGAGCGGTTGCTGAAGTAGGAATGGCGGTTCGGGGTTGCGCTGCGATGCCGTTGCAACGGGCAGTGATGTTCGCGCCAGCCACGCACAACGCACCGACCGCCAGAGCGGAATGCCATTCAGTTAGCCACTCTTGGCCGTCAAGCAGGCTTCGATGAGTTGTTTTCGGGGCGTGTGCATCACTCTGAAGCACTGGTCTCCGTACT